>SMTZ1_10013503_pt1 | contig 10746 bp, 19 predicted proteins | sample DeeMarSWOR136_30_FD_25667 | JGI IMG/M metagenome (IMG submission 25667) | reverse complement strand
CTGAAGTGGATTATGACAAGATAGATAAGATACGAGGATTAGAGATATCAATCGCCACTACCGCTAAAACAGATGAGGAAGGCAGGCACTTGCTAGAATTACTTGGCATGCCTTTCGCTAAGGATGGAACAGAGTAAAAATGGCTAAAAAGTCAAAAATTGTTAAATCGGAACGACCGACTAAATACAGGGTGCAGCAACGTAACCGCTGTTCCCTGTGTGGTCGGCCTCGTGCCTATATCCGTAAATTTGGTTTATGTCGCATCTGCTTTCGTAAGCTGGCGCTTGCTGGTCAGCTCCCGGGAGTGAGAAAATCAAGCTGGTAAAAGGACTGAGGAATAAATATGACGGTTTCTGACCCAATAACTGATATGCTAAATCGAGTACGCAATGCCATTATGGCAAAGCATGATTATGTGCTGGTACCGGTCTCAAGGATAAAACTCTCAATTGCCAGAATCCTTAAGGAAGAGGGTTTTATTCATGATTGTGAGGTGGTTAGAGGTAAGACACACCGAGTAATTAAAATTCACCTCAAATATAACGACCGTAATCAGCCAGTCATCTCGGGACTGGAAAGAGTAAGTAAACCAGGATTAAGGGTATATATGCAGCAGAAAGAAATCCCTCGTGTTTATGGCGGCTTAGGTATTGCCATTATTTCTACTTCCAAGGGAGTAAGAACAGGACAGCAAGCCTGGCGCCAGGGGGTTGGCGGTGAACTTTTATGCTATGTATGGTAAACCAAGCCTGGAGTGATAGACTATGTCTAGAATAGGACGGATGACAATAACTGTGCCGTCAGGGGTGACGGTGAATATTAAAAGGGACCGCGTTACGGTAACCGGGCCCAAAGGAGAGCTTAGCTGCCCCACCAGCCCGGAGATATCCATTGCCCAGCAAGATAATACCTTAACCGTGTCACGACCCAGTGATAACAGAGAGCATCGTTCCTTACACGGGCTGACACGAAGTCTGGTGGCTAATATGGTGACAGGGGTAAGTAGCGGTTTTGATAAGTATTTGGAAATAGTCGGGGTGGGTTACCGAGCGGAAAAAACTGGGGACAAGCTAACCCTTCGCGTGGGACACTCACACCCGGTGGAGGTACCCCCGCTGCCAGGCACTTCTTTCACCATCGAAGGAAACCGGATTAAGGTTTCTGGAATTGATAAGGAAGTAGTTGGTGAGATGGCGGCCAGAATTCGGAAGGTTCGCCCCCCTGACGCCTATAAAGGTAAGGGGATTAGATATGCTGGGGAGGTAGTCCACCTTAAGCCCGGTAAAGCCGGTAAGGTTGTCGGGAAGAAGTAATTATGGGAAAGAATAAGCTGAGGTTGGCGCGTTATAAAAGACATGCCCGAGTCAGGTTGAAGGTGAAGGGCACACCCTCTAAACCCCGTTTGTGTGTTTTCCGCAGCTTGAACCATATCTACGCTCAAATTATCGATGATTCACATGGGCATACTTTAGTCTCGGCCTCAACTCTCGATCCGGAAACAAGAAATGGGCTCGATGGCAAAGTCAAGGCAGGTAAGGCGGAGCTTGTCGGCACGATAATAGCGAAACGAGCCTTAAGCAACGGGATAGAACAAGTGGCCTTTGACCGCGGTGGTTATAAATATCACGGTCGGGTGAAAGTCCTGGCCGAGGCTGCCCGACAAGGTGGATTAAAATTCTAAAAGAGATGGCTAACCTTATGGAGAAGACAATAAGTAAGATAGATGCAACTGATTTAGCCCTGAACGATAGACTGATGTATATCAATCGGGTGGCTAAGGTAATGAAAGGAGGCAAACGCCTCAGATTTAGTGCCCTGGTGGTGACCGGGGATGGTAATGGCCACGTTGGTCTTGGTATTGGTAAAGCCAATGAAGTGCCGGCGGCGATTAGCAAAGGTGGCGCCAATGCCAGAAAGAATTTGATTAGAGTACCACTGGCTGGGACGACTATCCCTCATGGAATGACCGTTAACCTTGGTGCGGCCAAGGTCATGCTAAAACCAGCCGCACCAGGCACCGGTGTTATTGCCGGTGGCGGCGTTCGAGCGGTAATTGAGGCCGCCGGAGTCAAGGATATTCTGACTAAATCGTTGGGTAGCTCCAATCACATCAATGTGGCTAAGGCAACGATTCTTGCTCTCAGCCAGCTTAGGGAACCAAGAGACGAGGTAGCCAAACGCAAGGCAACCATGAATACTGAGGAGATAGCAACCAGTGACGAAACTACGCATAACCTGGATCAAAAGTAGTATTGGCTATAAGGAAGACCAAAAGCGAACTTTAGCCTCTCTTGGTTTTCATCGACTTAACCAGAGTGTCACCCACAATGACTCAATGTCAATTCGGGGTATGATTAATAAAGTGAGACATTTGGTAAAGGTGGAGGAAGCAAGTGAGGCAGGATAATCTTTCCCCGCCCGCCGGTTCTAAGCGAGCCAGAAAACGAGTGGGGCGTGGGAATGCCAGTGGCCATGGCACCTATTCTGGGCGGGGCTTAAAAGGACAGAAGTCCCGTGCTGGTTACAAGATGCGGCCGGGCTTTGAAGGTGGGCAGTTGCCTTTAATCAAGCGCCTGCCCCAGAAGCGTGGCTTTGTCAACATTTTCCGGACAGAGTACAGCATTGTCAATTTAGATAAACTTAACATCTTTGAATCCGGAAGTGAGATAACGCCAGAAAAACTACAAGCTGCCGGTCAAGGCAAACAAGTTTTCCGCAGCCGCTAAAACCAAGATAGAGGCAGCCGGGGGCAAAGCTGAGGAGGTGGAGTATGCGGCCAAGACAAAGTAGACCACGATTGCTTCAAGCAATGCTCGATGCCTTCAGTTTGCCTGATTTAAGGCGTCGAATCCTGCTCACCGTAGGTATTCTGGTAATCTTTCGCTTTGTGGCTCACGTGCCTCTTCCCGGAGTGGACCAGACTGCCTTGCAGGCGCTGTTCGAGCGTAATGCACTATTGGGTATGCTCGACCTGTTCAGCGGCGGCGCCATGAGACGACTTAGTGTGGCCGCGATGGGGGTTTACCCTTATATCACGGCGTCAATTATTATGATGCTACTAGTGCCGGTTATCCCAAGGCTGCAAGCCCTTTCCCGAGAGGGAGAGACGGGTAGAAACAAGATTAATCTAATTACCCACTGGTTGGTTATTCCCTTAGCCTCCGTTCAGGGCTATGGACAGTTAGTCTACCTCCAGCGTGAGGGCGTTGTCAGCAGTACCACGCCCCTACCAATGACAGCTATGGTTCTGTCAATGGTCGCGGGGACCATCTTCCTGGTCTGGTTAGGTGAGCTTATTACGGAATATGGTATTGGCAACGGTATCTCAATTATAATCTTTGGTGGTATCGTCGCCGGCATACCAGAAATGATTGGTCAGGGCTTTCTGGCTAAGGAAAACTTTATTGGTCTCACTGCTTACGTGCTCATCGTTATCCTCACCATTGCCGTCATTGTCATCTTTACCGAAGCGCACCGCCGCATCCCGGTGCAATATGCCAAGAGTGTCTTTCGCAGTGGCCGTATGTACCGACAGTCAGGCACAACTCATATTCCACTGCGGGTAAACAGTGCTGGTATGATACCGCTCATCTTTGCTATGTCACTGGTCCTCTTCCCAGGTATTGTCGCCAGTTACTTTGCCAATCCGGCAGAGCCTAATATCGCTGATTGGATTATGCGTCTGTTTAACCCCAATGCTGCTTTGCCCATGGGCCTGTTTTACTGGGGTCTCTATTTTGCCATGGCGGTTGCCTTCACCTTCTTTTACACATCAGTGATTTATCAACAGCAGGATTTGCCTGGTGTCTTACAGCGCCAGGGAGGATTTGTCCCCGGCATCCGACCTGGAAAAACCACTGCCACCTATCTTAATGGTGTCATTAACCGTATTACCTGGGGTGGCGCCCTTTTCCTGGCTTGCGTGGCGGTGATGCCTTTCGTGGCACGACAGATTACTAATGTTCAGGTGATACAGCTATCCAGCCTGGGCCTAATCATTATGGTGGGCGTCGTTTTGGATACCATGAAGCAGCTTGAGGCACAACTGGTCATGCGGCGCTACGAAGGTTTTATCAGATAGATAGTCAAGGGTTTACCAATAGGAGTAAAAGTTGTATATTGTTTTTCTGGGGGCTCCCGGGGCGGGTAAAGGAACACAAGCTGTGGCAGTTGCTCAGAAGCTGAATTTAGTCCATATTGCTTCTGGCGACCTGTTTCGGCAGGCGCTGGAGCAGGGAACCGAATTAGGCATACGGGCTAAGTCTTATATGGAGAAGGGAGTACTAGTTCCCGACGAAATAACAATACAAATGGTTTTAGAGCGGATGGCAGCTCCAGACTGTGAAACCGGAGTAATTCTTGATGGCTTTCCCCGGAACCTGGAGCAGGCTGAGGCACTGGATAAAGCCTTAGCCCGGCAATCTAAATCTATAGATAAGGCAGTATATATTAAGGTCTCCGAAGAGGAGCTCCTGAAGAGGCTCAGCGGACGCTGGATTTGCCGCCATTGCCAGACAGTTTATAATATGATAGACTCTCCTCCTGAAGTTTGTGGTAAGTGTGATAAGTGCGGTGGTGAATTATATCAACGCCCTGATGATACTGCCCAAACTGTGAAAAAGCGATTAGAGGTCTATTTTAAGGAGACGGTGCCGCTTATTGATTACTATGCCCGACGGGGCAAGTTATTAGAAATCGACGGTGAGGGAAGCGTTGATGAGGTGACACGAAGACTCGTGGCTGTCCTCCATAAGGGGGAGTTCGTAACTAGATGAGTATCATCATTAAAACGAGTGAAGAGGTCGCAGTGATGCGACAGGCTGGGAGAATTGTAGCCACCATATTAGAAATACTGAGTAAGCAAATAAAAACAGGGACGGAAACCAGAGAGTTGGATATTATCGCTGCTAAAGAGCTAAAAAGGCTGGGAGCTAAATCTTCATTTAAAGGGTACCGGGGATTTCCGGCTAATCTCTGCGTCTCAGTAAACGACGAGATAGTGCACGGGATCCCTGGAAAACGTGTGCTGCGTGAGGGTGATATGGTTTCTCTTGACTTCGGGGTGATTTACGATGGTTTTCAGGCGGATGCTGCGGTAACCGTGGGCGTAGGCAAGATAAACGAAAAAGCCAAAAAGCTCATCGAAACGACCAAGGGCGCCCTGAAGGCAGGTATTAGCGCCGCCCATGCCGGAGCCAGACTGGGGGATATTTCAGCCACCATTCAACATTATGCGGAGTCAAGAGGCTACTCGGTAGTGCGCGAGTATACCGGGCACGGCATTGGGCGAGAGATGCACGAGGAACCGCAAATACCCAATCACACCGAGCCGCCCCATGGTCTTATGCCGGGAACAGGCCCTGAGTTGAGGAAGGGTATGACTCTTGCCCTTGAACCTATGGTAAATTTTGGCGACTGGCGCACCCGAGTCGGTGCTGACCTCTGGACGGTGTTTACTGCCGATGGCAGTCTTTCAGCACACTTTGAACATACTATTGCCGTTACTGACGGTGAACCGGAGGTACTTACTAAAGGGAGTTATGCCTAAGAAAGAGACGATTGAGGTTGAGGGAACAGTATTGGAAGCTTTACCTAATGCCATGTTTCGCGTTGAGTTAGCTAATGCGCATATGGTATTGGCTCACATTTCTGGTAAAATAAGATTGCACTATATTAGAGTCTTACCGGGTGACAAGGTATTGATTGAGCTTTCTCCCTACGACCTGAGTCGAGGCAGGATTGTCTATCGGTTTAAGTAAGGCAAAGGATTTAAGACGATGAAAGTTAGAGCTTCAGCCAAAGTTAGATGTGAAAAGTGTAAAGTGGTGAAACGGCGAGGAGTAGTCAGGATTATTTGTTCCAACCCGAAGCATAAGCAACGACAGGGATGATAAAGTAAGACAAGGAGGCAGCCGATGGCACGTATCGCCGGAGTGGATATACCTAGAGATAAGCAAGCTTGGGTTTCACTTCAGTATATTTACGGTATTGGTCCGGTTTTGAGCCGGAAGATTCTAGCTCAGACCAATATCAGTCCTGATACTAAGGTGAGTGCCCTGACTGAAGAGGAAGTCAACCGTCTCCGTGAGTTCATTGACAAGCAGTACAAGGTTGAAGGTGAGCTTAGGCGAGAGACTAACCTTAACATTAAGCGTCTCATTGAAATCGGGAGTTATCGGGGTAGCCGACATCGCTACAGCTTGCCGGTCAGGGGACAACGAACACGCACCAATGCCCGGGCTCGACGCGGTACTCGCAAAACAGTCGCTGGAAGAGGGCAAAGGCGCGGCATGGCTAAGAAATAAGTGGAAGGAGAGCAGGATGCCACAGAAGAAGCGAGCTAAGACAAGGCGGCGGGAACGTAAGTCTATTCCTGTCGGCAGGGCTTATATTCAATCCACTTTTAATAACACCGTAGTGACTCTCACCGACCCCGAGGGGAATGTTATCGCCTGGGGAAGCTCCGGGACTGCCGGGTTCAAGGGTTCGCGTAAAGGCACTCCCTATGCCGCTCAGATGGCAGCCCGAGAGGCGGTACGGAAAGCCATGGTGCATGGTCTACGTCAAGTAGAGGTATATGTTAAGGGTCCGGGCAGCGGACGTGAGGCCGCCATCCGTTCCCTCCAGAGTTCAGGGCTTTATATTACTGGTATCAGGGATGTAACCCCCGTTCCACATAATGGTTGCCGCCCGCCGAAAAAGAGACGAGTGTAAAAGAGAGGAGAAATGGCAAGGTACACAGGAGCAGTTTGTCGATTATGCCGCCGTAGCGGCGGGAAACTCTTTCTGAAGGGAGATAGGTGTTTTACACCTAAGTGCAGCGTAGATAAGCGACCGAAACCCCCGGGACAGCAGTCGCGACGGCGGCAGAAGCTTTCCGACCGCGGGCTGCAACTGCGGGAGAAGCAAAAAGCTCGTTACAGCTACGGAATTCTGGAGAGACAGTTCAGAAGGCTTTTTAGTGAGGCGGAGAGACAAGCGGGCATCACCGGCGAAAATCTGCTCGTACTGCTAGAGAGACGACTGGATAATGTCGTCTACCGTCTCGGCTTCGCTGACTCCCGTTCTCAAGCCCGTCAGTTAGTCCGGCATGGGCATATTTCACTCAATGGGCACAAGACCAATATACCATCCTGTCTGGTCAAAGAAGGCGATACGATTAGCTGGAGGGAGGAGAGCACCAAAACTGAATATTATAAGCAGTTAGCCCAGACTATTGAAGCAAAAACGGTTCTGGGCTGGTTAAGTCTGGATAAGAAAAAACTTGTTGGTCAAATCTTGTCTTTGCCAACTCCCGATGATATCGAGGCTACGTTTGATGGCAAGACCATAGTTGAGTATTACTCACGATAATCGATAAGGAGGTAGACCCTTTTGTCTCGTCTGGTAATCCCTAAGATTGATTGTGTTGAGAGCGGAGATAACTTTGGACGATTTCTGGCTGAGCCGCTGGAAAAGGGTTTTGGTATTACTCTGGGTAATGCCTTGCGACGAGTGCTACTGAGCTATCTTCCTGGAGCCGCGGTAACCCAAGTCAGGATTGAAGGGACTAGGCACGAATTCACCAACATTCCCCACGCCAAGGAAGATGTTACCGAGTTTTTGCTCAATGTTAAAGCATTAAGGTTAAAACCTCTTTCTAATCATCCCGGTAAGCTAATACTAGATGTACAGGGAGAGGGGCGAGTTTGCGCCGCGGACATTATACCATCAACCGACTTTGAAATTACCAACCCGGAACTCTGTCTCATCACCTTAGATTCGCCCGAAGCTAGGCTCTACGTAGAGTTCGATGTCGAATTGGGTGAGGGCTACCGATCAGCTGAGTCCAGTGATAATATGCCAGTAGGAACGATTCCGGTAGATGCCACCTTTACCCCAATACGCAAGATTAATTTTAACATTGAGCCAATTCATATTGGTCAAGAGACGAGCCGAGAGCGGTTGTTACTCGAGATGTGGACCGACGGTACCATCTCACCAGTAGACGCCATTAGTCATGCGGCTAGTATTCTGATGGAACAACTAGCTCCATTTGTCGAGTATGTTAAAGTTTCCCAGATGAAAGCTGAAGAACAGCTCATTCGCCTAGCGATACCTGATGAGAAATATAACCTGCCTGTGGAGCAACTAGACCTATCCGTGCGTACTATGAATTGCCTAAGGCGTAGTGGTATCGCTACCGTGGGTGAACTCATCGGGAAAAAACCGAAAGAGCTGCTCCAGCTACGCAACTTTGGTCAGAAATCTTTTCGGGAGATAGAAGACCGTCTCAAGGAAATGGGACTATCCCTAGCGCCTCAGGCCGAGCCGAAAAAAGAAATAGAAGAAGTTTCTCAACAGGAAGAGTCACCAGAGCCGATGCCACCGGAGACGGAAGGTGCAGCTGAGAGCGAGAGCCAATCAGGAGATTCAGCAAAGTGAGACATAAAATAGCGGGGAGAAAGCTAGGCAGGTCGATGAGTCACCGCAAAGCATTGTATCGCAACTTGGTCACTGACCTGCTTAAACACGAGAAAATTGTGACCACTGAGGCCAAGGCTAAGGAAGTACGTGGTCTGGCGGAGAAGATGATTACCTTGGGTAAGGAGGGCGGACTTAGTGCCTATCGACAGGCATTATCATTTATTATCGATAAGGCAGTAGCCGAGAAGGTATTTTCTGAACTGGCCTCACGGTATGCCGAGCGTCCCGGTGGCTATACTCGCATCGTTAAATTAGGACCAAGACTGGGTGATGGCGCCCCTAAGGTCCAATTAGCGTTAGTAGAGTAGCGGTAACCATCCGCGGTGGCTTGGCAATAAGGGATTGTCAGCTTGACAACAAGCACCAAGACCGAGATGGTACTAATTATGGAATATGATGGCACACATTATTATGGCTTTCAGTTACAGGCTAATCTGCCCACAATTCAAGGGGAGGTCGAGACAGCCCTGTGGAAGCTTACCGGAGAGAGGAGTCGGGTGATGGCAGCGAGCCGAACTGATAGCGGAGTTCATGCTAAGGGACAGGTGGCTAGTTTTCAGACCAGGTCATCCCTGCCTTCACCAACATTTATTAAGGGACTAAACTACTATTTACCCGGTGATATTGCGGTCAAAGATGCCTTTAGGGTAAGCGATTCTTTTAATGTCAGGCGCCATGCGCTTAGTCGGGAGTACAACTATTACATATTAAATAGCCCGACCCGGTCGCCAATCAGGCGCGATTTTGCTTACCTGGTAACTCATCCCTTGAATATTGGGGCGATGAACCAGGCGTGTGAGGTCCTTATCGGTGAACATGACTTTGCCTCATTTGTTACTTCTATTGAGGATAGTAACGTGAAGAGCACGGTGCGCCGTGTTTACCAGGCCAGAGTAGAAAAGGATGGAGAGCTGGTTATTTTTAACATCGTGGCTAGTTCGTTTCTGCCCCACCAGGTGCGGAATACCATCGGCACTTTAATCAAGGTTGGTCTGGGTAAGATGACAATTGATGAGTTTCGTAGTATATTAGAAGCGAGAAAGCCCGGCCTGGCGGGACCAACTGTCCCTGCCCACGGGCTGTGCTTGATGGGAGTTAATTATCCACATTCCTGGGAGGAAATACGTAATTGAAGACCTATAGTACCAAAACTGCCGATATTGAGCGACAGTGGCATGTTATTGATGCCTCAGGCAAAACTTTAGGTAAACTAGCCACTCAGGTCGCCGGTTTACTTATGGGTAAGCATAAGCCAATATTCAGTCCGAATCTGGATACCGGCGATTTTGTCATCGTTATCAATGCGGATAAGGTTCGGGTTACCGGTAACAAGGAAAAGCAAAAGCTCTACTATCGACATTCCGGTTATCCCGGTGGACTGAAGAGCACCCCTTTAGAGAAAATAATGCAGACTAATCCAACGCAGGTAATCGAGCATGCCGTCAAAGGCATGTTGCCTCATACGCGTCTGGGGGCTAGTATGAGGAAGAAACTCAGGGTCTATGCCGGTGATACGCACCCACACCTGGCTCAGACAAAGACTACTTCAAGCACGGAAGTGAAAAAGGGATAGAAGAGGACAGGTTATATGGCAAAGCAATCCTATTTTTACGGGACAGGCCGAAGGAAAACGGCAGTAGCTCAGGTAAAGTTATTGCGGGGAAATGGTGCCATTATTATCAATGGCGTGCCTTATGAAGAATTATTCTCCAGTCACGAGCACCGACGGGCAATAATACAACCTCTTTTAGTCACCGAGAGCCTTAATAAATATAATGCGATGATTAAGGTAAACGGAGGCGGTGTTTCGGGGCAAAGCGGGGCTATCTCTCATGGTATTGCTCGAGCTCTGGTAAGGTCAGACGAAAGCCTTAAGCCTGTCCTGCGTCAGAATGGATTACTTACCCGAGACCCCCGGGTTAGAGAGAGAAAGAAACCCGGGCTCAAACGGGCACGCAAAGCACCTCAATATACTAAGCGGTAAAGGTTTTGTTATTGACCTCACCCCCCTTATCACCCTGGCGAAACTATAATCGGTGTGCCAAGGGGTTCTTTCTGGCTTGAGATATCCAATACCTGTGTGGGTATAGCACCTTGAATCTCAATCCTATCTGGAAATATATGTACCCTGATATTGAATAGTTGTAGCACAGCCCTCAAGTTTTTATTTATAATATTAGCCTGTTCTTCCAGGTAATTACAATCCCAGAACCCAGAAGGAGCTGAAATTAGAGGATGTAATAATTTAAGTGACTGTGACTTCGATTGAACAATTCAGAC
>SMTZ1_10014783_pt2 | contig 10748 bp, 10 predicted proteins | sample DeeMarSWOR136_30_FD_25667 | JGI IMG/M metagenome (IMG submission 25667) | reverse complement strand
AACGGGTCTCCCACCGTATCCCCGATGACAGCCGCTGCATGGACGTCCGTTCCTTTTCCGCCGAGATGGCCCTCCTCGATCCACTTTTTGGCATTATCCCAGGAGGCCCCGGCGTTGGCCATAAAAATCCCCATCAAAACTCCCGTCGCTGTCGCCCCAGCCAGGAATCCACCTAACGATTCCGCTCCGATCACAAACCCGATGATTAAAGGCATGAGAACGGCCATCAATCCTGGCAAAATCATCTCAATCAGAGCGCCTCGAGTGACGATATCGATGCATCGATCAGAGTCCGGCTTGGCTTTTCCTTCCATCAGTCCCGTGATTTCTTTGAACTGACGTCTGATCTCGACCACCATCTTGTCTGCTGTCTTCCCGACAGCCCTGATGGTCATATAAGCGATGATAAAGGGCATCAGAGCTCCGATGAGCAGACCGATCACTGTTTCCACATGAGTCAGGTCGATGGCCGTGAGATTTGCTGTTTTCTGGTAAGCGGAAAACAGAGCCAGAGCCGTCAGTGCTGCTGAACCGATGGCAAATCCCTTTCCAATGGCTGCTGTGGTATTGCCTAGCGCATCCAGCTTGTCAGTTATTTTCCTGATGTTGTCGCCGGCTTTAGACATCTCGGCAATACCCCCGGCGTTATCAGCTATCGGTCCGTAGGAATCCGTGGACATCACGATGCCGATCGTGGCCAGCATCCCCACAGCCGAGAGGGCGATACCGTAGAGACCAGAGAACTTGTGAGAGACAAAAATCGCCAGAGCGATAGTCAAAAGAGGAAGGATTGTGCTTTGAAACCCGACGGCCAAACCGGTGATGATCGTCGGTGCACTTCCTGTCTGAGCTGTCCTGGCAATGGCCTTTATGGGCGGACCTGAGGTGAAATACTCGCTTTCCAGGCCGATCAAAACCCCGGCCAACAGGCCACTCAAAACAGCCCAGAATGCTCCCATCCCCCCCAGCAGGACGCGCACAGCGAAAAAAGCACCCCCGATGAACAAAAGAGCACTGATGTAGGTGGCATTCCTCAGAGCTGATTGAGGATTCAGGTTTTTCAAAATCCCCATCGAGAAAAACCCCAAGATAGAGCTGAGAAGACCGATCACAATCAGTAGCAATGGAAGGGACATATAGTGGAGTGCCGGAGTTAGCGTCGAACCGATTGCCATAGAAGCCACGACTGACCCGACGTAGGACTCAAAAAGATCGGCTCCCATCCCGGCCGTGTCTCCTACATTGTCCCCGACGTTATCGGCGATAACGCCAGGATTACGGGGGTCGTCCTCGGGAATCCCGGCCTCGACCTTTCCTACCAGGTCTGCTCCCACATCGGCACTCTTGGTGTAAATTCCCCCGCCCACCCTGGCGAACAGGGCGACCGAGCTGGCCCCCATGGCAAATCCGTTGATGATTTTGGGGTCTTTAGTGAAAAAATAGAAGAGGCCGATCCCGGCCACACCCAGGGCTGCGACCGCAAAGCCCATGACAGAACCGCCCTGGAAAGCAACGGTAAGGGCCTGCGGCATCCCCCCTGTTATGGCGCCTTGGGTAGAACGAACAGCCGAGCGGGTAGAGGCTTTGAGCCCGATAAACCCGGCTAACATCGAACAGCTGGCTCCGGTTAAGAAAGCAAGGCTGGTGTAGATGGAGAAGAGCCTCCAGAGGGCGATGAAGACCGCCACGATAAACAGGGAGATATACGAGTACTCTCTCCTTAAGAAGACCATGGCTCCTGAATGGACGGCTTCGGCTATTTCCCTCATCAGCGGACTCCCGCTCGGGTATCTTTTGATAAAAAAGTACAGGACGATAGCGAAAAGCAGTCCGAGAAAACCGAGGATGAAGGCGTAGGGGATGAGATCCAGTATAACCATCGGTATCCTACCTTTTTATAATTTCGCGACGATGTATAGCATAATCATCAGGAAAATGCAATTTCAGTAAGAGTGAGTCATTTCCTGGAAACCCAGCGTCTATTTTGATTGAGGCGACACCTCATGGTTAATGATTCGGGACTTCATCCTGAAGGACGGTGGTCAAAATCAGAGAACCAAGAAAGATGAACGGGACGTGCTTGTCCAGTCGGGCAGCCACAAGACTGGCCTGGGAAGACCCGAAGACCGTTCGCTTCATCCAGGCAAACTTCGCCTATCCAGAACAAAGGCCTGAAATCCTCTCCCGAGCGTGGGGCTCCAAGGAAGGGACATGGAATGTGTCGATCATCGAAAAGAATCCATTTCTCAAAGCCCAAAAGGATGCGCTCATCACCGTTGCCTGGATCGTGATCGATTCTCGATCAGGTGAAATCCAGAAGCGGCATTATTTCAAAAATATTTTCTACAACGAATACCTGAACCTCATCGGGAAGAGATCTTCTTCCTAAACCGTCTCTCCGATGAGGCTGTAGGGACCGCAGGAGAGGATGCGGACTTCGACAAATCTTCCGATGACATCAGCGACCGATTTAAAATTGACGACTTGATAACCTTGGTTCCGCCCCGAATAGAGGTGCGGATCCCGCTTGCTCCGGCCAAGACAGAGGATTCTGATGACCTGTCCGATCATGGCCCTGTTCGACTCCAGCTGGATTTTCTTCTGGATGCTCTGGATTTCAATCAGTCTTTTCCTCTTTACCTCAAAAGGAACGTCGTTGTTCCTCTTTGAGGCAGCGGTCAAGGGGCGGGAAGAATAGCGGAAGGAGAAAATGTTGGTGAACCGGACCTGTCTCAACAGATCGACTGTTTTTTGATGGTCTTCTTCCGTCTCCCCGGGAAAGCCGACGATGACATCCGTACTGAGGCTGATATCAGGCATCATCTCACGGAGAAAAGCGATTTTTTCAAGATACTCATCGCTGGAGTAACTCCTGTTCATAGCTTCGAGGATCGGGGTTGAACCGGATTGGACAGGGAGATGAAGCTGCCGACACACTTTCTCCAAATCCTTCATGGTTGCGGCTATCTCGCGGCCAAAATTTTTCGGGTGGGAGGTGATGAAACGGATCCATTCGATCCCGTTGACTTGATGGACGGTCCTGAGGAGCTCGGGAAAACCGATGCTTCCATGATAGTCACATAAGCACTCACCGAGCTTTCCCTCGATATGTCGCCTGGAGACACCCCCTGCCACCGGCGATTCCACTGGGTAGAGACGACTTTATCCGGACTGGATTCAGATAAAATATGAGGAATATCTTGATAGTTATCCGGGCCTATAACAAAATCGATAGCCGGTTTTTTCTCGATCAAACGGGACTTGTGAAGCTGGGCGACACATCCCGCCACCCCAATCAGAAGCCCTTTTTCTTTCTTTAAAGCCGCCAACCGTCCCAGTAGCGAATAAAGCTTTTCCTCGGATTTCTCCCTCACAGCACAAGTGTTGATGATAACGAAATCACACAGTTCAGGAGTCCTGGACAGCTCCGCTCCCTCTTTGCGTAAAAGCCCAACAATACGTTCTGAATCATTCTCATTCATCTGGCAGCCAAAGGTATGAACGAAGAATTTCAGGCCTTTCAATCGCTTCGTCATCGCTCGCGACTCCGATCTTTACGATATTAATATAATATAAACTTTTGCGCGGAGAAAGATTATTAGTAAGTAGGCAAACCCAATTCTGTCATAAGAATGGCTGTTGTCAATGGTCATGATCAGGCTGGATGAATGTCTTGGGAATTTGATCCGATGTCTATTTATCTGTTCCGAGGTTGTGAGTTAGCATTTCCCTTGCGTTACTGAGTGAAATTTCGGTGATTCGACTTCCGGTAAGAAGTCTGGCGGTCTCAACCACCCTCTCTTCAAACGAAAGCTTTTTGACAAGGGTAAAGGTACGGTTTTTGTGCACCTTTTTGTCTATCCGATAATGATGAGTGGCAAAGGAGGCGATCTGGGGAAGATGGGTAATGCAGAGAACCTGATGCTGCTGAGAGAGGGACTTGAGTTTCTGGGCAACAAATTCGGCTGTTTTGCTACCTATACCGGAATCGATTTCATCAAAGATCAGGGTCTTTAATCTCTCTGTCTCCCTTCCGATGGACTTCAAGGCAAGCATCACCCGAGAAAGCTCTCCGCCCGAGGCAATTTTCCGCAAGGGCCTCAGCTCTTCGCCCGGATTAGGGCTGATCAAGAATTCCACCTCCTCCGTTCCCTTGACTTTGATCTTTTCGAAATCCCCAGGATGAGGAGGGAAGGAATGGAGGGCGATCTTGAACTTGGCGTTCCTCATCCCTAAGCGAAGGATCTCCTTCTCGACCTGTTTCTCAAGCTTCCGAGCCATTCTCTCCCTGAGCAGGTAAAGATTTTTAGCCTTTTTTTGGTACTCCTCAAATTTTATTCCGATCTCTGAGGCCAGCCCCTCGAGTTTTTCTTGACTCGTGCTCAGTTCTTCAAATTCCTTTTTGGCTTTCTCTAAATAGCAGAGAATTTCCTGGATGTCACGGCCATATTTCCTTTTTAATTTTTCGATCTGACTCAGCCGCTCCTCGATCTGCTCGAGTTTCTCAGGTGAGCAATCCTGCCTTTCTTTGAACCTGATAAGAAAGTCCACGAAATCTCCGATGGTGATAGAAAACTGGTTGATTGCTTCTTGTATCTCGTCAAACGTCTTTTCAAAACCGCTGAGCTCGTCGACCATCGGCTTCAGTTTGGAGAGAAGGGGAGTGATGGAATTTTCGCGGTTGTAAGCGATATCCAGGGCGTCTTCGACCAGGATGAGAATCTTCTCCGCGTTCTTGAGGATATGTCTTTCGGAAAGCAATTGCTCGTCCTCATCTCTTTTGAGCTGGGCTCCTTCGATTTCCTTGATCTGAAAATCCAGGAAGTCCAACCGTTGCGCCCGTTCTCTTTCCCTGATTTCAAGGTTCTTTTTCTCTCGGACAAGAGTTCTTAAGTCTTGGGCAATCTGCGAGACCTCGAATCTTAAGGACAGAGCTCCAGCGTAATGATCAAGATAATCCAGTTGATTATCCAAATTACGGAGGAAAGCATGGTCATTCTGTCCGTAGATATCGACGAGATCACGGCCTCTGTCTTTGAGCTTTCCGATCGGCACCAAAACGCCGTCGATGTATCCTTTTCCAGATCCCTGTTCTAAGATTTTTCTCTGTAACAAAATTTCTTCATCCCCCTTTTCTTGATCATCACCACAGGCCATGGTGAAGATGGCCTCGACAGTCGTTTCGTGTTCTCCAGTGCGGATAACCTCCGCTGACCCTTTCTCGCCAAGAACGAGGCGGATTCCATCGATGATGATTGACTTCCCGGCTCCAGTTTCGCCCGTCAGGATAGAAAATCCATATTCTAGGTCAAGCTCGATATCTTGGATGGTGGCTAGGTTCCGGATGCGGATGGACTTTATCATGGACTTCTATTGGCGAGAAGAAGTCGTGATCTTGATCGGGACTAAGGCTTTCTCCATGTTGATCCGGCCGTAACCCATGAACTCATCTTTTCCAGGATATTCGGCAGAATTAACATCATCTGCCGAGTAGCGGATGACAGTCATGATTTCTGAAACAGTGAGCCAAGGTTTGATGCTCTTGATGAGCGCAGCTAAACCAGCCACATGAGGAGTCGAGGCGGAAGTCCCATCACCCCAAATGTAGGGAAGAAAGCCTGAAGGCGTTAAATATTCTGGGAACAGGCTGACAATCCAAACACCAGGGGCAGCCACATCGACCTCGGGTCCAGCATTAGACCAACCAGGAACCTCATCACTAGCATCTGTAGCCGCGACAGCAAGACAGTAGACGTCATAGGCTCCGGGATAGAGGACTGTGTCAGAGTCATTACCAGCAGCAGCGACGACAATCACGTCCTTCTGGAAAGCGTACTGCACGGCTGATTCCAAGCTTTGGGAGGGGACATCTCCACCTAGACTCATGTTGATCACATCGGCACCGTTGTCGACAGCCCATCGAATGCCCTCGATGATCCAACTATAGAAACCAGTTCCTTCTTCATCCATGGTCTTTACAGGCAGAACACGACAATTCCAGGCAACTCCGGCAATTCCTTCACTATTGTTAGCTTCAGCTGCCGCGATTCCAGCGACCCATGTCCCGTGTCCATTATCATCTGTAGCATCAGAGTCGTCGTTAACGAAATCCTGTCCAGATGAAAATATCTTATTTTTAATATCAGGATGATTGAGGTCCACTCCTGTATCGATGACAGCAATCAAGACCTGTTCATCCCCTTTGGTCTCTTCCCAAGCTTTAGTGGCTCGAGTATCAGCGGCCTGTACTCCCGTTGGCGCTCCAGGAATACTGGGCGGAGCAACTCTCTGCCCTGTATTCTGGAGAGCGTACTGATACTTAAAAAAAGTGTCATTGGTGGCTATGTAGGCTTTGTAGTTGGGTTCAGCGTACTCGATATCGGGATTCTGACTCATGACGTAGATCATCTCTTCCACGGTGACATCCTCGGGGAGCTTCAATTGATAGACGTTGATTCTTGGAATTCTTTTCATTTTCTTGGTTCTGTAGGCAGAAAGAGTGGCGCTGACAGCTTGAGCGGGGAGGGATGGCTTAAACTTGACCAGAATTTGGTCCGGGGCATAACTCACTCCTGTTGAAACGAGGGGCCTTCCGTTGTTCAATTCAGGAAGTCTCTTCCCAAAAAACTTGGGAGGGAACTCCCTGGTCTTTTCTTTCCTTGGATATTGAAAACTGATGGCCGTTGTTAAAATGAGGATGACCATCAGCATTAACCCAATGTTCTCTTTCTTTAACTTCATCCTTTCCTCCTCAGCTAAAGGGACAACATGACTCTCACCAGAGCTCCAAAATCGATACCGCCTTTCCGAGGAATGACGCTGGCTTCCCCCTTCAGGGTCAAAGCTCCTGTCAACTCATAGATAACTCCTGGGGAAAGGACGACGGCTCCTTTTCCCGTGACCTTTTTCTCTTCCTCCCCTGTAAGGTCGAGGATCTCCTGTTCCAGAGTAAATTTTCCCCAGAGTCTGTTGTAGCTGACACTGAGATACGGAAAGACAGAATCAAATCCTTTGTACTCAATAACCGGTCCGATGGTTCCCCTCAGCCAGTAGGGTCTGCCCTGGATCGAACCTTCCACGTTAAGGCCTGGAACTGACCACTCCTGCTTGCGTCCGGCATAATACATGATTTGGCCAGCGGCTCCTATCTCGAAATCTTGGGCTGAGATCAGACTCTTTTTGAGTTCTGCTCCGATAAGATAGCCATTGATCCCGCCGACATCCAGCTCGATTGAAAAAGGCAGCTTCCTGAAAATGAGGGAGTCGTAATCTGAAACACTGTATCCGATGATGGGAGTGAAGGTAAATCCTGCTTGGAGTCCGAATTCGAGACTTAACGTCAGGAAGTAGGACTTAAGGCGGGAATCAGCCTCGTCTTCTACCCATTCCCCATCCTCATTCTTCGAGAATATATTCACTTCTCGGTTGAAATATTCAAACCCGATCCCAGGTTTAAAGGTCATGGTCTGGACAAATCCCTCTTTCTCAGACTGAGCGAAGCAAAGGGTGGGAAGGACGAGGAAGAGAAGTGGAATCAGAATCAGGCGAACTGTTTTCATGTAAACCTCCGGACGATAATCCCTTTCTATTCTGAGGGATCATTCTTTCTTTTCTTTATTCTTCTCGATTTCTTCGATCTTATCCCTTGCTTTTTCCGCATACTTGCTTTCGGGATAATCCGATATGAGCTTCGTGAAATAGGGAATGCTCTCATCGAACATTTTTCCTCGAAAATAAGCATCTCCCAGATGAAAATAGACTATGTCCATTCTTGAATAGTTCGGAAATTGAGTGAGTATATCTTTGAGACGGCTAACCGCGGCTCCGTAACCTCCCATCTTGTAGTAGATATATCCGATGCTGAAGACGTGTTCAGCCAGTCGCTCCTCACAGTCCTTGATCTTCTCCTGGGCCAATTTGGCCTCTTCACTCAGCGGATAGTTGGAGATAACCTTCTTGAATTCTGCCAGAGCTTGTCTGGTCTTGGTTTGGTCCCGGCCAGGCTTAAGAATTTTCTTGTAGAAGGTCATCCCTATCTGGTATTGGGCATAAGCAGATGAGGGGCTTAGCGGAAAGAGGGATATGAACTCGCGGTATTCAGAAGCCGCGATGATCATACTTCCCTCATCTCCCTTCTTAAAATAAGAATCGGCGATGGCCAGCTTAGCCCTCTGAGCGTAGAAACTCTTCGGGAATGAATCCATGACCTGTCTCAGGTAGAGCCGTGCCTTCTCCACATCTTTATCCAGGTATTTCTCCCCTAATTTATACAGCGCCTCATCAGAGGAGGCAATATCAGGCGTCACCTCCACCTTCTGTTTACGACAAGCAAGCCCGCTCAACAGGAGCAGGCCAGTGAGAATCGCTATCCCGGCCTTTTTCATCGTTCCTTCCTTCCTGAGTCCGCCATCGGGTTTTTTTTCAAGATGAGTACAAATTCTGAAGCCAAATCCATTCCTCCCTGAGACCATCATTGAGGTCAACCGCCGGTGAAAAACCCAAGTCTCTTTTTGCCTTCTTGATTTTGGCATACGTATGAGGCACATCCCCTTTTTGATGTTCTTCCCATTTAATCTCCACCCTCTTCTGGCAGATATCCTCCAGCAAGGGAAGAATATTTTCCAATGGTCTTCGGTTTCCTCCGCCGATGTTGTAGATCTCTCCGACTTGACCTTTATCCAGAGAAGCGGTTATGGCCTGGACGACATCATCGATGTAGGTAAAATCTCTTGTCTGTCTGCCATCACCAAAAATGGAAATGGGTTTTCCTTCGGAGATCGCCTTAAAAAACTTGTGGAAGGCCATGTCTGGTCGCTGCCTGGGACCGTAGACTGTAAAAAATCTCAGAGAAAGAATGGGAACGCCGTGATTCTTCCAGTAGAGAAAGCAGAGCTGTTCTGCCGCAAGTTTAGTGACTCCATAGGGAGAAAAAGGATGGAGAGGACTCGTTTCAGCCATCGGCAGTTCTGGACAGGCCCCGTAAACGGAGGAGGAGGAGGCGAATATGAACCGATGGATCGGGGACTTCGTGGATGCCTCGAGGAGTTTCTGGGTGGCTTCTATGTTATCCTTGGTGTAGACCGCAAAGCCCTCCCCCCAACTCGTCCTCACTCCTGCTTGGGCAGCAAGATGAAAAACATAATCGACCGATTCCAAGATTTCCTCCAATTCAAGTCGATTCACGTCTTCAGCGATAAACTCGAAATCCTTTTCTTTGAGCAGGGAATGGATGTTGTGTTCCTTTATCCATCGGGGATAGAAATCCGAGAAGGAGTCAATACCAAGGACAGGATAGCCTTTATCGAGAAGTTTCTGACAGAGATGGGATCCGATGAAACCAGCAGCTCCCGTGACCAAGCACTTCATGATGCCTTCCTTTGGACGGCAGCTTCGCTCTTTCCCAGAGCGGCGGAGGGATTTTCCAGCTCAAAAATAACTGCTCGGGTCTCCTCGACCAGCCGCACAGGCTCCAGGATATTTATCACACCAGTCGAAACGAGAGCAGGAGCGATAAGAGCCATTATTTGCTGACCTCCATCGTGATCAGGTTTCTTTTCTGAATGCGAAAGCCTTGGGGAGGGAATTGTTTGATGATAATTCCTGCCTCGAGGCCTGGGTAGTAGGTGTATCTTAGATCTTCTACCCGGAAATCCATCTCCTTAAACTGGTCCATGACTCGATGGGCTCTCTTCCCGATCAAATCGGGCATCAGGTATTGTTTCTCTCGCTCGCCTAGGCTGACAAGGAAACTGACTTGAGAATTCCTTCCCGTCCATTCTCCGGCCTGGGGGTGCTGGGCGATGATTCTACCAGCCGCATATCTGGCTGTGTGGGCATGAGATATTTTCCCCTTTCTCAGGCTGGACTCTGATAGATCAACATGAACGGATTGATAATTTTTCCCTATCAGTTTCGGGACAATCACTTTTTCGCTGCCCAGGCTCAAAACGACACGGACTTTTCTATAAACCCGAATCTTGGAACCTGGCGACGGATCCTGAAGGATGATCTGTCCTTCGGGCCAAAGATCATGGAACTGTTCGCCTTTCTGGACGAGGAATAACCTCTTTTTGGCCAGGGCTTGCTCCGCTTCTTCTTTTGTTTGGCCGACCAAATCAGGAATGCTGACCATCTCTCCCCGAAAAATGATTTGGTATGAAATATTTGCACTGAGAAAGAAGAGGATGATCAGGGACAGAGAGAATAAAACTGTCTTGTAGAGTTTATTAACGGACATTCTTAGTCATCAATTCAAGGCAATCCATTACACAATTTAACAACTAAGTATACACGGAAAACGTTACCTAGGGAAGCGAGTTTTTTCGGGAGCCGTTTACTCTGAGAATGATTTTATTTATAATGAGGCCGGAAAAAAGGAGAAAAGAATCGTGAAGACATACTCAGATTTCCGGAGTGACACAGTCACCCGGCCGACAGAGAAGATGAGAAAGGCCATGGCAGAGGCCGAGGTCGGGGATGATGTTCTCGGGGACGATCCCACTGTCCAGAGTCTCGAGACCCTCGCCGCAGAAATGACCGGGAAGGAGGCAGCCTTGTTTGTTCCTTCCGGAACGATGGGAAATTCGATCTCAATCAAAGTCTGGACCCGAGAGTTGGACGAAGTCATCGTCGAGGAGAGAGCGCATCTGTACAACATGGAATCAACCCATATGACTTTTATAGCCAGGGTCAGTCCTCGGCCTCTTCCTTCGAACCGGGGGGCCATGGACCCGGAGGAAGTGGAACGA
>SMTZ1_10015872_pt1 | contig 10750 bp, 7 predicted proteins | sample DeeMarSWOR136_30_FD_25667 | JGI IMG/M metagenome (IMG submission 25667) | reverse complement strand
TAACTGCTATTCCAGCAGTAGGTATAATGAATATTAAAACAGATAATGCTGCAACAGAACATGAGTCAGCCTCACCTGATCCTATACCTGATTTAGAGTGTTCTGGGGATATAGAATTGTATAATGTAAAACCAGGTATAGTAATTCATAGTCAATTCTTTGTTGCTAACAAGGGTGAAGAAGGTTCATTGCTTGACTGGGAAATTGTTGAATGGCCAGACTGGGGAACATGGACATTTGATCCTGAAAAAGATTATGATTTACCCGATGGTAATTCGATTGCTGTTGGAGTAACTATTGTAGTACCTGATGATGCAATAAATGAATTGCTTGAAGGTGAAGTAAAGGTTGTGAATATGGATAATCCCGATGACTATGATACAATAAATATCAAAATACATACTGCGAGGGTTCATTCATCGTCTTATCCATCTTCAGATGAACCTGTGGAAAGATTTTCAACACAAAGTAAATCAGCTTCATCTGATCCTGAACCTAAAATATGCTCTAGTGGGGCAATAACACTTGTTGATGTAAAACCAGGCAAAGAGATTCATGATAATTTCCAAGTTAGTAACTGTGGTGATGAAGGTTCGTTGCTTGACTGGAAAATTGAATCATGGCCAGACTGGGGAAGAGAATGGGAATTTACTCCTGAGTCTGGTAACGGTTTACTTAAATACCAATGGAAAACTGTTTATGTATCGTTTAAGGTACCCGATGATTATGATACTGAGTTTGAGGGGAATATAACGGTTGTGAATATGGATGATCCCGGTGACTATGGTATAATAAATGTCTACATAAGTACTGTGAGAGTTCGTTCATCGTCTTATCCCTTTTTAGAACAATTCCCACTGTTAGCACGATTGTTTTCACTTCCGATATTTACTCGGCTATTGAATCTTAAATAAATTCCCTTTTTTTCTTTTTTTTAATTAATTTAATTTTCTACCAATGAAAAACACAAATTTACAATACTACAGAATCATACTGTATGGTTATCTAATTAGTTAGATCCTCCTTTTATTGTTATAATTAAATCTTTTTTTTACAGGCTTTACCATAGCAATACGTTCGCTGTCCTTTATCTCCATTTCCCATTCGATAGTATCTCCTTCATTCAATTTCAGAAAACTTACGATAGCTTTTGGTACAGTTGCCCTTAGAGATTCGCTCTTTGGAGATGCCTTTGTTAGAGTTGATTTTTCACTCATATATATCAATCATATATAGGTATTTTATTATATAATATTTTTTGCCTAAACATATATATAAACTTTTGCCTAAAACTTTATATAACTATATAAATATACCTATTTGTAGGTATATAATTTTATATAAACAAATGTAAGGGAAGAGCATGAACTCTTCCCTCCATCAGGAGATTTCTGAATGCCGCCAAGCAAACAAAACATCTCCAAAGAAAAGATAGAGTTGGAGATATATAACACATTCGAACAATTCAAACAAGATAAAAATATTAGAATAGTTGATTATCTAAGTAAATTCGATGTAACTGTATTTAAAAACAGAGAATACAGATCAATTGATTATACATATGACTCCTTGATTAGACTTATTTTATTTCAACGATTAAAAGGAATACGTTTTCAGACAGAACTTGTAATATACCTTAAAACGCATCCAAAAGAAAAACATACTCTTGGTTTTAGTAAAACACCTAATCAAAGAACTATTAGTAATTTCCAATGTAGAGTAATTGATAAAGAAACTAAGAAACTAATAAAATACACTGTAAAAAAGATAGAAGAGGTTTCTGAGAAATTTGGAATACTCCTTGATTTGAAAACGTTTGAACCAAATAAGCCACAAAAGAGAACGAAAATACGAAATCAATATCTTCAGAAGAATGATAAAACTAAAGAATTATGCAAACTTCTCAAAAAACGATTATCACCTTTTATAAAACTTAATCTAAACCATAATACGATTTACACTAAAAATCAGTTCATAGACCTAATGATTCATATGGGTATGACAAAGGATTTTGCAGAGAACGGATCAAAAACCTTCAGAGAACTAAGAACAAGTTTTAGTCCAAATGCAGATACATTATTGTATCATTTGAAGAACTACAGTGATTTCAGAGAAATACAGCAGATGTATCTCACACTTTTTGAGATCCTTTGGAATATGACAAAACAATCCAACATCATAGATCAACATAAACGATACGATGTTGCAATTGATTTTACAGAATGGTATTTCTATGGAGATAGAAGCAGTCCTATGGTTGTTGGTAAGAAACCTGATCGTGGAACTGCGAAATGTTACAAATTTGCTACTATCAACATAGTTGAGTCAGGAAAACGGTTTACATTATTTGCTTTACCTTTTGGTCCGTTTGATAGTAAAGAACAGATTCTAAAGAAACTTCTTAGTTTTACTCAACAACGAATTAGGATAAATCATATTTATGCTGACCGTGGTTTCTTTGACTCAAATTCAATTAATATCTTCAAGAATTTTAGGCTTAAGTTCCTTATTCCTTGCTCTGCAAATTCAAGGATCAAGAAGCTTTTTGATATTGTTCATTCACCTATGGTGATAAATGATTATGAGATGGAAAATAGTGTTTTTAACATCGTAATTGTCAATGATGAAGAAGGAAATAAAAGAGCATTTGCAACAAATGAAACTTTTGATGAGAATGACGTTAATCTTGCTGAAAGACTCTTTTTGTTATATGGTAAACGTTGGGGTATAGAAACAAGTTATAGAGTAAAGAAACAATCATTCTTACCTAAAACAACTTCTAAGAATTATCAAATAAGAATTTTCTATTTCCTATTTTCAGTTTTATTGTATAACCTTTGGTTGTTAGCAGATGTTCTCATTTGGCTTGCCTTGTTTGGTTATGTAAAAGAGGATCATTTGATTACTTCGAAGTATTTTGGAACTGTTTTGTATACTATTGATCCAGGAAGGGGTTAATAGATATAGTATCTGGTTTTATTATTCAATTTTTGATTAATTTATATTAGGTTTCTACTTTGAATTTTACTGTTTCTAAGGAGAAAAACTTCTTAATTCTATCTTTATCTGGAGAAAATCAATTCTAAAGACCATTTTATATGTCAATTTTTTATACAAAATTCTCTATTTGCCGTCAGCATAATTTAAGTATAAGAACCATATTACCCAAAAATCAACAGAAATATAACAGATAAGAATTAATTAATGTGATAAGTATGGCAAAAGCAAGATCAAGAGCTGCAGCACGAAAGGTAAAAGACAGATGGAAAGCAAAAAGCTGGTATAATGTACTAGCACCGCCATCATTTGATAATGTTACCATAGCTGATACATTAGCAGATGATCCTGATAATTTGATAAACAGAGTAACTGGAGTATCTCTTCAAGATTTAACAAACGATTTTAGAAAATCGCATATAACACTTTATTTTAAGATAAATCGCGTAGATGAAACAAATGCACATACACAATTTGCAGGTCACACATTGACATCTGATTATCTCAGAAGAATGATCCGGAGAAGAAGATCAAAGATCGAGGGAGTATATGATGTTACAACTAGAGATGGAGCAGTCCTTAGGGTGAAACCATTTGCAACAACTGACAAACGTATCCAGAACTCACAGAGAAAAGTTGTCCGAGAAGCCATGAAAAAAACGATAGATGATCAGGCAAAAACCAGCACGTTATCTGAATTTGTGAAAAGTATTTTAGATGGTAAAGTTGGCAGTGATATCTATAAAAATTGTAAGAAATTATATCCTGTAAAAAGAATAGAGATTTACAAGACGGAGGTTGTTTCACCTCCATCAGTCAAGATAGAAGAGAAAAAACCAAAGAAAGAAGAAAAAGAAGAAATCAAAGAGCCAGAAAAAAAAGAAAAGAAACCTAAAAAGAAAGAAAAAAAGACTGAAGAAGTAAAAGAACCTGAGAAAAAAGAAGAGGAAAAACCAGAAGAGCCTGAAGCTGAAGTAAAAGAAGAACCCGAGAAAGAGAAACCAAAAAAGGCAAAACCAAAGAAAGAAGAGAAAAAGCCTAAAGCAAAGAAACCTGCTGCTGCTAAAAAACCTGCAGCAAAAAAGACAACAAAGAAGACTACAAAAGCAAAAACTACAGCCAAGAAAAAGACTACAACAAAGAAGAAAACAACTAAAAAGTAAGACAAAAGCCCTTTTTCAAATAATCTTTTTATATATTTACATTCATACTACTCTGCAGTTGTATGAATAAAAAGGGGTTAATTTCTTTAATATTTGCAACTTTCTTGTTTTTAAATTTTATTATAAATTGTAATGTTAAAGCATGCAAAGATATAGTTGCTTGCGGTGATGCAACAGAGGGAAATTATAATCTGCTATTAAAAGTTAGAGATCCAAGCAGACCTGGATTACAAGTTCTTTGTATAGTTCCAGAGGGATATGAGTATAACTATCATAATCCTTGGACTGGAAAGTCTATAAGTTTCAAAACTACTCATAAATACATTGGTGTTGCAACAAAAGGAGACATTACCCCCAACATTGTTAAAGCAGGAATGAGTCTCAGCGATGCAGGTATTTCTTATGGGGATGCTGATACAGGCTCGGGATGGGTAAATCCTACTAGACATGCATGGGATGATTTTGATTGGATAAGATATGCTTGTGAAAAAGCGGATGACGAAGACGAAGCACTTTCGTTAATGACTAAAGATGCTGTAAATAAAATGCATGCAACAGGAGTATCAGAGAATCTTTTTGTTGTTGGACCAAACAGGGGAGTTGTAATTGAAGCAGATGCATTTCGTTACAAGATCAAAGAAATTGATAATGGCGTTGTAGTAATGTCAAATTATCCAAAAGAGTTGTGGAAATCACAGATACGAAAAAAGCTTCCGATTGCTAGATCTTTTGATACAGTTGTAGAGAAGTATGTCAGAAACAGAGGAGCTATTAGATTAGGGTCTCTTTATGGAATAAGAGTTATCGAAATTGGAGAGGATTTCGTTTCTGTAAGACCAGTTTCATTTATACAAGCTTTGAAAACTAAAAGCCTTGGTGTTGTAACAAAAATAAACTTAGGAGAACGGGTAACAGTTGGGTACTATAGTGTTGAGCTAAAAGATATTGATGGAAATAGGGCAAAAGTTAGAGTGGCTAACAACTATAAAGTCTGGGAAGAAAAAATGCTAGATTATATTCAACCTCAATATGGATATATAACAGTAAAAAATATGATCAATTGGTCACGCCTTCATAAAGAAGATTTAGATGGTCTTCGACCAATGTGTCAAAATGTCTATGAATATGAGGCTGTGGCAATATATAAGATTCCAGGGCAAAACTATGAGACACTGAGTAGCGGCTGGTTTTCTCCAAATCATGCTTGTTCATCAATTTATGTTCCATTTCACATTTGTAACACTGATATTTATGATCCTTATGAGACCGGAGAAGCAGCTCAACTTTCTCTGGATTTACTTAATCAATATGGACATGGGGTTCTTGAAACTAATTTCACAAAGGTGGAGGATGTTTTTTTAAACGAAATAAAAGTAGCTGAACAAATTTCAATAGAACAGATAGAAAATCATCTATCGATATCTGATTTTCTGACAGTTGTTGATACAGGTATGCAAAAACAGGCCTTATTAACAGAAGAAATATGGATGGATATAAGCACGATTTCTAATCAAAAAAACAAACAAGAGATTATGGATATAATAGAAAGTTTATGGGCTACAAACTACACTTATTCTTTAGATAAAATGAGAAATGCTCTTTTAGATTTAGAAGAGGTTCCTGGATCAACTGGAATTAAAGAAAAAATAGTTGATATTGCTCTTGATATTTGCAAATCCAGAATTGATGCTGCTAAAGTTATTGGAAAACAAATTCAAAATGCTGAAGAAAAATATGATGAAGGCAGCAAACTCATCAAGCAGGGTAAATATGAACCTGGATTTGATAATATACAAAAGGCATTTACAGAAAGCGACATGCTGATCAAAGGGCTAACACCTCAAGATGTGAAGGATGATGAAATAGCAAAACAAGAAAGAGCTGACATAGTCCTTTATTTTTTTATTGGATTGTTAGCCATCGGAATAATTCTTTTGCTTTTTGTATGGGCAAATCAAAAACATTAAAAAAACAATTCTATTAGACTGAGTTGGGGTTTTATTTGAGTCAAACCAGTGAGATAGTAGTGATTGGCTGTGGAGCGGGAGGTGGAACCGCTGCACAATTCGCTCGAAAAACAGATAGAAAATCATCTATAACGATATTTGAAAAAGGAAAATATCCACAATATTCTAAATGTGGATTACCTTATGCAATATCTGGCACTATTCCTAAAACAAGTGATTTGGTTGAATTTTCTGAAGAATGGTTTAAAAACGCAAATATTGATCTTTTACTTGAAACAACAGTAGAAAAAATTGATGTAGATAATCAAATTGTTATCGCAAAAAAAGGAAATGTTGTAATTGAAAAATCTTACACTTCCATAATAATATGTACAGGTGCTAGCCCTTTTTTTCCACCAATACAAAATCTAGAAGAAAATGGCAGGTTAGTTGATGGTGTTTACGTTGTCAGAACCATTGATGATGCAGAAAATATTTCTTCTTATATTAAAAGAGATGGAAATGCAACCATCGTTGGAGCGGGTTTAATCGGTCTTGAGATGGCCGATAACCTCCATAGAAAGGGAATGAATATCACAGTTGTAGAGGCTTTACCGCAAATTCTTCTAAACACTCTTGACGAAGACATGGCTAAAATTGTTCATGAAGCAGTCTCTGAAAAAGTTGCGATTTTAACAAATCATTTGGCTACAAAAATTGAAACTAAAAATGGAAAAATAAGTCAGGTTTTCATTAAAAATAATGAAACTGGTGAAGAACAAAATATAAACACTGATCTCTTAGTTGTTGCTACTGGAACCAAACCTGAAATTTCACTGGCTAAAAACATTGGGTGTAAAATCGGTAGAACGGGTGGTATAATCGTTAATGAAAAATCTGAAACAAGTGTTAAAAACATCTATGCAGCTGGTGATTGTACAGAATACATGGATTTTGTTACTAAAAAACCTATACCAATTGGTCTTGGTAGCATCGCAGTTAGGCAGGCTATTGCAGCGGGTATTAATGCTGCTGGTGGAGATTACAAACTACCGGAGGGTGTTTTACAAACACGTACATCAGAGTTTTTTGGTTTGGAAATAGCAGCGGTGGGACCAACAATTGCTCTCTTGAAAGATATGTCTGTCGTTTCAGGTAAATTTAATGGTTCTTCTCTTCCCGATTATTTTCCAGGTGGTAAGTCAATATCTTTAAAAGTTACCGTGGATAAAAAAACAGGTCGCATCCTTTCTGCTCAGGCAGTTGGAGATAATGCAGCACAACGAATAAACACTTTTGCCTCTGCCATTCTAGGTGGAACAGATGTTGAAACATTTAGAAAACTTGAAACCGCTTACGCTCCACCAATTGCCCCAACTCTTGATGCTGTTACACTTGTATGTGATATTGTTTCTAAGAAACTGAATCTTAAACGATAGGATGAAAATTTTACATGTTGCTGATACGCATTTGGGCTATTCTGCCTACCGTAAGGTAACAGAAAATGGAATAAATCAACGTGAAATAGATGCTTATGATGCATTCAAACAATTCGTTGATTATGCAATCAAATCAAAACCTGACTTAATCATCCACGCTGGCGATTTGTTTGATTCAGTTAGACCAAATAACAGGGCGATTACATTTGCCATAAAACAGATAATACGCCTTTCAAAAGAAAAAATACCATTTGTGGTGATTGCTGGTAATCATGAGCATCCAAAGCTCAAAGAAACAGGTCATATTTTCAGCATATTTGACCATATGAATCATGTTTATCCAGTTTATAATGCCAAATATGAAACGTTATCTTTTAAGATAAAAAAAGAAAAAATCACGATTCATGCAATTCCTCAATGTGAGCTAAAAACACAGTTCAACGAAGAGTTAAAAAAACTTAAACCGGACCAAACTGCAGATTACAACATTTTTGTATCACATGGTGCTGTAACAGGAATACAAGTATTTAGCATGAATGAGTTCAACGAACTTATCATACCAACAAATGTTATTAGCAAAAATTTTGATTATATTGCTCTTGGTCATTTTCATAGGTATACTAAACTGGCAAACAACGCATTCTATTCTGGATCAACTGAGCGTTTCACTTTCACAGATGCACCTGATAAAAAAGGGTTCATAGAACTTGAACTTTCAAATGGGAAGCTGAAACATGATTTTATAGAGCTAGAAAACAGACCGATGATAGATCCAAAACCAATCAGATGTTCAAATCTAAAGTTAGATGAAGTAATGAAAAAAATCAAAGAAACTGTAATGGAGATAGGGCCAAAAGAAAAAACATTTCGGATAACACTTGACGAGATTCCTGCACATATCTATAGAGGACTTGATTTTGATGAGATTAGAAAAATGAGTGGAGAAGCAATTCATTATGAGATAAAGGCAGACGTAATCAAGGACGGGGAATCAAAACCTACTGCAACTTCTAAGATAGATGCGTTGGCAAACGAATTCCAACAATTTATTGAAAGTCAAGACTTGAAAGAAAAAGAAACAATCCTAGAACTTGGTATAGGTTATATTGAAAAGATTGAAGCAAGAGAAGAAGGCAAATGATAATTAAAAATTTAACACTAAAAAACTATAGAAAATTCAAAAATTCCACGATAGAGTTTCCAGATGGTGTAACAGGTGTAGTTGGATTAAATGGAGTAGGAAAATCTACTATTTTTGAGGCTATTGCATGGGTGCTTTATGGTTCTGTTGCTGCGAGAACTTCAGCTGATCAAATAAAAAGGCAAGGTGCATTGCTTTCAGATCCCTGTAGGATAGAGTTAGAATTTGTTTTTGAGGATGATAACTATAGAATAGTTCGTGAGATGTCTGGAAAACATCTAACTACTTCAGCAACAGCAACCGTTAATGGGAAGATAGCGGCGACTGGCGCAGAAGTAGTTAGTAAATATGTTCAAAAGAAACTTGGTATGGATTTCAAGTCATTCTTTACCTCAATTTTTGCAAAGCAAAAAGAGCTCAATGCTCTCTCAATTATGATCGCAAGTGAGAGAAGACCGCTAATTCTAAAAATGCTTGGAATAGACTCACTTGATGATGTTGTTAAGGAAATAAAATCTGATAAAAGAGACAAAGACACATTAATAGAAAGATTAGACCAAGATCTTGTTGATGAAAGTGGAAAAGAAAAAATCGATATTTACAAGGATGAAATCAAAAATTTTGAAAAACAAGAAGAAAAAATTGAACAAGCTATAAAACAGTCTAAAGTAAAAATTCAAGTTTTTAAAAAGGAGTTAAAAGCTCTAGAGAAAAAGTATCTTGATAATAAAAAAGAATATGAAAAAATAAATGAGCGTAAAGAAAAACTAGCTGAGAGAAAAACTCTTTTTGAGAATAAAAAGAAATTACAAGAAGAAGTTAAAATTTTAAAAGAAAAAATTGGCGATAGACAAAAAATTATTGAAAAAGAAAAGAAAAAACTTGTTAATTTTAAGAATTTAGAAGCAGATGTTAAATCTACTGAAAAACGTCTAAATGAAGTAGACGACAAGATTGAAAAAAGTGTTAAAAAAATTGAGCAGAAAAAGACACTGACAGATCGAATTAAAAAGGATATTGTGGATATTGATTCTAAGAGGAAAGATATTGAAAAACTTGGCCCTGATGCTAAGTGTCCCACCTGTGAAAGAATTCTTTCTGATCAACATGATGTTCTTTTGAAAAAATTTAATGATGAAAAACGCAAATATGAAAAAGAAATTGAATCTTTTTCAAAAGAAATTAAGAAAGGACAAGAAGAAAAAGATAAATTTTCACGGGAACAGCAAGCTCTTATGAAAAAAAGGAATTATCTTCAAAATCAACTCAGGGAAAAGGAAAAAATTGACACAACGGTAGAAAATATTTCAACTGAAATAAAACGAGAAAAAGCTGAGATGGAAAACAAGGATAAAGAGCTTAAAAAAATAGGCGTTGTAACTTTTAATTTAAAAGAGTTTGAAACTGTCAAAAAACAGGTTGAAGTTTCATATAAAAAATATCAGTCCTCACTTGATGTTTTTGGTGAAAAGAAGGATAGTTTTGCATCTTTGAATCTTGATCTTGAGAAAAAAGAGGGTGAGAAGAAACTTATTTCTCAGGAAATCAAGAATCTAAAAGAAAAAATTTCACAACTTGAAAAGTTTAAAAAACAGATTAAAGAGGAAAAAAAGACTGTTCATTATCTTGGAATGCTCAGCGAGGTTATGACCTCTTTTAGAACTCATTTGCTTGATGAGAATTACAATCTTTTAGTTTATGATAACGGTGATGCTTATGGTATCGAGCGTTTTTCTGGCGGTGAAGAGGATTTGGCTAATCTTTGTTTACGTCTTGCTATCTCTGAGGTTATCACTGAGCGTGCTGGTGGTGTTTTTAATTTCATTATTCTTGATGAGATCTTTGGGTCTCAGGATATGTTTAGGCGTCAGAATATTATGAAAGCACTTAGTGGTTTGTCATCTAAATTCCGGCAGATCTTTTTGATTACTCATGTTGAGGATGTTAAAGACGATATGGAAAACATTATTTCTGTAACTGAAAATGAGGATGGAATTAGTTCAGTAAAAATAGAGTAAAAGGATTAGTAATTGTATTATCAGGTGGTTGATTGACTACTAGAAT
>SMTZ1_10007734_pt1 | contig 10750 bp, 9 predicted proteins | sample DeeMarSWOR136_30_FD_25667 | JGI IMG/M metagenome (IMG submission 25667) | reverse complement strand
TGAGTTAACGGCTCGTTAGCATAAACCACATCAAATTTTGGGGAGTAACCAACTATCTGGGAGACCCATAGTGCGTGTTGATGAACATCCGGCACTGGTATAATCCAGATTTTCGATAACTGGATTCCCTCTTCTTCTAGAGCTTTTCTGATCATGGTGATGCGCTCGCCAGCAGTGAAGGGGTTATCAAGTCTATGGCTGTACTGGGAACTGCCTACAATTATGACTAGCTCGTCAACCTCATCCACGATTTTTTTTATGACTTCCAGATGTCCTTTATGAAAGGGCTGAAATCTTCCCACAAAGACCCCGCGCCTCACCATTTTTCCTCTCCAGAGAATCTTCATTTCTTGGTGTATATGAGCTTCTTTAACCTCTTAAAAGCTCTCCCTGTTTTTATTTAACCCATTCCGCTGGAAACAGCGACAGTTCTCCATCATTCACCTTTAGCTCTCTTGACTCTTCGTAGCCTCTCTCCTCCCTCTGAAGAATCTCAAGCTTAACATGCTCTCCAGATCCGTAGCCGCCTATACTTAAATCAGAACGCACAACCCTATGACAGGGAATCAACAAAGGAAAAGGATTTGATGCCTCAACGCGCCCCACAGACCTTGCTATTCCTCCCGCAACCTTGGCTATGGCACCATATGTTGTCACATACCCAAGAGGAACCAGGCACGTGCAATTAAGCACTTTTCTTGTGTAGCTGGAAAAACAAGTCATTTCTATATTGAACCCATAGGATTCACTATCCTTCCCATTGAATATCTCCTCTAAAGCCTTCAGAATATTTGCTAGAAGCTGATTAGGTTCTTCTGTAACCTGAAACGGAACATCATATGGTAACTTTCTCAGCAAGCACCTTAGATACGGTTCTTCGATAGAAAAATCGGTGGTAAGGACTCGGTTCTCCTGAACAGCTGCACCATACCAAACATCATTCCTTTTTTGATAGCAAATATATATCATACAAGCGCCCCACGTTTACCTTTATATCCTCTTTTTTTACGGTGATTAGAACTTTTTGAGCATCCCCCTCTTTCGCACATATCTGTCTGTCAAATGAAAAACGAAAACTCCAAAGAGAATCCAGACTGCACCCAAAACTGAGAGATGCAGAAAAACGTTGCCTACAACCTCTGGAACATAATTTTCTATCAGGAAACTCCGCATCCCAATCAGGGCTGGTGCAGTGGGAAATATGATGCTCGCCTGTTGAGCTAATGTGGGAAGTACAATTAAAGGGTAAGCTACAGGGGAGAGAATCGTCATGATGCTGTAGAAACTATCGGAGACTATCCACCCCTCCTTCAGGATCAAGCTTAACGCTGAGATTACTATGCCAAAACCGTAAAGTGCAAACATCATGAGAGCAAAAATCCCTAAGGCAGGCAAGATTCCTCCAACATTCAAAGCTAACCCAAAAGTGGCGTATATGAAAATGAACTGGATGATTGTACCTGCACCTTGATGAACTGTGCTGTGTAATGCCATTCCCAAAACTTGCCCCAAACGGCTGGCAGGCGTAACGTAAATTGCCTCCAACGTTCCAAACCATTGTTCTCTACGCATGCTGAATCCCATCGCCCAAACGGCTGTTCCTATGAATCCCATCATAATGTAACCTGTGAAAATGAAGGCAACCACATCTCCTGTACCAACAAGCTGTGCCAAGTTCTCGCTGTATCTCCCTCCAATTAAAACCAGACCGTAGAGAAGGTACGGCAACATGAAGACGACAGGAGAAATCAGCTGACGGATGAAACTCACAGGATAAGCTAAGTCAATCTTCCAAGCTTTAACGTTAGATTCCCAGACAGCCCTCAGTTCAGCCCTTAGATTGGTCCAGCTGAATCCCGCTGGGCATTTGACTTCCCGTAACCTGTAATCTTTATTGTTTTTTTCCAATCCAATTTCTCCTCAATAGTGGCTGATTGCTCCAGACTTCTTCGTTTTAGTTTCCATCCAGTTGAACATGTAGAAGCCGGCAAGCATCAAAACTGCATCGATGATTATCAGCGCAAGAATCTCCCAGTACATTGCTGAAAAACTCGTTCCGAGAAGCATGATACTCCTCACAATGATGAGTGCGTATGTGAGGGGAATGAGCTTTCCTATGATTTGAGCCCAAAAGGGCAGGCTCTCGATTGGGTAGCGTACAGGAGAAAAAATATAAAAAATGTATCCAATTGTTTCCGAGACATCATGGGATTGCTTGTACATAAGCGAAAACGCAGCTAAAACGAGGGACAGCCCATACAATCCCAGTATCAGCAGAATAACTATGAAGAACACAGGAAGCATCACTCCCAAAGTCAAATTCATTCCAAAGAGGAGTGCAGATATAGTAAGCTGGCTTGCTGCGAAGATTGTGCTGGATACGCTTTCACTCAGGGCTTTTCCGATAAGCACATAGGCTTTGTTGCAGGGCGCTGCGAACACGTAGTCCAGTGTTCCTTGGTATGCTTCACGTCTTATGTTTTCTCCCATACCGTAAAGCAGCGTGTTTACGTAACTGTTGAGAACGGCGCCTATCACAATGAAAGGAATATACTCTCCGCTGCCAGTGATTTGCGCAAAATTCGCGCTCTGTAAACCTCCTACAAATGCTTCTCCCTGAAGGATGAATGGAATGAACCAGAAAATTGGGAATATTGCCCAGAAAATGAAGATGATCGGATAAGCCATTAGGAATTTCATGTTTTTAACTAACTCGTCCCAGACAACAAAGAAATTGCTACGAAACGAAGACTGCTCATAGACGCTCTGCGTCATTTACTGCATTCCGCCCTCCGTGAGTTTTGCGCCAGTTAACTTTATGAAGACATCTTCGAGCGTAGGCACACCAACATTCAAGCTGCCAATGCGAATGTTCTTCTGTCTGAGTGCATCAATGATTGTTCCCATGTGTTCTTCTGCGGTTCCTCCGATTATTTTGATTCTTGAGGGATTACCTTCATCCTCATCGCCGGGAATAAGTTTGATAACTTCTGCGTCGGGTAACAGGGAACGGATTTGGCTTTCGATGTCTGCGGGTGGACGGTAAACAGCCACCTCTACAATCTCCCTCTCTTTCACCATTGCCTTGAGCCTGTTTGGGGTGTCAACTGCGACGATATTGCCGTTGTTTATGAATGCTACCCGATCGCACAGTTGATCAGCTTCATCCATATAGTGGGTGGTCAGAAGAACCGTTTTTCCATGCTTCTCTGAAAGCTCTCTTATTTGGCTGCGAATCTGCCTCGAAAAATTTGGGTCTAAACCTAAGGTAGGCTCATCCAACAGCAGAATCGGCGGATCATGCAGCAGAGCTCGAGCTATAGCGACTTTCTGCCTCATTCCTGTGCTGTAGTCCTCAAGCCTCTCGTCAGCTCGGTCAGATAGCTGCAAAGTTTCTAGGAGCTCTTCAACTCTTTTTTTCGCGTATCTTCTCTGCATCTTATACAACGAAGCAAAGTACATGAGATTGTCTCTGGCTGTGAGTTTCCAGTATAATGTTCTCTCCCCGCCCACAACCATTCCCAAACTCGCTCGGACCATGGAGGTTTCTTTTTGGACGTCAAAACCGTTTACGATTACCGTGCCTTCGTCTGGAATCAAGATTGTGGATAAGCATTTAATCATTGTAGTTTTCCCAGACCCGTTTGGTCCAAGAAGTCCGAAGAGTTCTCCGGGACGGATTTCGATGTTAACTTTATCCAAGGCTACTGTAACATCTGTGTTTTCTTCATGTTTATTCTTCGATTGATTTTTTCGCAGAAAACCGAAGACGCCCCTATGCTTCTTTTTGGCAAATCTCTTAGTCAAATTGATTGTCTGAATGCTGAAGACTTCGCTTTCTTTGTCGTAAACCAAATCCTAAACCTCGCAATATACCAAAGAGGAAAGTATGAGACTTGTCACCATTCCACAGCGCCTTTCAGATAGAGTGGTAGTACCTGCGTAAAAAGTTATTCAAGCCACTTGGCGTCATTTTTTTGATTAAGTTTTAACCCAAAACTCAACAATCATATTAGTATACTAATAATACTTCATTGTTGAAAACAAGCTTTTTTCTGTTTTTCCAAGCAAGATAATGATTTACTGTCCACATCCGCCAGCATATTAGGAGCCTAATAACAGCTGATTGTTGAAAACAGTCTTTTTTCTGAAAAACCCTGCAGAACACATTGAACTAATACTGAAACAGCCGTTTGCAACTTTTATAACAAATATAAGCTCGTTCGATCAATTACATGCTGTCCTCTCACATTGAGAAAAATTGATTGGAGCTGTTTGGTATGGCAAACATCGTTTGTAAGGCCGTTTATTTCGAAAAACCGGGTCCTGAAAACACTGAAGAAACGCTCAAGATAGCAAAAGAGCGAGCTGAGGAGCTTGGCATACGAAACATCATTGTGGCTTCGACAACCGGTGAGACAGGCGTTAAAGCCTCCGAAGTTTTTAAAGGCTATAACCTGATTGTGGTATCTCATGTTACTGGTTTTAGGATGCCTGATTTTCAAGAATTTCTTCCCAAGAACCGCAGCATCATTGAAAATAACAGCGCAAAAATCCTAACAACCGCACATGCATTTGGCACCTTGGGCAGAGCAGTCAATAAAAAGTTTGGAACCATCCAAGTTGACGGAATAGTTGCAAGCGTTCTTCGTCTTTTCGGTGAGGGAGTGAAGGTTGCTTGTGAGATTGCTTGTATGGCAGCTGATGCGGGTTTGATTAAAACAGGTGAAGAGGCTGTTGCGATTGGAGGCACTGGGGGTGGGGCAGACACCGCCATAGTTTTGAAGCCAAGTAATACGCATGCTTTCTTTGATTTGAGAATAAAGGAGATTGCATGTAAGCCTCGTCTTTAAAATTTCCAGAAAGGTATACTTTTGAGCTGTTTTTTTATGAACTAAATTTATGTCTGTTATCGTTTAGGTGTACGGTAATTTATCTAAACTATGCTTTATTAAGACACAAGATTTAATACTTAGTGGGAGCCACTAATGTATTGGAGAAGTCCAATGCAACATATCAAGCGATTCAACGAGAGAGTTTCATCAGCGTTAAAGTCTGCTGGCAGAATTTTTAAGAAAACGAAACTAAAAGCTATACCTCCAGCACCTCCCCCAAAACCTTTACCAAAAGGCTATAAAATTGTTGAAAGATACCCACTCTACGAGCCCTTCGCTCATGCAGCAATTGCCCAAAACCCAGTATCAGGTGAGTATAAATATATTCTTGATGAACTCCGACTTGACATACTTGAACGTAACGTTTATGACAGGATATTAGAAATCCTGCTCGCTGAGATTGCTTCACCAAAGGAAGAAATCGAGGATCCTCGACAATTCTTTGTAACTGAAGCTGAAAAGATTGTTAGCAAATACCGAATTAGCTTAGGTTGGTTACCCGATGTTTCTTGGTCCAAAATCCTTTATCATGCCCAACGAAACCTTGTAGGTTTTGGCAGAATAGACGCCTTGATGCGAGACCCAAACATCGAAGATATTTCATGTGACGGAGTCGAGAAACCCGTCTATGTCTGGCATAGAAGATATGAAAACCTCGAAACAAATCTGGTATTTCACGACGACCAAGAAGTAGACGACGCCGTGGTCAAACTGGTCCACATGGCTGGAAAGCACGTAAGCTCAGCGTTCCCCATAGTTGACGCGTCTTTACCCGGAAAGCACAGACTCGCTGTCTGTTACAGAAGGGAAGTAACACCCTTCGGAACAGCTTTCACAATAAGAAAGTTCCGAGACGACCCCTACTCAATTATCGATCTGATAAATCTAGGAACCCTATCCGAGGAGATGGCATCCTATTTCTGGACTTGTCTTGAGAACAGAGCATCCCTGATGGTGCTAGGCGGAACAGCCTCAGGAAAAACAACATTCCTCAACGCTGTAGCATGCTTAATCAAGCCAGGCAGCAAAATAATAACCATTGAGGAAACTGCAGAACTTAATCTACCTCATGAAAACTGGGTATCACTGATTGCAAGGAGAAGTTACGGTCTTGGAGAAACCCTCACTGGAGAAGTAACCCTCTTCGATCTAGTCAAGACCTCCATGAGACATCGTCCAGATTTGATAGTGGTCGGCGAGATTCGAGGAAGCGAAGCATATACACTGTTCCAGGCCTTGGCAACAGGTCACGGTGGTATGGCTACCATGCACGCAGATTCCATAGATTCGGCTGTTAAACGTTTGATCCAGAAGCCCATGGATATAGCACCTGCATACATGCCCCTTATGAATATTGTCGCGTCGATTCAGCGGGTACACTTGCCGCAATCAAAAACAGGTGAAATGACAGCTTACCGACGAATACTTTCCGTGGACGAAATTGCGGATTACGAGGACTACAGAAACACTTTCACATGGAAAGCCGCTGGCGACATCCACGCTTCCAATCTCAAAAACGGCATAATGCTCAATTCAATAATCGAACGCAGAGGCTTATCTTGGAAAGAACTGATGGACGAGATGAAACGTCGAGAAAACGTGTTGCGCTGGATGCGAGAACGCAACATCAGAAGTTACAGAGATGTTGCAGGGGTCATAACTGAATACAACGCCAAACCTGAAGAATTCTACGAGAAGGAGGTTTTAGCTGATGCCCCTGCTAAAAACTCTTGAAGGCGTATCATATCGTCTTTTCGGCAGTATTTCTCCAAAGTTTCTAGGTAGCGTCTTCGAGTTCAAGGAACACTTGGCAAGAGCAGGAATCAAGATCTATCCTGAAACCTACATATCCTTGATGTTTTTGATGGCACTATTGACTCTGCCAGTATCTATCACAGCGTTTGTAATATTATACTTTACAAAATTTCTTTTTCTAATTTTCTTGATACCGTTGCCGATCTATGTTATGATTGGCTTCATGGTTGCTCCGATGTCGAGAGCCAGTGAGAGAGCTAGTGCCTTGGAGAGGGAGATGCCCTTTGCAGCAACATACATTACTGTCATGGCGTCAGGGGGCATACCGCCTTATATGAGTTTCAAGAGGCTTACAGATGTTGAATTGTTGCCTGCGACACGTAAGGAAGCGAGAAGTCTGATCAGAGATGTGGAAATCTTTGGCGTAGATCCTCTGAGCGCTCTGGAAAAAGCGGCAAAGTACAATCCGTTGGATATCTTTAGAGACTTCGTTTCGGGTTATGCTTCCACAGTTATTATTGGTGGTGACGTTATCCACTTCCTTGAAACAAAGGCGCAGGACATCTTCAAGACGGGTTCCATGAGGGTTAAGGCTGCTGCTGAGCGTTTGGGAATGCTTCTGGAATCGTTTATCATTATCATGGTTCTCATGTCCCTCTGTTTCTATATCCTCTTCAGCGTCGAGTCCATATACAGCACAGGCATGGACATGGGGTCCGGAGTGATCATGTATACTTACGTTTTCACTCCTCTGCTCTCTGTTGTCTTCTTGTATCTTGCCCATGGAATGCAACCAAAAAGTCCAATCAGCGAGTATAGACCCTACAAGGTATACGCCATCTCTTTGACTATAGGTGTTGTAATTCTCTTACTGTTAACTGGATTCTTTGGTATGTTCCAAACACCACTGCAAAATCTTGTTGATCTGCCAATCGCGGTTTCCATCGCTCTGATAATCTCTGTTGTGCCTCCAGCTATGGTCCACCAAAAGATTGTGAGTAGAAAATCGAGTATGGAGCGTGGTATATCCAACTTTCTCAGGGATCTGACAGAAACCAGAAAGACAGGGCTTTCTCCAGAATCGTGTATTGAGAATCTTTCGGGTAGGGATTACGGAGCATTCTCTAAGGAACTGAAGAAGATGTCCTCTGATATTGGTTGGGGGATTCCCATGAGAAACGTGATCATGGATTTCGTGAAGAAAACTAGGAGTTGGATGTCGCAGATTGTAATGTTTCTACTCTTGGAAGCTATTGATGTAGGGGGCGGGACAATAGCGATGATTGAATCTCTCGCAAGATTCAACAACATGACTCAGGAAGTGGAGAAAGAGAAGAAGATGAGTGTTCGACCATACATGCTCATTCCCTACTTCGCTGCAATACTGCTGGTAGCAACGACACTTATGACCCTGATTTTCACCACCCAGACAATCAGCATGGGAGGAGAAAGCGTGGCATCCACGACTAACGTAGATTTCCTTACATTGATCTTCACAGTTTCAGTTATCACCCATTGCTATCTGATTGGGCTAGTTGCAGGCAAGATCAGCGAGGAATCTTTGGCTGCTGGCTTCAAACATTCCGCTTTGCTTGTTGTTATCGCTATTGTTGCGTCGAAGGTTGTCCCGTTGATAGTTTAGGGAGGAAAAAGGAGGAAAGTTTGGTAGTGGTTTGCATGGTTCATAAGAAAGGCTCAGGTAAACGGGGACTGAGCCCAGTTATCTCCACGGTCATCATGACTGGCGCCATCGTTGCTATATTAGGTGTTGCTTTGGTTTTTGCTAACAATTTTCTATGGGCCAGAGTTGCGGAAGGTGAATTTGACTCTTCGAAACAGTTGATGCATACCGCTGGGCTTCAGATAGACGATGTTGCTTGGACAGTTGGGCGTACAGAGACGATTCGTTATTCAAGCCGGTATGGAGAAGTTGTGTTTGAGCCCTCAATACTAAACTACACCATTTCCGTTATTAGTAATGGCGAACCGGAGCCCTCTGTATTTTCAAATTTGACGGGAGCTCTGCTCTTTAATCTTCCAACTTCCAGACATACAATTACTAACGGTTATTGGGAAAGAATCTTTCCCAATCAAAATGAATCTCTTACTTTGAAGGGCACCTCTGCTCCAGTTGTGCGAGTGTTTGCGGTTGAGAGGCTACCTATGAGTGATGGAAGTTACATAAGAGTAGTTGTAACCCCAACTGTTAGGGTTCTATATTCTTCGATTAACACTTCCGTCAGTTCGACTTATTATGTTAAGATGTATCTTCCGGTTCTTGCTGCTGGTGAATCCCCTAGATTAACTCAATCCATTACTTTAACTGGAGAATCTGTCCAAGCCTACACCATAAACGATGTTACGAGCATCAGCGTTACTGTTGATTTTCCTAGAGAAGCTTCACCACAGAATTTCGATTCCGATTTCTTCAATTTTCCATTTAATTCCGAAGATTTTGATCTCTCCACTATTGCTTCTGGATACGATAATGTTGTTTTCGAGCTTTATCTAAGCGAGGTGTCAGTTGAATTTGGAGTTAACTAAGAACAAAAAAAAGGAGATCTATCATAAGTGCCGAGCGTAACGATTGAGTATGTAATATTGATTCCGCTGCTTTTCACTCAGGTGATAGTGTTTCCTTTAGTAGCAAGTACAATGACCTCCAATTGGCAAGACTCGCAAAGGGACGTTGAACTACAGGATGCTGCAGACCATCTGGCGAGTACAATTCAGCAGCTTTATCTAACTGTAAACAATGAGGATATTCTAGCGGGTACCGTAACTCAAGCTTCAACTATTCCGATAACCATTAGTTCTTACCCTTACACAGCCACGGGTTCACTGAGTAGTCCATCAGACCCTGATTCCACTAGAATTCTTACGGTTATCTTGACCTTAGAAGAAGTGGGTAACACGGCTACGGCGAAGGCTGTGCTTGGTCCTAACGTGCAATGGACAGACTCGAATCTACGAAGCAACTCTCCTAACGCCTCTATTGATGTCCAGAAGTTTTCCAACAGCACCCTTGTTTTTTCTTTTGGAGGTTGATTAAGTGGCAGGTGCTACTATAGACCACATGATTTCAGTTACGATTCTTATAGCGGCGCTTTTGGTAGCCATGGTTACGTTTAACCATATGTTCGCGACTGCAGTTGAGTATGACCGTAACCGTCAGGTTGCCAATAAAGCCGCTGATTTGATGAGTACAATTTGTCTATCGCCTGGAAATCCCACAAACTGGGGAACGACAGACGCTTCTCTGTTGGGTTTTGGTCTTCAAGACCCTGAAGCTGGGGGTTATGCTCTAAGTCCATATTCCCTAATGAGATTAAGGGCGAGTAATTCTTCCGGCGGTAGCCAAATTGTTTACTATCCTAAAACTGGTTTTTATTACAACAACATCAGTGGTGACTATGGAAATTCTATACTCATTCCAATAGGCGACTGCGTTAACTACACCACTGCTACAGAGCTGTTAGGGGTAAACGAGACGTATGGTTTCAGAATCGATGTTACACAAACATTGGACATTAGCATCTCAAAGGTCCCCGTGAGTCCACCTGATGATCACCTACTTCTCAAAGTTGAAGTAAGAGGGTCTGGATTACCCTTGAGTGGTGCTACCCTGAATTACCACCTTTTTCAGGTAGTATCAGGGGGCGGTGGTTCTTATCCTTCGGTTAAGGCATATTCGGGAGTTGCGCAGACTGGATCATTTGGCTCAGCGCTGATAGAATTTGATGAAGTACACGAATCGAAGGACCCATATTCATTCACGGTCAGTGCAAGCCTTAGCGGAATTAATGGCATCGGACACTATTCTTACGATACTGTTGATGATCTTGAGCTTGTTGTTCCTTTTATCCAAGACTTTGATGAGGGAACTGTCATCATCGCCCACAGTTGGGACGTGCAAAACGTTTCAGGTCCAGTATGTGAAGTCAAGTATAACGCTACCTTTTTCATTTTAACCTCGGACTTTCAGTTGCAACAGGTTCAAATAGAAAATTCTACAGGCCATCTGCTTTATGGATGGGGAAATCCCTACTTCATAACACAGCTTCCAGCTTCTGAAGTGGGAATTCTAGTTGTATCATATC
>SMTZ1_10017679_pt1 | contig 10752 bp, 9 predicted proteins | sample DeeMarSWOR136_30_FD_25667 | JGI IMG/M metagenome (IMG submission 25667) | reverse complement strand
GAGAAGGCTCTATGGAAGGCCGCAGGGTTCAATTGGACAGAGATAAGGGATGAAACAAGCTGGTTCATAGAAACTGGCTCAGGCATGGGAAATACCCTAAAAACCGCAAACGAAATGAGTGCCCGTGGAAGTGGTGCGTACACCATAACAGACAAAGGAACATTCGTTGCCTACAGCAACGCTAACCAGAACCAGATACCCAACCTTAGAGAGCTTGTAACTCAAGGGTCACAGCTGTTAAACGTTTACAGCGCAATTGCTGTAAACAAAACTCTCCATCCCCAAACAAGCTTCGAAGGAGCAACATCATTCATCAAATACCTGATTTCCGAAGAAGGACAGCAGCTAGTTGGCGATTATGGAACAGCTGAATACGGACAGCCGTTATTCTACCCGGCTGCTGAACCGTTGGCAGAAGATACTAACCCGACCGTGGCACAAATGATCAGAGATTACGCTTTCTTTGAAGGCTCAGAGTGCCCAGAGCAATACAGGCAATCTCATCCAGAGCTTTATCCAGACAACTTTGATTGATGACACTTGAAAATGGCTCGAATATCTGCTGTTATAACATTCGCTCTTGCACTATCTCTCCTCCTACTGCCCCTATTCTTGGTCGAGGAGTTCGCCGAAGGCCTCATTACAGCTCTAAAGCTCATAGTCTCAGGGGATCCAGAGATCCTAAGTATTACTTTGCGATCCATATACATCTCAGGAATAGCCATAGCTTTATCGATCTCTTGGAGTATACCAATTGGCGTTCTGTTGGCTCTCAGTGATTCTGCTGCCAAGAGCTACGTTAAGAGCCTGTTCAACGCGTTGCTGGGAATACCAACCGTCGCCCTTGGCCTAGTTCTGTATCTCCTATTCTCGAGCTCCGGCCCCCTTGGACCGCTGAACTTGTTCTTGAACCCTTTAGGAGTCTCCATAGGGCAAGCCATCCTAGTCACTCCAATTGTAGTCAGCTTCACAACAAGTGCCGTGGAAGCAGTTGACCCTGACATAAAGGATCTGGCAAAAACGTTGGGGGCATCTCAAACTGAAGCCTCCTTGGCAGTTCTCAAGGAATCGACTTCCGGAGTTGTGTTGGCTATTGTGGCTGGCTTCAATAGAGCACTTGCGGAATTGGGGATTGTCCTAATGATCGGGCAGAATATCAGGGGGCAGACAAGGGTGCTCACAACTACGATCGCCTTGGAGACAACCCGTGCAAACCTACCATTGAGTATAGCTCTGGCGATAATACTAATGTCCATTGTTTTGACAATAGCACTACTCACAAATGTGATGTCTCAAAGAGCTACGGAGAAACGAAGGCCTTAGACGATGTTACGCTCAAGTTCTCAAGGGGAGAGATTTTTACACTTCTCGGTCCTAACGGCTCCGGGAAGAGCACTCTATTGAAAATCCTCGCTTGCATCGAAAAGCCCGATAGCGGAATGATGTTTATCAACGGCGAGAAAATCACAAGCGTGAACAGGGACAGGGCTAGGCTGACCACTACCCTAGTCTTCCAAAGAACAACGCTCTTCAGCACCTCTGTCTACAAGAACATCGCGTACGGTCTGAAGCTGAGAGGATTACCGCAGAAGCAGGTCCGCAGATCAGCGGAAAAGGCGTTGGCAAAGGTGAAATTGGAGGGCTATGAAGATCGACCGGCAAAGAATCTCTCAGGCGGAGAGCAACAAAGAGTATCGTTGGCAAGAGCGTTGGCGCTTCAAACCCCAATACTACTCCTTGATGAACCTACAGCAAATCTTGACCCAAAGAGTGCTTCTATAATCGAAGAGGTCATTAGACAAGCTAACAGACAGCGAGATGCAATCGTCATAATAGCAACTCACAACGTGTTCCAAGCTGACAGAACCAGCGGAAAGGCAGCCTTCCTGGCAAACGGCAAGATAATCGCCGTTGGCACAATTGACGAAATTCTTGGGCGAAAACCGGAAATTCGAGCTAAATTCTCCAGGCTTGAGAATCTCTTTTCCGGCATATCGGAAATTCTTGAAGAAGGAACTTCCAAGATCACCATAGACGACGAAATAGCAATAGAATGTGCCTCCCGACAAACTGGCAGAATTACGGTTTTCATAAGACCGGAAGACATAATCCTTTCAAAGGAATCCTTCAAGTCAAGCGCGAGGAATGTCTTCAAGGGAAAAATCGTCGAAATCTCCGATCAAGGTTCATTAGTGAAATTAAAAGTCGACGCCGGAAAGCAGTTCACTGCGCAGATTACAAAAAGATCTTTTTCAGAATTGGGCATGAAAGTAGGGTCGCAAATCTACCTTACATTCAAAGCTTCATCAGTGCAAGTGGCCTAAAACCTCGTCCGTTTACACAAGTGCGCTCCTGAGGGTTGGCAGAAAACCGCCTCGAGAAAATCCAAGTCCTAAGACACACTAACATTCTACGCGCCAAACATATCATAAACTACATCACCGACGAAATGTGCCACGACGATTACCAGCACAGCGATTACAATGTGCTCAACTATGGCTTTGTATGGATTCTGTCGTTGTGTCCTTCCCATGAAAAAGCTGAAAACTGTTATCAGAAGCAACCCCCAACTCACACTTACAACTATCATGGTGGACAACTCCAGAAAGGCCACTGGAATAAAAAAAGTTAGACTTGTGAATAACTTTGCTAGAAAGGTGAAGGACGAGGTCTCCCACAGTTCTCTTGCAGAATGCTCCATCTCGGCCTCCTCAGAAACATGAATCCCCATAGCATCGGAAAAGGCGTCTGCTACTGCCAAAACTATCAGGCCTGCCAGAACTGCAAGTCTTGAGTGGGTACCCGAGTGTAGTCCGATAATCAAACCCAAAGTCGTGATTACTCCCGAAGTGAGCCCGAAGCCGATACCTTTCCAAACAACACTTCGCAACGCTGCAACCTCGTTGCAGCACCCTTGTGCATCCGCGCTTTTGACCTTTACGCTTACAAAAATCGTGTGGGTCACTTTGTAGGTTTATAAGTCATAATGAAAGAGCATTGTGAAAGGTGTTTCTCCTGGCGGTTGAGGCGGTCTTTGCGGTCGCGGTGCTGATTTCGGGCATAGTGGTTCTGACCATTTGCAGCGACAAGGCAGTTGAGCATTCAGTTCATTTCGCTTACGCGCTGGGGATTTCCTCGCTCATGATAGGGCTCGTACTAGTGTCTATCGGGACAGACTTGCCTGAGATAGCCAATTCAATCGTCTCATGCTCTAGCGGCCATGGTGACATCGATGTTGGAGATTCTCTTGGATCCGTCCTGACCCAGATTACGCTGGTCTTGGGACTCATCCCCTTCCTAGGCCGAGATTTCAAAGTAGAGAGGAAGGAGATCCTGATAATAGGAGCCTTCGAGATCCTAGCTCTCGTACTAGCCATAGCCGTGGCATTAACGGGATTTACCAGGGAAAAAGCTCTAATTCTCATAGCCTCTTGGCCGGTTGCGCTGATTGTGATAAAGAGAACAACAGCAAGAGACATTGCGAAGAGGAAAGACTCGCAACCTCGCAACAGTGGGCATTATCTATTTCACCTCGCGATAGCTACTTTAGGTTTTATCGGCGTGGCCATCGGAGCACTGGCAGTTGTCCAATCAGTAATCATGTTATCAACAACCTTTGCGATACCGGAATTCCTGGTCAGCTTCTTTGTGCTCGCGATCGGCACATCGCTTCCCGAACTCGTAGTCGACTTAACAGCGATCCGCAAGAGACAATACGAGTTGGCAGTTGGCGACGTCATAGGAAGCTGCATAGTTGACGCCACCGTTTCCATATCAATAGGCCAGTTGCTCTTCCCGACGCCGGTTTTCAACACCGCTCCCGAGCAGTCTATTCGGCTAGCTCTTTACGCTATCTTCGCCTCTGCCGTCGTGATATCAACTCTGGCGCTACGAAGGAAAGTTGACAGAAAAGCCGGGGTAATCTTTCTAATCTTATATTCTCTTGCCTATGTGCTGCTTTATGTAGTGTAGAAGCCCTTCAGATTCTGCATTTTCTCAATATTGCTTCGAAATTCCTTCTGCTTCTTACAGCCTTGTAAATCCTCAAGGCACCTATCAGTTCTTCTATATCGAAGTCAAGTTTCGCCCGAAATAAGTGGCTAATCTTACCTCCCACAAAAAGGTATTGACAGAGAGAGGTAACGTTAGAGACACGCCTTGAAACGCTTGCCGTCTCAAAGTCCACAAGATAAGGCACCTTATCTTCAGCGACAATAATGTGCTTGGACGCATTACTCAGCTCACCGTGATCTAAGCCACCCATATCGAGCCTCCACACTTGCTCAAGCACACGACGCAAGATCAGGCTGAGCGTCTTTCGTGTGTCTCCTCCTTCCGTCGATCCTAGCCATTCCGGGAGCAGGAAGCCTTCGATATATTCCATCACCAGAAAGTTATCGCTAGCCCCCAGCAAGCGTGGGCCAACATCAACTTCGTTTGCTCTTCTCAGCATTTCCGCTTCATGTTGCATCGTCGACCTGTTCGCGTCCGTTCTTCGGATCTTAAGGGCTACTTTCTCTCGTCCTCTGAAGGCCACAACTACTAAACCCACACAGCCCTTCCCCAAGACCGGGATATTGAGCACCCGCTTCTGCCCCGTAAAGCATATCGAATCAATCTCCAGCTGTCTCAACTCTAATACGCGATTCTCTGCTTCTTCATCTGTGCATTCTGGATAGCAGATCAAACGCCTGCACTTCTCTTCACTGAGAGACACCAATGCGATACATACACTGCTCCGCAATAGACAACTTCAACTGAGGCTTCTACTGAGACAAGAAAGAAGAAAAATCTTGCGAAAACCAACCCGGATTTCCAAGTTTTCCGGCACACCGCCTCATAGGGAGCCCGTTGTAGCTTGAAAATGGGCCTCAACACGGGTAGAAGGCTTTTATTTTCTGGTTGAGTGAGTGTTTTTTGCGTGCGGCCGTAGTCTAGCCTGGTTAGGACACTGGCCTCCCAAGCCGGCAACCCGGGTTCAAATCTCGGCGGCCGCACCACCTTGTCACGCACGGAGGCAATTCCAACAGGACCAGAATGTATGTGTATCGATGCTTTGATCCGATAATCGAAATTTAACTGCGAGCTCGTGTTGAGTATGGAAACATTATTTCGTAATTGCCAAAAAACAGAAATGCAGACAACTCTATAGAGTTGTCAGAGGATAGAACCGTATGCCACAGTATATTCTACTGTCCACTCTTACGGATGAGGGGTGGAAAACCGTCAAGGAGAGGCCAGAGAGGATCAGGGAAGTAAACAGGGAGCTCGCTGCATTCGGCGTGAAGGTGCTCTCGCAGTACGCAACCCTTGGGGAGTATGACTTTGTCAACATCGTAGAGGCTCCAGACAACAAGACGGTAGCTAGAGTCTCTATAGAATTGGGCTCTAGAGGAACCATTCAAATAAAAACGATGCCGGCAATTCCTATAGGCGAATTCATAGAATCAGTGAAGAAGAAATAGACTCAACAATCAAAACCCGCCCTTTTTTTATTCACAGACGACGATACATAACTTTAAGTGAAGGCTCATTTCCTGCTTTAGGAGCGGAGTATGGATAGATTGAGCCTCCAAGTTTTGAGCAAGATTTTTGACCCAGAGAGCATAGCTCTAATCGGTGCCAGCGATGAAGAGGGGACTGTCGGCCATACACTCCTTCGCAACCTGATCGGGGTTGGCTACCGAGGCGTTGTTTACCCCGTAAACCCGAGGAAGACAAGCATCCAAGGTATACAGGCTTATCCCAATGTGGAGAAGCTTCCCAGGCGAGTGGATTTGGCGATAATCGCCACTCCTTCAAGGACGGTTTCTGGGATAGTGGAAGAGTGTGGCAAGGCTGGGATTCAAGGGGCCATAATTATTTCTGCGGGGTTCAAGGAGATCGGTTCTGAAGGAAAGGACATCGTGAACAAGATTCTGGAGTTGAAGAGAAGGTACAACATGAGGATTATTGGGCCTAACTGCTTAGGCATAATTAGGCCTCACATTAAGCTAAACGCTAGTTTCGCTTCGAAGATGGCTCTTCCGGGCAACATCGCCTTCATCTCCCAGAGTGGCGCCCTGTGCACAGCGATTTTGGACTGGGCGAACAGTGAAAACATTGGATTCAGCAACTTTGTTTCCCTAGGCTCCATGATAGACGTGGACTTTGGAGATCTAATCGACTACTTCGGGACGGACCCTCGGACGAAAAGCATAATCATGTACATTGAAGGCATCACCAACGCCAGAAAGTTCATGAGTGCTGCCCGTCACTTCGCGAGAACGAAGCCGATAATCGTTGTTAAATCTGGAAAGTTTGGAGAGAGCGCAAAGGCGGCGACAAGTCACACTGGAGCCTTGACAGGTGAAGACGAGGTTTACGGAGCCGCGTTCCGAAGATCCGGTATGATCAGAGTAGAAGAAATCGAAGACCTGTTCAACTGCTCCGAAGTGTTGGGTTTGCAGCCAAATCCTAAGGGGCCCAACTTGGCGATTATCACCAACGCTGGCGGCCCAGGAGTCATGGCTACAGATGCCCTCATCGCCCGAGGTGGAAAACTGGCGCATCTGAGCCCTGACACGGGGCGGGCATTGAACGCAGTTCTTCCCCCTTACTGGAGCAAAGGAAATCCTATAGACATTCTTGGAGACGCAACGCCGGAGAGATATGCCGAAGTTGTTAAGATATGTAGACAAGACGACAACATAGATGGGCTTCTTATTATTTTGACTCCTCAAGGCGTGACAGACGCGGCTGAAACTGCCATTGCCGTGGCAGAGGCCTGCAAAGGCGCCACCAAGACAATTCTGACATCTTGGATGGGCAGGGATGACGTGCGGGAGGCCAATGAGATTCTCAATCGGAACAAGCTTCCAACCTACTCAACGCCCGAGCAGGCTGTCAAGACTTACATGTACATGTACCAGTACACCCGCAATCTCGAACAGTTGTATGAGACGCCTGAAGAGCTTCCAATGGAACTTCTTTCATCCAAGCAGCCTTTGATAGAGGTCATTCAAAAGGCATCAAAAGAGAATCGCGAAATCCTTACCGAAACAGAGGCCAAATCCTTTCTTGAAGCTTATGGCATTCCTACTGTGGAAACCCGATTTGCAGGAACAGAAGATGAAGCTGTCTCCATAGCAGACGACATGGGCTATCCGGTTGTCTTGAAAATTTACTCCACGCAGATCACCCATAAAACGGATGTTGGCGGGGTGGCTCTCAACCTGAAGAATGAAACGGAGCTCAGAGAAGCCTGTCGCAGAATTCTTGAAGCCGCGAAGAAACATGAACCGGCTGCACAGATCCAAGGCGTAGTTGTGCAGTCTATGATAACAGACCCCGGCTACGAGGTTATCCTTGGATCTAAGAAAGACCCTGTCTTTGGGCCCGTCATACTTTTCGGGATGGGGGGCATCTTGGTGGAACTATACAAAGACAGGGCTATAGGATTCCCACCACTGAACCAGACTTTGGCTCGAAGAATAATGGAAAGCACGAAGGCTTACCAGCTTCTCAAAGGCTTTCGCAAGGGGATGCCTCCTGCAAACATCAAACGTTTGGAAGAAGTAATGGTGAAGTTCTCAGAGATGCTTGTGGATTTCCCACAAATAGACGAGGTAGACATTAACCCCCTGCTGGCCAATAGCAGAGGTGTAATAGCTCTCGACGCTCGTATCGTCATAGACAAAGATGTTGCGTTTGAGAAGCCGCCCCTTCACAGCCACCTAATTATAAGTCCCTACCCGAAGAAATACGAATGGAAATGGAAAACCAAAGATGGCAGAGATGTAATGCTGCGTCCGATTAGGCCTGAAGACGAACCGTTGGAGAACGAACTTTGGAAAACCTTTTCGGAAGAAACGCAGCGCTTCAGGTTCTTCAGCCTTGTGAAAACTTGGGAACACACAACGTTAGTTAGATACACGAACATAGACTACGACAGGGAAATCGCTATAATCGCCGAGTCAACGGATAAAGGAGAGCGGAGGATGCTGGGTGTAGTACGCATGATAATGGAGCCTCCGGATTTCCGGACGGCTGAGGTTGCGATAGTTATAGGCGATCCTTGGCAACGGCTTGGCCTAAAGGCTTCGCGGTTGATCTCGCATCAATGGGCAAAATAGTGAAGGCGACCTTGGAGTTCTAAACCGCCTAACTTCGCTGAGCTCTAAGGATTGAAAGTATGTCACTGACTTTTCTTATGTAGTAGTCGGGCTGCTCATCTGCCATTTCCATGTCGCTTAAGCTCTTAAATTGGCTTGGAATGAAGATGGTTTTCATGCCGAGTCGTCTAGCGCCGCTTATATCTTCGAGCGGGGTGTCTCCAACAAAAACCACCCTTTCAGCTTTAACTCGCATCCTGCTCAAGGCTTCCACAAAGATCTTCCTGCTTGGTTTCCGCCAGCCAACTTCCTCAGAAACAATGATTGTGCTGAAATGGTCATTTATCTTGAGCTTCCTAAGTGCTGCGTAGATAGCGGGAGCATAAGTGAAATTCGTAACAAGGCCTAGCCTGTAACTCTGCGAGAGCTTTTGCAGAGTCGATTTCGCAAAGGGCCGAAGCCTTAAAGCCATCACATAGTCTTCGAAGAAGACATTTACTGCGGTCTTGACTTTCTCGTCTTCTGGAGTGGCAGAGTATCCCAGTAGATCCAGGGCTTCCGAAACCCAGACCGCATTCGTGACCTCGACAAGCTTCTCGTAGCGTATTTTGCGGTATTTCTGATGGGCCTGGTCGTACGCCTCAAAAAAGCGCTTCTGGCTCACCGCGTAGCCAGCTGCTTCAAGACTCCTGAACAGCTTCTCTTCGGATTTCTCGAGAGAATATCCCACAAGATCTGTCAGAGTACCAATGAAGTCGAAAATTACCGCGTCAATGCCAGCCATACCTTCAAAGCTCCAGGTTAAATGGATAAACGAATCTCGACTCGGAAACTAAAAGGATATCGGAAGCATATACGATTGCCCAAGAAAGCAGTTCTCAAGTGGCACTTGCTATTATGAAAGTTTTAATCTTGAAGTGCATAGTTTATAGCATTCCTCTGAGCGGCCGTAGTCTAGCCTGGTTAGGACGTCGGCCTTCCAAGCCGTTGACCCGGGTCCAAATCCCGGCGGCCGCACCATGGGCAACTTTCGATCGCTTTAGAGGCAGGTGCTCGTACATTACGGACAGGAAAAGCTCGTTCACATGGGGGAGTTTCTTTCAAATCTATGGATCGGCGTAGCGGGAAAGTCATCGTAGTAGCCCATTGTATCTTAAATCAGAACTCGCGGGTATTGGGCGGAGCGCATTACTCGGCTGTAGTTAACGAAGTCGTAGACTTCCTTAGGAGGCATGAGGTTGGATACCTTCAAATGCCCTGCCCTGAACTCACGTTTGCGGGATTCAAACGATCCCCGAAGACCAAGCCAGAGTATGACACTCCGAATTACAGGAGGCATTGTAGAACGATTGCGCTCTCAACAGTCAGGACGCTCAAGGAATTTGTCAAAGGCAACGTTGCTGTGGTTGCCTTGCTGGGCATCAAGAACAGCCCTAGCTGCAATGTAAGCAACTCCAAAGACGGAACAGGCATTCTGATGGAGGAGCTCTTGGAGGAAATTGAAAGCATTAATATTCATCCGGCCACTCGCACAATCGACGTTTCAAAAATTGTGACGGACGTTGAGTGGCTAGAAAAGCTATTCAGCACGATTTAGAAGGGAGGCTTCGTTCTTCTGCGCTTTTGCTCGGGCAACTTGGACCACTTCTTGTAATCCTGACTAGGCGGAGTTTCCTCAAAGAGATGCTTCCTTTTCGCTTCCAACAACTTGTCTTCTTTACCAAGAAACTCAGCAGCACTCACCAGTCTGTTTCCGCTCTTTTTTGCCGTCTTGAATACTTCTTGAATCGATCGGCGCCACTTAAGGTCACGCAGAAGGTGGTGTTCCACAATGGTGACAGGAATCGTCCTGGCAAGAATCTCTAGATTCCTTAACCCTTGTTGAATCTGCTGATCAGTCACCTTGAAGTCTGCCAGGTATAGTGGTGGGCCGCCTACCATCAGCAGTTGCGGTTCCTCTGCTAGAATGATTTGCAGAGTAGCCTCGTCCATTGGACCTTGTACGTCCGACGCATACAACACCTTCTCATCTTCGTATTCAATGATTGCCATCAACACCCACCCAAGAGGCGTGCCCGACAAGCCATGGGGAACAGGGTGGGAAAATCTGATTCTCGTCTCGCCGAATGAGAAGTCACGGCTGTCGGCAAATAGTAGCTTTCTCGCGTATCTCCCCCCTGTTTTTTCGAAAACCCATCCCCTTCGCCGTTGGCTTGGATTGATACTCGAACGATAATCCTTAGTCAACACCAGCTTGTCTTGGTAGATTTGTCGAGCCGTTTCAGCGTCAGTCCAGTGGCAGAGCCAATCCTCATAGGATGGCGTATGGTGATCGAAATGGTAATGGCTAATCGTGACTACATCAGCTTCTTCAGCGAACTGTGCAATACGAACTCTAGCCTCTCTTAAGGCCTGAAACTCAAAAGGGTGCGGAGTCAAGCCAAAACGGCTAGGTGAAAGTGAAACGCCGGCGTCTACTAGAATCCGCAGATCAGGCGTTTCCACATGCGTGCACATCGACCTTACTCCGAGACTTTCTGCAGCCAGAGGCAATACACTGATTTCGGTAGGCATTGAATCGCATCTTTGTGGAAGTATAGTTTTTATGTTGGAGTAACTAAATGATTTTTGGTGGGCGATGACGACTCTGGCCCCCCTG
>SMTZ1_10020410_pt1 | contig 10753 bp, 6 predicted proteins | sample DeeMarSWOR136_30_FD_25667 | JGI IMG/M metagenome (IMG submission 25667) | reverse complement strand
ACAAATAGGTGTGCCCATGACCCGCTTATGAAAAGGCTGGCAAAGGCACCGACCACAGCTAGCAGAGCAAATATAACCGGGTCAAAATGGTATAGGTATGGTGCGACATCGCTTAATCCAAGCAAATCCCATAGCGTCTGAAAAACTCGCTTCTCTACCGTATAGAAAACTACCGTTCGCAAAATTGTGTATATTACAAGCCATATTGTGAAGTATTTCAGAGCACTTCCCAGCGCTTCGGCCTCGATATTATTGAACGTGTTTACCGGAGTTCCCAGAAAACCTTTTACTTTTTCTCCAAGAGACAGTCTTCTCGGAGTTCCCAGAAAACCTTTTACTTTTTCTCCAAGAGACAGTCTTCTATAATTCATTCGAGTTCCCTTCAATTCCATTATATCCTTGGAGAACCGTTAATGGAAGACATAAACAAATAGAGCAAAGGGAGGTATAACGAACTTCTGCTCTGTGTCGACAGGATGTATAATTTAGATTACCCAAGACCATAAATCGTGAGGTGACCTGATGACTCAGTTTCAGTGCTCTACCAAACTATCCAAGTACTTGAGTAAAGTGGAAGTTGAAACAGGTCGCAAAGTTGAGTTCCGATTTGTTACTGACCTCGGAACACCTGGTATGACTGCCGCCTTTGGTCTACACCCCTCTAGTATCTTAATATCGCTTAAGGAAGGTACCGATTGGGGAAACCCAGAACACGAACACTCTATTGCACATGAAGCCACCCACGGTTATTTGCTATACAAGCTAGGGTATTCATATATCAGAGAAAAGCGTAAACCAGCGGAGAATGAAAGAGGGCATGTACGCCTTCTCTTTACCATGATTGATGATATTGTTGTAAATAGGATTATTCAACAAGAAGGATTTCCTCCTTTTGCTTCAGGATATCTTAATATGGTAGAGAGGGAAACAAAGAATGCCCGCAAGGGCAGTGATAGACCATATGAGATGTTTTCATATGACCCTGTGTTTAAAAATAGGTTTATGGTCTTTCGTTATATTCTTGCCTGGGGTTTAGTTAACTATTGCGATTTGGAACCATACGCCAAGAGGACAATAAATAAATACCTTAAGGCGTTCAAGAAATCATTTGTGGAGCAATTCACAATGGCTGACCAAATCAGGGAGATTATCTTACAGCAGGATATCTTCAGTGCACATGGGCATCGCAAAACAGTAGAAGCTAAAGCAAAATTATGGCATCTAGATGATTTGGTCGGGTTACAGAGTGCATAGCATTGGTACACCATAGCAGCTATTATATAAGCCCATGAGCGAAGTGTTGCTTGATAGGCAAGGTTTCAAAGCTAATCTGTTCACAAGGGCGTTCGCCAGTCATCAAAAGAGTTTTAATAAATGGTTCTTCATTTTGAGGTCATACTTATCAGCATATTTTCTAATCAGCTTTTTAAATTGTTCTTCATTGTAGTCTTTGGACTTTTCGGGATTCCTATTTCTATTTTCTTTGACGATTTCCATCAGTCTTGGATGCTCTGCCCATATTTGTTGAGCATATTCTTCATCTTTTAACATTACACATAAAGAACCTATATCATAAAGAATCCGCTGAATTAATTCTTCTAAATCAGGGTCCGATTTTAATATTTCATCAGCTTTTGAATAGACTAATTTCTTAGTCTTTTCTTTGTCTATGAATGGCTCTATTGATTCATCAAAATTATTCCCAAACATATAGTTTATTGCAGCGGCTATAATTCTTGTTCTGTCGTTTGGTTCTTCTTCAGGTTTATAACCAAGTAGATTTACCTGATAGGCAAAAAGACCAGCCCTTACTGCATTACTAATTAATAGAGCCCTTCTTAATTGTCTTCTGTATATTCTTTTACTAAATCCAAACATAGCTTGTTCGCCTCAGCCTCTCTTGAATCAATTATACCCCTAGCCAACCGGGGATAGAATCTCGCCACACAGTAAAGAGGGGGTGCGATATGGAAGACCAAGAGAGAGAATTAACAAAGCATCTTGAAGACAAGGAATATATAAGACAATTTGTGGATGACCATAAGAGGAAGGAACACCGTTGGCATAGCATCCGAAATTTGCTTATATGTATTTGTGTAGTCCTAGCTATCGTTTGCGGTATCGTCATCAGAGAATGGCTAAGCGAAATAGAGCTCAGATACTATTATCAGACACAGGAGCAATACTACTCCAATCTAGCCACCCAGTATGAGACGCTATATTACAATTGCCTGAACCAAGAAGAATAGTAATTATCTTCGCCATGCGAAGGTTATGCTAATAAATATCCTTCACCTTGGGAGGGTTACGCCGTCAATTATGAGTGCTGGTGGGAAAAGTAGTGTCAGCGCTACCAATTCCACCATAATCACCTCGGTAGCCCCCCGCCTTAGTTAGTAACCTTTTTGTCCTATATCCTATCCGCTGTACTTATCCACCTTATTGCCTCGATTATGTCTTCAAATCGTTGACGGATAGAGCTTCTTGTATTAGACTTACGTCTCTGGTATGCATATTTTAGCAAACAAAAGAGAGGGCGCTTGGACTTGGCTTGAGTGCCCTAGTTTTGTGCCTGTACAGGAGGGAGAGCCATGGATTTAGTCTGGATTTGTATAATCGCGGGGCTTGCTGCGGCTGGCGTAGTCGCATTCTTCGTGCGCTATGTTTTAAGGCAAGACCAGGGCTCGGAGAAGCTCAGGGAGATTTCGGCCGCCATTAAAGAAGGGGGACTGGCTTTTATTCACAGGGAATATCGCACACTGGCCATTGTAGTGGTGGTAATAGCCATTGTTCTGGCGGTCATCCCCAGTTTGGGTTGGAGATTGAGTGTAGCTTTTGTCTTTGGTGCTCTATGTTCTATGGGCGCCGGTTATGCCGGCATGAACATGGCACTCAGGACCAATGGCCGGACCTGTGCTGCGGCACAGAAGGGGCTGAACCAAGGGTTAAGGGTCTCTTTCCGGGGTGGAGCGGTTATGGGTCTAACTGTAGTCAGCATTGGCATCATAGGGCTATCTATTCTCTATTTTGCCTGGCATGAACTCCCTGATAACCAGTTCTTGTTTATTATTCCCGCCTATGGAACCGGTGCCTCACTGGTAGCCCTTTTTGCCAGGGTAGGTGGCGGTATCTTCACCAAAGGGGCTGATGCCGGCTCCGACCTGGTGGGCAAGGTGGAAGCGGGGATACCGGAGGATGACCCCAGGAATGCTGCGGTCATAGCTGACAACGTCGGCGACAATGTCGGCGATGTCTGTGGCATGGGTGCCGACCTGCTTGAGTCTTATGTGGAAACTGTCATTGCCACTATGACGCTGACCACTGTTGGTGTCGTAATAGCACCATGGGTGACACAGCTATTTCCTGGACCCTCAGCCGACGATGCTCGGCAAGCTGCCTGTTATGGCTGGCGGCATTGTAGCCTCCATAATTGGCTGCTTTCTGGTCAGAGTTGGGGAGAAGGTAGATATGTCTGCTCTCCTGGGAGCTTTGCGCCGCGGTACACTTAGCGCCACGATATTGACAGCGGTATTTGGCTTTCTAGTCATTTGGCGTTTGGGCGCTGACCTTAGTTTATTCTGGGCGATGCTTGCCGGCCTCGTGGCTGGTGCCTTAATGGGGGAAAGTACCAACTATTTCACCTCCTATGCCTTCAAGCCGACGCAGGAAATCTCCGAAGCATCCACTACCGGTGCCGGTGCCACTATAATTAGAGGCTTTGCTACTGGCCTGATGAGCACCTGGCCACCGATAGTCTTGATAGCTGCGGCAATTGCGATTGCCTATTACTTCGGTAGCTTCTATGGTGTGGCCTTAGCCGCTGTTGGTATGTTGTCTACCCTGGGCGTGACACTGGCTACCGATGCTTACGGACCTATAGCTGACAATGCTGGGGGCATCACCACTCAGGCGGGGTTACCGGAGGAGGTGCGCGAGAAAACCGACGCTCTAGATTCTCTGGGTAATACCACCGCTGCCACGGGCAAGGGATTCGCCATCGGTGCTGCTGCCCTGAATTCCCTGGGCTTGATTCTGGCATTCGCTATGGCTGTAGGCATAGTTACAGTCTCTGAAGGCAAACTGATATTGCCTGAGGCACTGAGCTTGCTGAGCGTGCCGGTTATCGTCGGTATATTAATAGGTGCCCTCATGCCTCCTATCTTTTGCGCTATGACGATGAAATCGGTGGGAGTGACCACTTCAGCTATTATAGAGGAGGTCCGTCGGCAGTGGCGCGAGATAAAGGGCTTGATGGAGGGGACAGCTAAGGCCGAATATGGCAAGTGCGTGGATATTGCCACCAGAATAGCGTTAAAGCAAATGTTGCTTCCTTCCATAATGACGATAGTTGCGCCTGTGATTGTGGGAGTGGTCCTGGGCAAATACGCCCTTGCCGGCTTTCTTATCGGCGCCCTGGCTACCGGTTTTATCCTGGCCATCACATTGAACAACGCCGGCGGCGCCTGGGACAACGCTAAAAAGTGGATTGAGTCTGGTAAGTTCGGCGGCAAAGGCTCGGCAGCTCATAAAGCAGGTGTCGTTGGAGATACAGCCGGTGACCCCATGAAAGATACTGCCGGCCCGTCCTTGAATATAATGCTCAAGCTGATGTCGGTGATTTCCCTGATGCTGGCACCGGTGATAATGCATTTCGGCGGTCTGATTTAACGAGTATAACGGGGCAGGCACTATTGCTAAACCTTGAAGTACCTGCCCCATTAAATATACTGCCTCTAGAAGTTCTTAAATGTGTCAATCTCCGCTGACGTAGTCACACCTCTTATCACCTCCCACGTCACATCAACCCCTACCGTAGTAGTAGGCCAAATCGCTGTCAGAGACATCACTGCCCACCGGCGGTGTTCCAACAGCCGTAGCTGTATCATCCTGCTGCTTCTTTGCCCAGGCTAGTTTGCCGTAGTAGATCTTGGTCTCATCCACAGCCAGGGTGGTTGGGAAGCTAGCGACAATCGTGCAAGCCTCATCAGTGTAGAAGGTCGACATATCCGTATCGGTCAGGTCGACACCGGTCAGGGCGACGTTCCCGGTATTGTGAATCGTGAACTTGAAGATTACGGGATCCTGCTTATGCGAGATGTACGGCCCGGTCGCGCTGTCGGCATCCTGCCATGTCCCTTCATTGTCTTTGACGTACTTCTCAACGTCTATCGACGGCTGCGAGCCGTAGTAGTAAGCCAGGTCACTGTCAGAGATATCACTACCCACCGGCGGTGTTCCATCAACCGTGGCCTCATCATCCTGCTGCCCTGCCAACCAGTCTAGCTCACCGTAGTAGGTCTTGGTCTCATCCACGGCCAGAGTGGTCGAGAATGTTGCTTCCTCCGTGCAAGCCTCATCAGTATAGAAGGTCGCCACATCCGTATCGGTCAGGTCGACATCGGTCAGGTCGACATTGCCGGCATTGTGAATCGTGAATTTGAAGATTACGGGGTCCTGTGTATTCGGTATGTACGGCCCCGTCGCGCTGTCGGCATCCTGCCATGTCCCTGAGTTGTCCTTGACATATTTCTCAACGTCTATCGACGGCTGCGAGCCGTAGTAGTAGGCCGGGTCGCTGTCAGAGATATCACTACCCACCGGCGGTGTTCCATCAACCGTGGCCTCATCATACTGCTGCCCTGCCAACCAGGCCAGCTCGCCGTAGTAGGTCTTGGTCTCATCCACAGCCAGGGTAGTTGGGAAGCTAGCGACAATCGTGCAAGCTTCATCAGTGTAGAAGGTCGGCATATCCGTGTCGGTCAGGTCGACACCGGTCAGGTCGACGCCGCCGGCATTGTGAATCGTGAATTTGAAGATTACGGGGTCCTGTGTATTCGGTATGTACGGCCCCGTCGCACTGTCGGCGTCTTGCCATTCCCCTGAGTTATCCTTGACGTACTTCTCTATATCAACCTCAATATTAATCCAGTCCTTGGTGGCGGTGTCAGATATCTCTGTATCTGTCACTGTACAAGTTACCATGCTTGTTCCAGGCAAGCTGGAGGTAATCACGGCATCCGCCTGGCCATTGGCATCGGTTTGGCTCTCTGGAGTGCCGGAGAATGAACCCACACCGCTTATGCCCCAGGTCACATCCACGCCCTCCATCTCATAGTCAAATTGGTCATAGACCGTGGCCGTGAGGTCATGGGTCGTGTCCACGGGGTTTTCGCCTGTCCCAGGCAAAAGCTCTAATGCTGTGGCTTCAGGGGTATAAGTCCAGTCATTGGTGGCGGTGTCAGATACTGAGGGATTGCCTGTCACTTCACAGGTTACCGTGCTTGTTCCAGGGAGACTGGAAGTGATCCAGGCATATGCCCGGCCATTGGCATCGGTAACACCACCAGGAGTGCCGGAGAAGGAGCCCACCCCGCTTATACTCCAGGTAACAGCTATATCTTCCATCTCACAGCCAATTTGGTCATAGACCGTGGCCGTGAGTTGATGGTATGTGCCCACTGTGTTGCTGTCTGTCTCGGGCAAAAGCTCTAATGTCGTGGCTTCAGGAGGGGTCCACCGATACCACGCTGCAGCAATAGACTCCGCCCCAGTGCATGTCCAGGGATCGCCTGCACCATGGTCGTAAGCATATACCCTGGCATAGTAGTTACCGGTATATGGCGCAGTAAACTCGACTATCTCCCAAGCGCTGTCATAGCTATCTGATCCTCCGTACCAGGTATACCACCAAGGATACAACGGCCCCCCTATAATATCGAGACCTAGGTCAGCACAGAGTCCATAGTCGCCACTTCCATAATAGTCTGCGTGTGCATACCAAGAGATAACAAATCGAACCGTTTCCCCTTCCTCGGCATAGAATGGAATGTCAAAGGGGAGATCAGCTTCTACCTTATCGCCCGACCATGTCCATCCCTCATCGACACAGTCAAATGCTGCCTTTGCATTCACTGTTCCAACGCCCTCTTTATCATCGACTGGTCGATCAGGAGAAGGGTTAGGTTCAACATTGTGATTTGCCGAAGCCATTATTATCGCCTTAAGAAGCGCTGGATAATTCTTTAGACTGTAATTCTTCTCGATCAGCAACGCTGCGATCCCGGCGACCTGTGGGGCGGCAAGGCTTGTACCTGACCTGCTTCCAAAAGAGTCCGAATCTGGTGGCACCTCAGATGTTCCTGCTATAGTGGTTTTTATCCAATCTGCCGGGGCACAAACCTCCGGCTTTTCCCTGTCGCTGTGGGGAGTCTCGGGATTTATCCAACTTGAGTCGCTGTACATGATGTCATCAGCCCAATCCGCAGTACCTCTATCATATATTCCACCCACAGCGAGTACGTTCCAAGCATTTGCTGGCGAAACCACATATTCTGTGTTCTCCGAATTACCGGCGGCACAAACAGGAAGCCTATCCCACACGTAAGCAATGCTGTCAAAATATTCGCAGTAAGCATTGTCCCAACTTCCATCATCCCTAAGATTCCAGCTTAAGTTATAGACATCGGCACCATTATCATGTGCCCACTCACAGGCACTCTTGAGATACGACCAAGAAGTGCCTATCAAGCTAGCGAAATTCCCATCTAGGATTGCAGTGCCATAGGCAATACCTCTGTAAACTTCATGTATGCTGGCTAAACACCCTGCAACCATTGTCCCATGATAAGCCCAAGGTAAATGGTCTTTCCATTCCTTCGTTTGGCCCCAATAGGCGTGTTCAAGACATGGATGACGCCAGTCTACCCCGGAGTCAATCACAGCAACTTTCGACTGATAATAATCAGGCCACATGGCGCTGCCATCATTCCCTCCACCATCATATCCCTCGGCCCAGACATCGTTCGCCCTTATTGTTTGGGCAGCTACATCCATACAAGGCTCAATCACTTCAGGAGGCAGGGAAATACTCTTAACCTCTGGCAATCTCGCCAGCTTATAGACATCCTCTTTGCTTAGCTCAGCATCCACCGTAGGAGCATACTTGCTGATATAAAGTATTGTGCCCCCTGTCGATTGCAGAAAGTCAACAACTGGCTGCACTGCTTCCTTGTTAGCCCTCAGCTTAATCTCAGTTACATCAGCCTCAATCGCGTCTAAAACTTCAGGGGAAACATCGGCTTCCAGGGCAGGTCTAGTGCCTTCGAAGGTAACATCAGGATACTTAGATGGAATTTGCTGCAATTCTTCCTCAGGACTAACATAAATAGCCCAGATATCAACCACGACAGTCTCTCCAGGCTTCATCTGCGACATGTAGTCAACTAGCTCACCTTCTATTTTTGGCTCTGCTATCCAGACCTTTCCCTGGGCATCGGTGCTCACCATATAAGCTTGTTTGCTCTTTTTATCTACAATGCTGCTCAATAAAAACTTGTCGACTCCAAAATTGAATGCCCGTGACGTGGCGACCTCTAAGTTTGCCTTAGGAGTCTCAAAGGCAGCAGAGACCTCAGACAGCGAAGCATCTAAAACCATTTGAGCTGGGATGACCTCCTTCTCGCCTCCACCAGCAAAAGCTCCACTTGTCAATAATAGGGATACCGTCAATACAACAGCTAAAACTATTGATAGTTTCTTTTTCACGTTTAACTCCTTCAAAGATAATTTGCTATACGCAGTCTAAAAAGCTTTTCCCGGCGACTCATGGGCTATCTCTGGCGTTCACAGTCACCACCCCCCTTCTTTTCCGGCTCGCTCTCGCCGTGTTCTGGACTAAGTCGAGTCCTCGGCAGGAAATATCTAAGGAATAATATATGTGAGGATAGTTAATATAAGAATAACAGTCCTTCCCCAAAAAAGTCAATACCTCGGACGGATATTATTTATCAAGATTTCGGTCCCGGGCCTTATCAGGACCAAAGTCCGCAAGATATATTTTGTGGCATCTCTTCGAGGAAGAGTCATCCCGAGGGTGTCAAGTAAAGCTTTCTTTTTGAGAGGCATCTGCCGTTAGTGCTAAAATAAAGCGTCATGCCGGATGCCATATTTATCAAGGGCGCCAGAGAGCACAACCTCAAGGATATAGACGTCGTTATCCCCAGGAACAAACTGGTGGTTATCACCGGTGTCTCCGGCTCAGGAAAAAGCTCGCTGGCGTTCGATACCATATATGCCGAGGGGCAGCGCCGCTATGTAGAATCCCTTTCTGCCTATGCCCGCCAGTTTCTGGGGCAGATGGAGAAACCGGACGTCGATTACATTGAAGGACTCAGCCCGGCCATATCCATTGACCAGAAAGGGCCGCCCCATAATCCCAGGTCTATTGTGGGCACGGTGACGGAAATCTACGACTATTTGCGCCTTCTTTTCTCTCGCATCGGCCATCCCCACTGCCCCGAATGCGGAAGGGAAATCTCTCGTCAGACAGTGCAGCAAATCGTCGACGCCGTTCAGGCAATACCTCAGGGCAGCCGCATCATGATTTTGGCACCGCTGGTCAGGGACCGCAAAGGTGAGCACCAAACGATATTCAACGATTTGCAAAAGGCAGGGTTCGTCAGGGTTCGAGTTGACGGGAAAATTTATGACCTCTCCGAGGAATTTCAGTTAGATAAGAATAAGAAGCATACCATAGAGGTAATAGTTGATAGGCTTCAGATAGAGCAAAACGAAAATGCCACTCGCCTTGCTGACTCCATCGAGACGGCACTAAAACTGGGGTCGGGCGTGGTGTTGGTCAAGATACTTGACAGGGAGGAGTTGCTTTTCTCGGAGCATTTTGCCTGTGTCTATTGTGGCATCAGCCTGGGGGAATACGGAGCCTGCCCGGCTTGCACGGGACTGGGCTGTAAACTGGAAATTGACCCTAATTTAGTCATCCCCGACAAGGGGCTGAGCCTGGTCGAAGGAGCTATCCAACCCTGGACAAGAAACGGGCAGGTCAGCACCTGGTACAGCAGCATACTACAGTCTCTGGGTCGCCGCCACGGTTTTTCTCTGTCCACGCCAGTCAAGGAGCTGAGTGAGGAACTGGTGCATTTGATTCTTTATGGCGAGGGGGGTGAACTGGTTTCCGCCACATATGAAGACCGATATGGCAGGATGCGTCAGTACTACACGAATTTCGAAGGTGTCATACCATACCTGGAGCGCCGCTATCGAGAGACGAGTTCTGATAGTGTCAGAGCGGATATTGAGCGCTATATGGCATCCAACCCCTGCCCGGCTTGCCAAGGGAAGAGACTGAAACCAGAGTCCTTAGCTGTCACTATTGTGGGCAAAAATATTATGGATGTTACCGCCCTGCCTGTCACACAGTCTTTAAATTGGGTGGAGCAGCTAGGTGAAAAAATCAGTCCCCGGGAACTTACCATAGCCAAGCAAATTATCAAAGAGATTCAGGCCCGGTTGGGCTTTCTCAGAGACATAGGCCTGAGCTACTTAACCCTGGACCGTCCTTCAGCGACATTGAGCGGCGGTGAGGCTCAGAGAATTCGTCTGGCTACCCAGATTGGCAGCGGGCTTAGCGGTGTCCTTTATATTTGTGACGAGCCCACAGTCGGTTTGCACCCTGCCGATGGTTCCCGGCTTATAGCCACGCTGAAGCGCCTCAGAGATCTGGATAATACCATAATCATCGTGGAGCACGATGAAGCTATGATGAGAGCTGCCGACCACATTATTGATATGGGGCCAGGGGCCGGTAAACAGGGGGGAGAAATTGTTGTCACAGGTACACTTCAAGACATAATGGATTGCCCTCAATCAATAACAGGGCAGTACCTCAGCAGGACAAAGCAAATTCCCCTGCCACCTGAGCGTCGCTCTGGCTCGGGAAAAGAGCTAGTGATCC
>SMTZ1_10026991_pt1 | contig 10757 bp, 7 predicted proteins | sample DeeMarSWOR136_30_FD_25667 | JGI IMG/M metagenome (IMG submission 25667) | reverse complement strand
AAGAGATTTAATAACCCATTTAAAAAATGGGCTTTTATGTGAAACTGAGAATTATAAATGTTATGCAACATCCATAGAAAATCTTCTTAATGACGAATTTCTACGTAAAAAGTTTAAAGAAAATGGTTTAAAAAAAATTCAAGAAGAATATCTATGGGAAGATAATATTAAAACTTTTGAAGTAGTTTACAAATTGATAGGAAACTAGTTTCCAGGATGATGAATATAATCCCGTTCACATCTATTATCTTTACTGTTTTCTAGTAAATTTTTTTAGAAGGTTTAGGCCTTTAATAAGAAATTTATCAATAGAGCGCTCTTTATTTAAAAGAGACTCAAAAATTTCAATATCGGCAGAGGTAACTGTTTTTAAAACTAAGTTCATTGAAATGAAGAGTATAATAAAGGTTCCTATTGATAAAAAATCAAAATTTTTAAAGAGTGAGAGCCCTAGGCCTTCAATTATTCTAAAACTCATTCTCTTGAATAATAAGAATTCAAAAATCATAGTGATACCTAAAGGTATAAAGAATGATAAATATTGAACAAATATTGTTCTAATATTGAGGTTAACATTTCCAAATTTTCGAGTTACTATGATTTGGATTATGGTAGATATAATAAATCCTATTATCAGTCCAAAGATTATAGCTCCCTCAACTCCAAAACATATCAATCCAATGAAGAAGAGAGGTACAGAATAGGACATATCAATTACTTTTAATAAAAAAGGAATTTTGACTTTATTACTTGAATTCAAGAGATTTTGAATGAATTTCTCTAAGACGCTAAATACTGTTGCTATTAACATTAATTTAAGAAATAATGAATAAACTAGTCGGGTTTCTAAAAAAATAAAATCTATTAGAAAATCTACGGCAAAAAATAAGAAACCAGCTATTAATAATAATAAAAATAATGTTATTTTAAAAGAAACCTTAAAAATTGTTTTAATTTGATTATAATTCTCTTTAGTATTTAGGCTAGTAAATGAGGTTAATAAAGGAAGATTGAATGAATGTACCGAATAAGCCCCTATATCTTTATAATTCCAAGCAATATTGTATCCTGTTACCGCTCCTGGCGACTCAAAAAAGCCAATTCCTTGAAATTGTGCTTCTTTCCAAAGTCTGGCAATAATATTAGAAAATCCTATAAAGCTACCGTATCTAACAGCTTTGTTGAAATCTTCTTTTAATGATTCCTTTTCACTTTTTATAGATTTAATATTATGAACTTTTTTTATTACAAATAAGAGATTTAAACTAAAAGGGATCAAGTAGGATATCATATATATTAATGCGATAGTTTCTACTGTAATGCCAATTTTGAAGAAGTAGTAAATAAATAGAGGAGTAATATGAAAAATATTTTTCACCATCAGTAACATAAATAGGAACTTGAACCTACTAAAACCTCGGTTAATAGCATCCAAAATTTTAGTTAATCCATTGGTGATAATAACGGGTGATAAAATATATAAAAGAACCAATTTTGTCTCCAAATTAATTGCAAAGATATCAGCAAAGACAAAGAAAATGATGATACTTACAATAAACACAGGAATTAGAAATAAAATTTTTATAATGAAGGCATTTTTAATTAAAGATTTGATTTTCGATTTTTGTTCTAACGCGATATATCTTGGAATATAATAATTAAGTGAATAATCTTGACCTGGAGGTAATAAGGAGGTTATAATTGTAATTATTGCCATATAAGAGAGTGCTAATATTAGGAATTGCCAATTTGTATCTGTGATCAATCGTGCTAATAGAAAAGAGATTATAAATGTAAAGAAGTGTGATCCATAATTCATTAAAAAAGCATAAAAAGTGTTCCTTGCTAAATTTTTATACTCTTTATTATCTGGTAATGGGACTATAGCGTTATTCTCTTCAATTGACATTGCATAAATTAAAAAAATTCCAGATTCTAACTTAGTTTAAATAGGAAATTGTTATTTTAAAATTAAATTTGTGATTTTCAGAATTTTTAAGCTAAGCTTAGTTTCCTCTCAGAATTAATAATAATTTAGTAAATAAAAAAATAAAGTGAAATTAAAACAAAATAACCATTGATAAAACATATATTTTTAGAAAATTTTTCTGCATTATAAACGAGAACAATAAGATTCAAGGTAAATTTGAATGATTAGATTAACGACAAAAATCAGTAGGTTTTCAAGTTTTCTAATTGATTTTATTTCAAGAAAATTTGGGTTGAATATGAGACATTTATTTGCTTACATCCTATCGAAATTTTATAGTAATCGAGTAAATGAGAAGTTATTAGTATTCGGGAGTACAAATGGTAATGCATTTTCTGGAAATAGTAAATATCTATTTCATTACCTTACCCAAAATTCAAATTATCATTGCATTTGGATAATTTATTTTTATTACACATGGTTTTGCTGATATATTGATGATTGATTTTTCTCCCAAAACACAATTAATTCGTTTAGAGCATGGAATCGTTCTCAAGAAATTAGGGATGAATATAAAAGAACTTAATTTAAATGTCATTAAAAAGAAAATTAGGCAGAAATTGATTCGAAGTACTAATTTCATGGTTGTTACTTCGGAAGAAGATAGAAAGATAAAGATGTTAAGTTTCCCTTTACCTTTAAATAAATATATCCTTTCAGGATATCCTAGAAATGATAGTCTTGTCAATTATACAAATGAAAATTATCTTAAAATTAAAAGAACGTTAAATATTGAAGAATATAATAAAGTTCTATTATATGCTCCAACTTATCGTAAATATAAACAAAAAAATCCATTAAATCAGGATTTCTATAAAAAATTGGATTTATTCCTAGAAAAAGAGAAAAAAGTTCTATTATTCAAACCACATCCTTCTTCTGATAAAGTAGATCTAAGTCATTATAATCATATTAGATCGGTTGATCCAAATGTTGATATAATGGATTTGCTGGTAATTACTGACATATTAATAACTGATTATTCTGGGGTCACGTATGATTTTTTGATCACTATGCGCCCAATAATCTTTTTTGCTTATGACTTAGAAGAATATTTGATGGAGAGAGGTATGTATTATGACTATGAAACTTTTGTTCCAGGCCCAATAGTGAAAACTGGTGATGAATTTCTCTTAAAATTAAAAAATGTTAGTCAATGGGATCAAAATTATGAAGAAAAAAGAAAATATGTACGAGACTTACTTAATAAATATTCAGATGGCAATTCTACAAAGAGAATTATTGAATTTTTCGATTTAAAATTAAGATAATTATTATTTCTAAATTCATTTTATTGAATTATTAATATAAACCTGTTAAGATTAAAATGACGTCTCAAAGATTCAAAGAATTCAAACAGTTAACTCAGGGGAAAAAACTGGAAGATAGAAAAAGAAGAAAAGATTGGTGGCATTATCCATTTTCATTTATATCTAAATATATAACATGGATTTTAGTAAAAACACCTATTACAGCAAATATGGTAACAATTTCTGGTTGTATTATTGGTTTACTTGGATTATTATTTGTAGGATTTGGAAATAGCTTTTTAATTATTGTTGGTTTTATTTTGGTATATCTATATTATCTTAGTGATGAAATTGATGGGGAAGTTGCAAGAGCTAAAAAACAGGAGTCATTAAAAGGGATATATTATGATCAAGTGGGTCATTATATCTTTCTAGGATGCTTTTTCTCTTCCTTTGGGTTTAATATTTATAGAATTAATTCTGAATTCCTATATATAATATTAGGTTTCCTTGGATCGCTATTTATATTAGGTATAAGAACAGTTCGTAAGATAGCTATCGTTGCTTCTACAAAAAGCAAACCAAAAGATTTTATAATTCAAAAACAAGAAACTAAGCAATCATTATCCTCAAAAAGTTTTTTTACGATAACTAAAAAAATAATGCTAAATCTTATCAATGCTTTTAGTCATACACATCTAATTACAACAGCATTTTTTGCAGGAAATATATACTTTATATGTACTGATCATTTTCAGATATTAGAAATCATAATGCTATGTTATTTTGGTTATATGTCTATTGTTTTTTTATCATTCATCATATTCAAATCTAGAAGCATTACTAAAGATGTCATCGCCATTCAACAATCTATGGAAAAATAGTGAGTAATTAAGATTTCTGAATATAGTATGCAATTAAATAACAAACCTAAAGTTGGTATTTTTACTAAACCAATAGATCAAGGAACTAGTGGAAGTGGTAGCCATTTAAGGCAACTAATTAACCATGTACTAGATATTAATGATAGATTTAACATAATTCTAATACACCATTCTAAGAATAATAAGGATATATATAAAAGAACTGATGAATTGATTATACCAAAAAATCCAGTTATTGCATCCTTCAGACTAAAAAGAGAAAATTTTGATATACTTCATTTTTCACCCCTAACAATAATATCTCCAGTATGGTTAAAAAAACCGAAAAAGATTGCTACAATTCATGGTGGTGGCGCATATGAACTTTATTATTCTAGTAATCTTAGCATAATTAAGAAACTGCATGCGAGAACAATTAGACCTTATTATGCACGAAAATTAGAATATATTTTTACAGTTTCTCGTATTACGAAAAGACAGATTATAAACTATTATCGAGTAAACGAAAATAAAATCTGGATCACATATAATGCCGTGGATGATGATTTCAAAGTATATAAAAAGAAACCGATAGATTTAAAAAGAAGATATGGAATAGATTCTCCTTTCATTTTCCATTTAAGCAGATATAGTACACGAAAAAATCCTTGGACACTATTAAAAGCATTTAAGATTCTAAAAGGCAAAATAGAATCAATAAAATTAGTTTTGGGAGGAAGTGGATGGAAGAATAAAGAAGTAATTGAATACGCTAGAAAACACAATATGCTTAAAGATATTATTTTTACTGGTTTTATTCCTAGAAATGAATATATTGGTCTTTTAAATTTAGCAGAAGTTTTTATCTTTCCTTCTTTTTTTGAAGGATTTGGTATGCCCAATTTAGAAGCTATGGCATGTGGTTGTCCCGTTATTACATCAAATGCTTTTGCTATTCCTGAAATTGTAGGAAATGCTGCATTAATTTTAAAAAATAATTCAGACCATAATGAATTAGCAAGTAAGATGCTGGAAGTGTTAGAAAATGATGATTTGCGAATGAGTTTGATTAAAAAAGGATTGGAACGCGTTAAGTTATATTCTTGGAAAGAAAGTGCCCAAACAGTATTAAAAGTTTATGATAAATGTCTAAAGCAATAAAGTTGTTGTTTTTAAATTTATATTTTCTTACCGATTTAAATCTCTTATTCTATAATAGGGGATTAAGTTTTTATCCTTTCAAATATTTTCTTTAAGACAATAGTAGTTCTCTGGAAGAAAAAGATATTAAGGTATCAATATGAACATTTTTTGGATCATTATTGATGGAATCTGTAATTATGAAAGAGCTGATTTACATGGTCTGCTCCCTATTCTCAAAAAATTAAAGATTAATAAAGAAGGTTTTTATTTTGAAAATGCAATTTCTCAATGCCCTTCAACAAACTTATCTCTTCTTTCATTTTTAACCGGACGATTCCCTTATTATTTGATTCCTGATTATTATCGTTCAATTGAAAATCTTCCTAGTTTTAAAGATAATAATATCTCTCCTTTAAAAAAGGCTAATTACAATATCCAATCAATTATATTTGGAAGAGAACAAGCAATTATTACTAAAAATATTCTCAATCCATATTACAATAAAAATTTATATCCGGGAGATCGTTGGTTAGATGCAAAGGAAGTGTATCAGATTTTCATCCAAAAAATGGAACATTTTACACCTAGCGAAAATAATTTCTTCCTTTTATTTTTCAGGGCAAGTGACCCTGAAACTGATTCCTATTTAAACAAAACTATAGATTATTTTAGAGATAAAGATTTATGGGATAATTCTATTTTCATTTTTAGTTCTGATCATGGTTATTATGATAAAAATTTATATAAAAAGAGAAAAATAATGCACTTCGATGATATTCACCACTCTTCAATGCAACCAATTTTATTTTTGAAAATTCCATCAAATTTAACAAAAACACAATCAAAAACAATTGAAACACAAGTTTATTTAATTGATGTTATGGAGACTATTCTTGATTATTTAAATATAGAAGCCACTCATGAAAGAGAATCAATTTCTTTCAAAAAATTAATTGAGGAAGATATGGATGTTAATAAAGATAGAAAAGTAAGAGGAGACTGTTATTTAATGTTTCAAACGATTAAAAAAACAATGATCACCAAAGATGAGTGGAAACTGTTGAATATCAATGGAGAATTTAACTTATATAATCTAAAGGAAGATCCTTTAGAAAAAGTAGATATCAAGAATTCTAATCCAAAAATCTTTAATGAGTTTTTTCGGTTCTATTTAAAAACCGAAAAAAAAGCTTATGGGATTTTAAAAAATACTTTAAACGACATCTATAATCAAAGTTTCTTAGCTTCTTTAGAATCCGAAAACCTTTTCATTCCAAACCAGTTCCCTCCTCAATTAGTAAAATTCCTTAAGGAAAATCTTGAAATTAAAAATAATTTAATAAATTTATCTGATGCTAACAAATTCAATTCTATCGAAAATCATAGTATAATTATGATTTTAATTTATAATAGAATGACTGGTTATGGATTAAAAAAATTACGAAGGAAATATCAAAAATACACGAAAAAACTTATAATATTAGATACAGAATTAAATGATGTATCAGATCAAATTAAAGACACTGGTTATTTGAAATTTGTAATCAGATCGTTAATCAAGCGAAGAAAACTTCTATTGCAAAGATGGAAGGAAATTCTGGTCTGGATTTTGTATTTCCCTCTATATTTTAATAAGCATATTAGAAAATTTTACAATTAACTAATTCTCTTTTTCCTCTTAAAAATCCTATTTAATTACAAAAAATTTCTTTTGACGCTCCTAAGAGTTTTATTAGATTATTGAATAAGAGTGATGATATAATTGAGTTTAGGTATATAATAGTATGATTACCTAATAATTAAGTGAAAATCTAATTAACTTACCTATATAAGGTTTCATAGATTCCTATCTAATAAAGATATTTGTTGAAAATTGAAATTGTAAAAGTTTATTTAGGTAAATGCCCTTTTAAAGTTATCAAGCTTTTCATAAAATAATATGCCGACACGAAAATATACAGATCCTGAAGAAATTAAGAAAATTTATGAGAGTGTTAAAAAAGTCGGATATAAAAAAACATCTGAAAAATTTAATGAGCATATTTCGCTACTAGAGCGAATCGTAAGAAGATATGAAGAAAATATGGATGTAAGAGAGATGAAAGTAATTATTATAGCTGCTGGTCCAAGTACAAGATTAAGACCTCTAACTGAATATAAACCTAAATGTTTATTAGAAATTGAAGGAAAAAGCATTCTTGAACGGACTTTAGATATATTTAAATCTTTTGGTCTTGATGATTTTGTAATTATACGAGGATATCAAAAAGAAACAATTGACTTACCAAATATTACATATTATGATAATGATGATTTTTATAACAATAATATTCTCGAATCCTTGTTTTATGCTGAGGAGGCAATGAAAGATGGATTTATTTTCACCTATTCAGATATCTTGTATAGTAAAAATGTCGTTAAAAAACTATTGGAATCATCTCATGATTTTAGTTTTATCGTAGATACTGACTGGAGGAAAAGATATGAAGAACGCACGAAACATCCTACAGACGAAGCTGAATTAGCTATTGTAGAACACGGGAAAATAAAGCATCTTTCAAAATTTTATAATCCAGATGTTGCATACGGAGAATTCATAGGACTTGGTAAATTTACAAAAAAAGGTGCAGAAATCTTAGTCCGCAATTATAATCGTGCGAAATATAATAAAACTTGTAAATTTGAGGGAAGATTTCACGATGCAACGACAATGCAAAAAGCATACTTAACAGATATGCTTGAAGAACTTATTTTCCGAGGATATTCGATGCATTCAGTTGATATTCAGGGAGAATGGGTAGAGATGGATACAGATGAAGATTTTGAATATGCTAAAGAATTAATAAAAAATGGAAAAATATAACATAAAATTTTTTACGTGAAATAAAATATGAGTGAAAACTTAAATTCAAGTAGGGAAACTGAAGTAAAGAAAACATTTAAGTCCTGGAGAATGCGTATATTTTTTACGGTTTGGATTACTTACATGATCTACTATATTGGACGTACAAATATTTCAATAGCGAAACCATTTATCATAACCGAATTCGGAATTGAAGAGGCTGTTATGGGCCTTATTGGCTCAACTTTTTTTCTTGCTTATGCAGCTGGTCAATTTATTAATGGATTTTTAGGTGATAAAGTAGGTGCTAGACGTTTTATTACAATAGGATTGATAATCTCTTCCGTCATCAATCTATTTATGGGAGTTGCTTTTGATTTTATCTGGGTTGCATTTTTATTATGGGGTTTGAATGGATATTTCCAATCAATGGGATGGGCTCCTTCTGTAAAAACTATTGCGAATTGGCATCCAGCAGAAGAGAGAGGGAAGTGGTCAAGTAGACTTGCTACATCCTATTTACTTGGGGGTGTCGTATCATGGATAATTGCGATATTTATAACTGAAAGACTTAATTTAAATTGGCGATTCTCTTTTATTACTCCTGGAATTATTATGTTTTTAATGGCGATTCACTTTTTCATCCGTGTTCGAAATGCTCCTGAAGAATGTGGCTTACCAACAATTGAGGAAGAATTTGAGGGTAAAATGGAATTAGGTGATTGTAGAGACGATGAATTTGTAGGTTTTAAGTACACTGCTAAAACAGTTTTCTTTACAAAAACCGTACTTTTTGCTTCTTTCGGTTTATTTTGTTTGAATATGGTTAGATATGGATTAACAGACTGGCTTCCATATTTACTCAGTCCTGAAGTGACCGGTGCTGATAAATTTGCTGTATGGAAATCTATATTCTACCCAATTGGAGGCACTTTTGGAGTTCTTGTAGGTGCGTGGATTTCTGATAAATTTGTTGGAAAAAGAAGAATACCTGTAGTGTGTGGTTTTTTCATATTATTATCCATAATACTATTAGTTTACACATTACTTCCCCCCCTTGACATGGTTTTTGGAATTCCTGTATTGGTATTAATTGGAATTTTGAATTTTGCGCCACATGCACTTCTAGTTTCTACAATACCGATGGAATTTGGAACAAGAAAAGCAGCATCGGCTGCGACGGGATTTATCGATGGTTGGGGATATATTGGAGCCGCAATTACAACTTTTACTTCGGGGGCACTCATTGGTGCTGCTGGTTCTTGGGCTGCTTTTTTACTTTGGATAATTGTAGCATTAATTGGTGGATTAGTTCTATTATTGGATTGGAAAAGTCTTCCAGAAAGAAAAGAGTATTTATAGGTAATATATAAAATATTTTTTTTTCTTTATCTTTAATTTTTCTTGATTAATAATTAAGTGATAAACCTAATTAATTTTCGAAAATTTAAGTAATTGAATTAATTTTAGGTTCAATTTAATATTCTTTCCATTTCAAAACCAAAAAGATATTTAATAATTTATGAGATTTAAACCTAACTGGGTAAATGAGTGACTGTAATGGAATTAAAAAAAACCAGTGGTATTTTACCATATTTAAGAAGAAATATGTTAAAAGAATTACTTCAAAAGAAAAAGATTGTTAAAATCATAGAAGCACACAATGGTCTAAGTGCGATAATTGCAAATAATATAAAAGAAATATACCAAGATGAAATCCTTGAATTTGATGGATTTTGGGTTAGCAGTTTTACTGATAGTGCTGCTAAAGGATATCCTGATATCGAGGTAGTTGGTTTAGAATCTAGATATGAAACAATTAGACAGATTCTAAATGGCTCAAATAAACCATTAATTATCGATGGGGATACTGGTGGAGAGGCTGCAAATTTCGAGTATTTCATTCGTGCTTTAGAAGATATGGGAGTATCAATGGTTATCATTGAAGATAAAAAATTTCCAAAAAGAAACAGTTTAGAAGGCGGGACTATTCAAGATCAAGAAGATCCTGAGATATTTGCTACAAAAATTAAAAGAGGGAAAGAGGTTCAAATCTCTAATGATTTCATGATAGTTGCCCGTATTGAAAGTTTAATTTCTGGTTTAGGATTAAAGGATGCCATATTTAGAGCTAAAAAATATTTAAAGGCGGGTGCAGATGGGATAATGATTCATTCAAAACAAAGTGATCCTAAAGAAATCTTAGATTTTGCGAGAGAATATGAAAATTTATCACGAGATTTAGGGTTCAGAAAACCACTAATTTGTGTTCCCACCACATATAACACAATTACTGAAGATGAATTAGTAGAACAGGGATTTAATATCGTTATATATGCAAATCATTTATTAAGAGCAGCTCATAAAGCAATGAAAGAAACTGCATCAATGATTCTGAAATATAAAAGAACATTTGAAGCAGAATCAATGTGTAGTCCAGTAAAAGCTGTTTTTAAAGATGTCGGATTCTTAGATGTTAAAGAAAAAGATTTAAAATATATAAAAGGACCAACAAAAGTAATAATTCCCGCAGCTGGAAGCGATCCAGATTTTATTATTCCAAAAGGGATGACACCTATAAATGGTAAACCAGTTCTTCAACGACAAATAGAAACCTTAAATAACTGTAAAATTAAAGATATTGTAGTCATACGAGGATATGGAAAAGA
>SMTZ1_10007726_pt1 | contig 10757 bp, 7 predicted proteins | sample DeeMarSWOR136_30_FD_25667 | JGI IMG/M metagenome (IMG submission 25667) | reverse complement strand
ATTTTCACTTATGATATCCTCAACCATCTTGAGCTCAATGACAGAATATGAGTCAGCACCCATTCCTGTGTCCATGAACATGTCCTGAATATCTTTCAAACGACAGGGTGTTTTATTAAGCATATATTGGCTCTCACCAGAACGGTAAAGCCTGCGTGATATGACCACTTCTGAAAAAGAACTTTTTAATATATTTTTATTATTTTGAACTGTCAGCGCTACCTCGGTCATGCCCAAAGGCTTGCGCGTACTTGTTCCGTTGAATATAAGACTATCCATTTTGTCAGTTCTAAGGCTGGATACTTTTTGCTCACCTAACACCCAGCGTATCGCATCTACGATATTAGATTTTCCAGAACCATTTGGCCCAATGACACAGCAAATTCCATCGCTAAATTTGAGTTTGGTTTTTTGTGCAAATGATTTGAAACCAAATATTTCTAATTTTGATAGATACATGTAATCCCGTTAACTTAAAATAAATTACCAGCCATAGTAAGCAATTTAAAATAGCTTAACATATAATATTTTGATTCAAAAAACGCCCCGAAAATACTCAACACTAGACAATATGTCAATATCATTATAATAAAGACCTTATAACCCCTGATCATGAATAACACCCTCATCCCGTTGGCCAGACGATAATTGTACCATAAAAAGAAAATAACCATAATGATAATTATATATATTTTATAATTTTCACTTTGCAGAAGGTGATAGGAAAGTAAACTCACAGGTGCTAAAAAAATCAATGGTAAACCAGCCCAATTACAGATAGCAAGAATTTGCCGCAAGCGAAGCCGATTCTTGGAAAATAAATTTATTATTTTTAATACGATAACAACCAATAATTGTAATAAATAAAAGCTCAACCAGATCCATATAACTAAAAGCCATGGTGTACTGAAAATGGAGAGGTAGAAATTCATCATACCAAAAGGAAAAAATATATAACTGAAATATTCTTCAAAGAGTAAATTATCGTGATAATAGTAACAAAAGGCAGCAATTATGATAGAGACGAGTAAATTTGTGTAAAGTCCTGTTAAGACTGAATTAAAAATTGATATGATACGCCGATCGCGTAGATCTACATAGAATCCATAGGGATGGGCAAAAGAACGTTTAATATTTTCTCTTAAACGAAAATTGCGGCGGTAGATTAATAGAACTATAACAGAAGAGATAAAAACCGTTATACTAAAAAAATTGTTCTGCTTATCCTTTCCAATTATATCTTGTATTTGTACGTAATTCTGATTGAGCATCCCTGATATTATACTATAAATAGTACGCTGCCTTCCGGTATGACTTATCATACCATAAGGATAGATATACCTATTACCAGTAATTTTTTCCGTAACTGAACTTGAAAATTCAGCCTGCCAATCACGAAAACTTTCTATGAAAAATCCATCCAAATTTTTAATACTATTTATCAACACTAACGATTCCTGTATCTTGCTAACCTGCTGTTTTTCCCAATCGATCTCATTGCCGATACCTGTAGAATGAACCGCAAATCCAATATTTCCGAATATAAAGGGTACGTTGAGCATAGGCCATCTGCCTGAATTAAAATTTTCCACATCGCTTAATATCTTTGTATCATACTTATTAATCATATAGAAGTCGACTAGACTGCCAGGTGTGTAATGTTTATCATTGATTGGAGATAAATAAACAAATACGCGATATTTTTGTTTTAAATATTCTTTTAAGATAAGTATAAATTTTTGCACCGCGGGGATATGAATTGGAATTTCTTGTCCCAGTCCCAAGGCTATAAAGGAAGGATGAAGATAAAAGGTTTGCATGATCTCAGTAGCTATCTTCTTTGAATTCTGTAAAAACTCATCTTGTACAAAGAAATCGGAAGGAACTCTCCAGATTCCATTTTCAATAAAAAGAAATAAACCTAATGAGTCTGCAAGATAAGCTGCATAGGGATGGGGGACAGCATGCGGAAATCTAAGCGCATTAAAACCCAGGTTTTTAATGGCTTTGAAATCTGTTTTTAATCGATTATAAAATTCACTTGATTGAGTGGACAAGATTTTATTATCGTAAACCTCACGATAGGTAATACCCTTGATATACAAAGGTTTTTCGTTGAGCAGTATTTGACCACCACTTATTCTAATAAATCTTATACCAATTTTCTTACTATAACTCGCTTTAAGGCCGAAACGTGTGAATAGACGCAATTCAATAGTGTATAGAAAGGGTGATGCAGGATGCCATAAAAGCGGTTCCTTTATAGCTGTCCGACGGTTGAAAGATTTGTTTACCTCTTCTAAGTTGATGTACTCAAAATGATTAAAAATCTTATTACCTGAGGGATCAAAAATCACTTCTTCAATTCTAATCTTCTCAGGTGGGCTTTTTATCAAATCAGAATTCTTTATTTGTAAACGATATGAATATTCCAATTGGTCATTTACCGATTGATAGTTTAATTCAGAGAATGATATAGGTGGTATCCATTCCAGATATACCTCGCGCAGAATAGACAGAGGTGTAGTTGGACTAAAGAGATTAACAAAATTGGGAATGGCTTCAGAGATTTCTGAGGGCTTGCGTATTTGTATTTCGAGTTGATTTTTCCTGCCCGGTAAGAGCAAATGGCGCGGAACATCGATGAAAAAACTAGTACTTATGTTGGTATGATTATTTAAAAGATAGCCATTATATTTGATTTCAGCACTTCCCTGAATACCTAATATCCATATGCGCAGGTCAAAATTCTTTAAACTGTCAGGAATAATGAAACTTTTTTGAAAAATAGCAATATCAGTCTCCTGAGGTAATAATACTGGTATGGTAATATCTTGTATTGGAGTATTCTCATCCAACACCATCTGCCAGCCGCTAGTAAAAAACACAAAATTATGCTTATTTATTTTTTGTATTACCGAGTTATATACGGCACTATTAAACTCAATGGTTGAGATATTTTCAGCCATAGCAGATCGCATGCTGGTAACGATTAATGACAAAATGATCAGGTTTATAATAAGTTTTAGGATGGGGGAATAATATCTAGACAATGGTGATCTTCTAACTGTTTAATATCACTTATATAATATGTTAATAAAATCTCTTACGGCCTGTTCAAATCCGATGGCAAGTGCTTTGACAACCAGGGATTTTCCAACAATTATATCTTCAAGGTAAGAAATTTTGGCTAAATCGCTGATATTCTCGTGATTGATTCCTCCACTAATATTAACGCCCATTCCCAGCCGGTTGGCAGCTAAGATCAAATTGTTAAGATTCTCTAATTCTGCAAGTTGCTGGTCCAGATCATCTGCTGTTGTATAATTCATCGAGTAAATCTCAACATAATCAAATTCAAGCTTAGCAGCTAATTTTACTTCGTTAATATCTGGATCGATTAATATGCTCGTAGTAATATCATTTGCTCTCAGATCTGCGTTCAGGCTGCTTAGTATATCGGCGTGACTATGTAAATTAACAGACATCGCTTCCAAAAGGTTTTTCTCTCCTGAAGAGACAAACGTGATCATATCAGGCTTGATTCTTAATAGTTTGCGAACGCTTTCTCCATTGATATTACTGCGTATATTCAGATGGGATTTAACAATCTCGCGAAAAATTGATATATCCCTGTCATTTACACTTTTCATGTCCTCCCGAAAATGACAGACAATCGATTCTGCACCGCCAAGTTCGGCTAGAACAAGCAAATGTGCGGGATCAGGAACATTGTCCATGAATAAATTTCTAATTACGGCAACGGAATCGATATCAACAGCTAAACGACTCATAGGTATTATTCCTCCTTGGTTTTAAAAACTTGAGAGATCTTCCCATCTTATTATCTTCCAGATACCGGAAGGTTTTTTACGGAAGTTAAAAATTGCCTCCCCTTTTAAAGTTGGAATTTCACGGCCTCCATCAAGTGTTAATTGAAAAGTCAATTTTATCTCCCATTCCGTTGAATCTATAGCTTCGTTTACCAAAGTAGAACCCCAGTTTAACTCGAGGGTGTGAAAATGCCTGAATAAACCAACCGTGGTTTTAATATCAACATCACGTCCCCAGTATATATCTGTGGGTGGTGTGGTACCATAGTTCTTTGAAATAAATGCGAAATTACTATCTAATAAATCACTGTATATCAACGAATCTTTGAACACATAGGCATAACGAAAATTGGTTAAGACATCTTCCGGTGACTTTTGATCCGTGATAATCGTTGATGTCTGATCATCAATATTTATTAACTTTGGTGCAAAAGGATTTTCACAACCTAAAAGTGCGAGATAAATTAGTATCGTAACCAAATATTTTTTCATAATAGATCTGACAGCAAATAGTAAAACAAGTGTATTCTATACACGTCATCTGAATCGCAACTGCTATACGGTAACTGCGTATACAACTTATAATGATATATATAAACTAATATTTATACAAAATTTAAATTTATAATATTTTATTATTATTGTAAATGTTTAAATTCTTGAAATAATAATGACTTTTATTGGGGGGAATAGCTGTTTTTTAAATATATTGTTACAGAAACTCGCTAAACGACTAAATTTAGTAGAGAAAAAAGGAGGAATACGATGAAAATAGTTGCTTATCCGTTATTATTCCTATTGATGCTAATTTCCCTATCCTTGAGTCAAGAATTAAGCGGAGAAGATATAATTCAAAAGGTAAATGAGCAAATTAATGTAGAAACGAGTTATGGTAAACAAAAGATGACCATTACAACCACATCGGGAGACGAGCGTACTTTTCTATTTGAGGCCTGGAGTAAAGAGCGAGGTGCGAAGAATTTAATACGTTATATGGAGCCCAAACGAGCAAAAGGTCAAGCAACACTTATGTTGAATAATGCTGATGATATATGGATGTATTTTCCACGTACCCAACGGGTAAGAAAATTGGCAACACATGCCAAGAGACAAAAAATGGAAGGAAGTGATTTTTCATACGAAGATATGGGAAGCGGTGATGCATTTATTGACGATTTCGATGCCAAAAGATTGGAAGACGAGGAAATGGAAGGTCATGACTGCTATAAAATCGAATTGACGCGTAAATCTGAAAGTGACCTTTCATATTCACGTTTAATTATGTGGGTGATTAAAGAAAATTTTGTACCAATTGTAATCGACTACTATGATGAAGACGATCCAAACTTGGCTGAAAAAAGATTGGTTCAAAGTAATATTGAGATAATCGATGATATTCCAACCGCAATGAAGGCTATAATGTATAATAAAAATGACAACTCAAAAACGGAACTGGAAATAGTAGAGATCCGATTTAATGTGCAACTAGATGATGCGATGTTTACAGAGAGGGCTTTAAAAAAATGAATAAGGTAATCTTAGTTTTTTTATACATCATCCTCATTTTCTTCTCTGTCCAGGGACAGGATTTGATCGAAATATTTGGTTATTTTGAAACGCAGGCTATGGGCTCGCATTTTAAATCTACCTTTTATCAACTATATAGCAATAAATTAAGAGTCGACCTGCAATCGCTGCCCTCGGATCAGGTTAACTTTGCGGCAAATTTTGACTATATAACTTATCACGGTAAGACAAAATGGAATGTGCTGGATTTTTTATCACAGGATATAACATCAACAATTCCTGAAGAGATGGTAGCATTATATACAATAGAATTTACTGATGATATATTTTTGGACAATGCCTATCTAAAGTTGAGTTTTAAACAATTTGATCTAGTTGCGGGTAAGCAGCAGATTTCATTGGGCACGGGTTATGTTTGGAATCCTACCGATATTTTCAATATAAGAGATCCTCTAGATCCTACCTATGAACAACCAGGACATAATGGTGTGCGATTAGATATACCTTTGGGAAACCTTTATTCCGCATCGTTTCTCTATTCCCCTGAGGATTCGTGGGAGAATTCAGGTAAACTAATTAGAATTAAGGGAAATATTGGACATTTTGATTATTCCTTCGTTGCTATTGAAACCAGGTGGATGTTCCATGATTATATGCTGTTCGATTATGAGAAAATGAATTTCGCTGAAGCACCAGAAAAAAGACAACTTTTAGGAACGAGCGTTGTTGGGGAACTTTTAGGATTAGGTGTTTGGGCGGAATACGCCTATAACATCATGGGGAAAACTAATAATTTTTATGAGATCGTGGTCGGGGGAGACTATACATTTGATTTTTATACTTACGTCATGTTGGAATTATATCGCAATACATTAGCGAAAGCGGATTATAAATCTTATAATCTTAATGATTGGATGCGTTTATTTTCAGCGGAGCAGAAGACTGTAACAAGGGATCAGCTGTATTATTATATCCAGCATCCCATTACAGATTTTTCAGATATAGGTATTTCTGCCATATATAGCATTTCTGATGCAAGCATAGCACTGGTGCCTACACTTCGGCACTCGTTTTCAAACAATGTGGAAATCTTTGCCTATATCAATTTTAATTTTGGAAAAGAGGGAACTGCCTATGCGCAAAGTCAGGGAAAAGGAGGTTTACTTCGGGCGAGGATTTATTTTTAATGGGCATTTATTTTTGATTTACTGACAAAAAAGTATTTACAACTATATGAAATCAGAACAGAAGTAGTTAGAGAGCAGGAGGGGATGAGAGATAGAATTTTAAAAAAACTTGCATATTGGCACGCAGTATTTCCCTGGAGAATGTTGTCAATAACAACTATAATAACAATTGTATTTATTTCACTTACGGGTAGATTAAGTATAACCATGCGTACTTCAGATTTATTACCTGAAAAAGATCCGCGAGTCGTCCAATTCAATAAGATTATTGATGAGTTTTTGACAGCTACAAATCTGGTTGTCGTTGTTCAGGGTGAAGAAGATCAAATTAAGGATTTTGCTGATACATTGGCACCCAAAATAGTTGCATTAAGGGATAGCTCATTAAATAAAGTAAATATGGAAATGATTCAGGAGTTGCAAAAGGAAATTAGGCATTTGAATTCTCGAGGTAATCAGACTACGGAGATTAGAAATTTACGTGTACAAATTGATGAGCTGAAAAAGAGAATAAATATGCCGTTGTTCCAGCGAGTGGACTATAAAACAGACGTAGATTTTTTAAGAAATCATTCACTGATGCTCATTAAAGAGGGCGATTTGGATAACATGAAAGACATATATTTGGATCCAAATCTGACTGGTTTGATAACCAATATAAATAATTCGCTCGAGAAGGAATATGTTGGTAGAGAAGAATCTATTTCTACCCGTGAAGAAGAAGATGGTGCGGTGGCTTTTTTAGATGGCATTGAAAGTTTAGTACTAAAATTACAGCAAGTAATTCGTGAAGAAAATTGTTCTAAAGAAGAGATACATAAAACGGTTGACAAATTATTATTAGGTGAACCATATATGTTGTCTTACGATCGAACAGCGGTGGTAATGATAGCGGTTCCAAATTTCACTATTATGGATCGCGATTTAATTATGATTGCAACAAAAGCAGTTCAGGAGGTGTTAGATGAACATTTAGAGGCCTATCCCAATGTACGGGCAGGTTTAACCGGTGATATCGCAAAAGAACATGACGAACAGCTTTATTCGGAAAAAGCTTTGAGCTTTTCTACTCTGATAGCTTTGGTTGTTATACTTATCTTACTAATAATATCTTTTCGTATGTGGTTGGCCCCTATTTTTGCCTTGATAACTTTAAGTATTGGCGTAATATGGGCCTTAGGAGCTTCTGTTGTGATCGTCGGCCAACTCAATATGGTTACTTCAATGATGGCCGTAGTTCTCCTGGGCTTGGGAATTGATTTTGCTATTCATTTTATTTCTGGTTTTACTGAATGGAGAACAGCTGGAGATAGTATAAGTTTAGCTTTAGAAAAGACATTCTTAAAAAGTGGTAAGGGTATAATTACCGGCGCCTTAACCACAGCGTGTGCTTTCTTTACCTTAATGATTAGTCAGTCGCGGGGTATGAAAGAAATGGGTATTGTCATTGGAATTGGTCTTATATGTATCTTACTATCTACGGTACTCTTTTTACCGATCCTCCTGGTTTTCAGAGAGCGCCGGCGTGAAAAGAAGGCTGCCAAAGTTAAATTCATTAAGCGTGATATTTCGTTTCGCTTTTTGGGAGACAGTGCCTCATGGCTCAGTAAGCGTTATATACTTACGATAGCTGTTTCAGTTCTCCTTACCCTTTTCTTTTTATGGAACGCGTTGCAACTTACCTTTGATCATGATTTTCGCAACATTGAACCCAAAGGTCTGACATCAATTGCTTTAATGGACACAGTGCTGGAGAAGTTTGATCTGAGTATCCAGTATGCATTTATACTCGCTGATAATATCGAGGAATCCCGATCCTTTGCTAAACAATGTAGTGAAATGTCTTCGGTAGCAATAACAAGCGATATCTCAGTATATTTACCCTCTGAAGAAGAACAACAGAAACGTATACGACATATAAATGATATTCGTAAACACATGATCACCGCTAAGAATAAAACCACTGTATCTCAGGATGAATTACCAATTCTTGGTCGCGAAATTGACCGATTGCAAATGAATATAATAGAAATGCAGGATATGGCCTTTCTCTCTGGTAAAGATAAAGTCGATAATAAATGTAAGCAAATTGTGGGTGATCCAGATAAACTTAATTCAAGAAATATTATCCAGGAACTACTGGTTACTTTGGGAAAGAATAATCCGCGGGTAGCACAGGATTTAAGCTTATTTCAGTTGCATTTCGCACCATATTATCAACAATCTGTATTAAAGATGAGTTCAACAGAGCCGATTGAACTTAGTGATCTCCCTCCTACGATTATTGACAGTTATTGTAACAAAAGGCGCGATCAATTTTTGGTTACTGTTTATCCAGCAGGTGATATGTGGCAAAAGGACAATTTATATCGTTTTGCCGAGCAGTTAGAAAGGGTAAGTGAGAAATCAACCGGTGCAGCGCCCGTAGCCATTGCTTTGATTAGAATTTTCGGTCGCGATGGAAGAAATGCAATTTTATTAACTCTATTTATTGTCTTTCTGTTGTTATTGGTCGATTTTAAAGGAATAAAATATTCTCTGATTGCTATGTTACCTCTGGCCTGTGGTGTTTTATGGATGGTGGGATTGATGAATCTAGTGGGCATGAAACTGACTATTATGAATTTTATAGGTTTACCAATGATTATTGGTATTGGAATCGATGATGGTGTGCATATCATGCATCGCTGGCGACACGAAGGAAATGGTAAGATTCACACTGTCTTTTCCAGTACCGGTAAAGCAATTCTTCTAACATCAATAACCACTGGTTTTGCATTTGGTTCGCTTTTATTTTCGGCATTTCCCGGCTGGGCTCAATTTGGCAGTGCATTATTTATAGGCGTTAGTACTTGTTTTTTAAGCACTGTATTAATATTACCGGGAATCCTTGGTATAATAGAGCGTAAAACTTGAACAAAATGAATTATTTGTATATCGCTTTTAGAAAAGACCAGGTGTTATCGTTACTGATTTCATCACGAAAATCTTCCCAGTAATAGATGGCCCATAATGAATTAACATTTTTAACCAGTTTCATGCGTGCTTTACCTGAAAAGACAGCTAATGTGTCAAATTCTACCTTCATTTCATAGCGAAAAGGTGAAGTTTGGACGGAATCGAGTGAAGTGGTGATTGTTGTGTAAGTAATATCCTTGTCAATAAATTCAAATTCTATTTTGTCTGAATTATTAAATACACGTCGAAGATAGTTTTCCTCATCTTGTAAATCCCAACCTGTGAATCTCTCCTTTGGAATGCTTTGATCTGGAATAAATTTGTAATTCATGGGCACCAATGACGTATCGATAAAACAATTCATATAATTGGATATATTTTTTTGTATCATAGCAAAGCGCAGATTGCTCAGCACGTACTCACTTTTAAATGGCTGGTCATAGGTATCCGATCCTTTATCAGGACTTGGTTCCTCTACATCTCTGGTTGAAAAAGGGTTGGTACAGGAGAATACCAGAATAACAAGTAAAAATATGTTAATATTCATTTTATTCATCATATCTAGATACAAATTATCATACTATTTATTAAACTAATAAAAATTAGGAGTAAAGGCAAACGCATTTCAAATCTGCAAAAATTTAAATCTTGTTCAAATTTTAAATAGGCGATAAATTTGTATCAGGCAAATAAAATACTATTAAACATTTTTTAAGTGAGGCTTTCCGTGGATATTAAAGAAGAAATCGAGCAATTGAAAAAAGAGCTGCAAAAACATGATTACTTATATTATGTGCTCGCCAAACCGCAGATTTCAGACTATGAGTATGATCAACTCTATAAAAAACTTGAAAGATTAGAGGGCCAGTATCCTGAATATATCACTCCAGATTCACCAACACAAAGGGTAAGTGGGGAACCAACAAAAGAATTTGCCAGTGTTCAACACCTCTTGCCCATGTTATCCTTAGCTAATACATATTCTGAGGAAGAGTTACGTGATTTCGATAAACGCGTGCGTGGTCTATTGCTGGCAGAAGAGCCCTATTATTATGTTGCTGAATTAAAAATCGATGGATTGGCGGTAAGCATTGTCTACGAGAATGGTATTCTTGTTCGTGGCGTGAGTCGCGGCGATGGTACTACGGGCGATGACATTACAACTAATATCAGGACTATTCGCAGTATCCCTTTAAGAATCTATAACCGGGGTGAATTGCCTGCTGTGATCGAGATTCGTGGTGAAGTATTC
>SMTZ1_10008328_pt1 | contig 10759 bp, 7 predicted proteins | sample DeeMarSWOR136_30_FD_25667 | JGI IMG/M metagenome (IMG submission 25667) | reverse complement strand
TGAAGAATTTAAAAGGTTTCCTCAAGCGTGAGGATAAACCATTGTTCCATCAAGTGGGAATTAATGAAGCTGTGGTTGAGTTAAATAAAATCATCAAACCCTCTCTGAATCTGGTTGATTTTACCGCTCCTGTTCAAAAGCATTCTGGATTTATCCTTGCAGGAAGCGATATAGTAGCGGTCGATACCGTAACCACCTCACTTATGGGTTTCAATCCTGATGAGATAAAAACCATCCACTTAGGTTCTCAAGCTGGACTGGGAGAAATGAATCTTGCCAAGATTGACATTCAAGGAGAAGATATTAAAGGTTTAAAGATGCACTATGAATTACCTTCTGAATGGCTTAAAAAGAAATTTCCATTTCTCAAAATCATAGGATTCGATACGGCCTGCAGTGGTTGCCTTACACCCCTGTTTTCATCACTTACTCAGCTTGAAGATCAAGGAAAATCATTCAAAAAGCCTCTCACCATTATGCTGGGCAGTACCGATTACGCCGAATACCCCTCTGATGTCCTCATGATAGGTGATTGCACTGTAAATAAATTTGAAAAAGATAAACGGGTAAACCCCGTTAGAAAGTTTGTACGAGGCATTAAATCTCACCCTAATTTATTGCACTTTTCAACCCCACATAAATGGAGGTGCTCTCTTTCTAACGGGGTAAAAGGATGCCCTCCTCAAAAGGAAGATATTTTAAATGCATTGATTGAGCACATGCAAGACAACTATTGATTCTTACTTACCTATTAGTACGCCCCCCTTAAGTTTAAAAAAAGCATCAACCTGTGGATAACTTTTTTAAGGCAAAAACAATGCCAATAGAAAAAATTCTTAGAAAAGGAGCCTAGATTATAACCTATTGATTTTAAATGATTTTGTATCTGCTCAAAATTTGAGCAATTTGCTACAAATGCTTCTAATTAATGAAATTTTTAGTGAGAAAATTGAGGTTATCCACAGCTTATCAACAAGGTCATGTGAACATCAAATTTAACTACTAAAGTATTTTGCATTTTATGAAGCAAAGAATTGGTTTTTCCTCAAAATAAAAAATGATCTAAAATGTAAACCCTGTTAGAAAACTCGCACGGGGCTTTACACCTAGCCCAAACTTATTACTTTTTTTCCTTCTAACGGGGTTAATAGGTAACCTCTGCCTCTAATTAAATTTCCACTTTTTTGAAAAAAAAGCAGGATGTCCTAAATCCTGCCTTCAACAAAATCTTTTCATGAAACTTAATTCGATTATTTGACTACTATTCCAAATGTTTCCAATTTCTCTCTGTTTTTGATATCAGCCTGAAAGCGATTAAGAACTTTCTTCAATTGGGGACTAGCATGTAATGCAATCTTTCCAAGAAGCTCTCTTATCCCTTCTCTCACCGCCACAGTCACAACAGTTTCTCGATTAGCCAGCAGATCCCTTATCGCTGGAAGCAATTCTTTAAATATCTCCATTGATCTCATTCTCAATTCATCATTTATAAAAAGTATCAATAAAAGCTCCCAAGAATAGCGGTAATATAGTTTAATACATTCTCTACCATCTTCATCTTTAGCCAGCACCTTATCCCTCAGTTCCCTCAAAAGGCAGCGTTCTTCGTAGCCCATCTCTAAAGCAAAAGTAGGACACAGGCTGATCGCATCACCCTCAGTTGTAAAACTCCATACACTACTAGGAGACATTTTCCCATAACTATCTTTCGCTATCACCTTCCAATAGTAAGTAGTGTCACTCTCTAAGGTACTTGTTCCAGGATCACAATAACATATCTCCATATTTGAACAGATCAACACACTGATATCTTCAATATCAACCAGGCTTTCATTGGTAGAAAAATAAACATCATATGTAACTAGATCACTATCTAAATCACCACTCTGCCATGAAAGGGTCGTATATAATGACTGGTTAATTGCTCCATCAGGTGGGGAAATAACGGTAGGAATCTCAGGAGGATGATTAACCTTCTCCATTACAACACTTACAGTAACACCTCCACCATCTGAAGTTATGCCTAATTCATCACTATAACTTCCCAATCCTATTACAGCTGATCTGTCTACCATAATATTTACCATATCCGTTTTACCCTCATCAGTCGAACCAGTTTCTTGATCAACGGCAATCCATGCCTCCTGGGCAGAAATCACCCAATCCAAAACACCATTTCCACTATTACTAATAAATAATTTCCTCACCACATATGCCTCACCAAAATCTAAGGCAGATGGACTAACCTCTAAGACAGGTTGCTCAGAAACCGTCATAATCACCTCAATCTCAGCATTGCCACCATTTGAGGTAATAGTAACGGTACTATCAATCACACCAATTGTAAGCGCTTTTGATCTGTCTACCTCCACAGTCACCATTGTTGACATAGTTGCCTCTAGGCTTCCTGTTGTTGTATCAACAGTAATCCACTCTTCATCTTCATATAAAGACCACACTAAAGTATCATCACCTGAGTTAGTAATACTAAACTCTTTAGAGGTTTCAGTTTCTCCAAAATCTAAAGCAGCTACATCTATTTCCAAAACTGGTGGAGATGTTGCTGCCATGACAGAAAACCATAGAGCATCATCAGAAGGATTAAAGTCCACAAATGCATCATCACCGTTCCTGCTCACGCCACAAGTTTCCAAGTACTTAAAAGGTGCTTTACCAAATTCACCTTCCTCTTTAAAAAGCGAAGCAGCAGATACTCCATAGAAAGACAAAATATACAAGATAAATGTTATACAAAAAAATTTTTGTAAAAATTTATAGTTCAAGCTATCCCCTCTATATAACTTAATATCAAATTAATATAGTAAAAATCGGCAACCTTATGTAAAACTTTAAATATTTATCAATTAAGTTCTATATCTATCAATGGACAAAAAAACCTCATTGAAGCCCCTGAGTTTCACAGAGTAGATTGAAAATAGTAAATACCGTTAGAAAGTTCGCACTGGTCTTTAAACCCCACCCAAACTCATTTCTTATTTTTACTGTACTAAATAGTGATCTCACAAAATTTCACACTTTCAAACAAAGTTATTTTACAAAGTGAACGCCGCCATAGGTGGTGATCTTTTTTTAATGGAGTAAAAAAGGCAGAGCTATCTTAACTCTGCCTTATTTTATGTATATCTATGCCCAAAAAACAAATTTACTATTTTACAACAGAAAATCCGAAACTCTTAAATAAATCTCCCGTTGCTATATCATCCCTGATAATGCTAATGTCCCTTTTCAAACCAGGGCTTGTGTCCTTTTCAAATTCTCTAAGGAAAAGCTCTATGTCTGCTATAATCTCAGCATTAATAAGTGCCCTCTCTCCTCTTAACAGTGATTGAACTGCAGGAAGGGATTCCTTCACTATCCTGTGAGCACACATTCTAAGCTCTGGCTTAAATAGTAAAATAAGCAAAGCCTCAATAGCATGGGGAGAATAATAGAGGTTAACATACCTTTCTCCATCAAGACTTCTCACCAGCACCTCATCCCTAAACCCTCTGAGGAGATTCACCCCCTCATCATTCAATTGTAACGCCACTGAAGCAAGACAAGGGGGGGATTCCGAACCAGTGGAAAAGCTCCATGTGTCACCAGTAAAAGGGTCACCTCCTTGGCATTCATCAATGGCTTTCACTCTCCAGTAGTAGGTGGTGTTAGCATCTAGCGGCCCCCCTCCCTCACTTGGATCGCAATAAGGAACTTCTAGATCTTCACACACCAGTACACTAGGGTTATAACTATCCACTAACGCCTGGTTAGTAGAAAAGTAGACATCAAAATAAACGATACCTCCCACATCCCCCACAGATTTGCCTTCCCACCATTTAAGAGTTGTATATAAAGAATGTTCTGTAGAACCATTAGCCGGCGTAGGATTACTGGGACTGGGAGTCTCAAGTACTTTTTCCATAATGACGCTCACACTCGCTTCACTTGGTGAAGCGTTAGTTGAGGTTACTTTAATAGATGCACTATACTTATTTGCACAACCCTCTACCTTGGAGCGATCTACCTTTGCGGTTATCTCACACGAACCACCACTAACATTTGTTCCGCTCGCAGTGGTTCCATTATTAATCGTTAACCAATCAGCACCTTCTGAAACTACAGCCTCCCACTCCATGTCCCCTTCTCCCGTATTCAGGACATCGAATTTGAGCTCATCTAAAACCTCTCCAAAATCTAACTTATTGGGTGCAACCTCCAGAACGTTAAATTCTGAAATATTCATTGTTGCAGTAACAACTGTCGGGTTTGTTTCCGGATATTCGACTTCATATAAATTTGTTGTGCAACTTCCATCCTCATATTTAAAATGGTATACATAAAATTCTCCCGTATGAGTACCAATAATATCTTCATCTTCTTCTTTCGCTTTCAACTGTTTAACTACACATAGGCCGCAGGCACCTAAAGGTACATGAACATACTTTTCATCTCCATTGGGTAGATTTATCTCTCCACTTGTACCACCTTCAACACTTAACCAGCCGGAATCATCTGCTTTTATTTCCCAACATAAGACACTATCTCCATCACCGCAATTGGAAATAGTAATTTGTTTGGTTGCTACCGTTGTTGAGTAGGGTTCTACTTCTCCAAAATCTATAGACTCAGGTGTCACCTGCAAGACAGGAACTGCAAATACAGGACAAGCTAAAAACACCAAAAGACTCAGCAAAACAATACTCTGATTAAAAAGGAATTCTCTCACTTTTATCACCTCGCTCATTCGGTTGTTTAATTCAATTTATTTTAAATAAACACATATTAAAAATCGGAAAAATCAATAAAAACTTTAATAATTAATGCTCTCCTTAGTAATTTCGATTTCACCAAAACGTAATAAGTTGGACAAGCTACCATCTTTCAATTCCTCTTTAATCCTTTTAATTGCTAATCTCAAACCTGGACTGGCCACTTTAGCATATTCTTTTAACAAGAACACTAACTCACTTGTCATCCAGAAACTTAACCCTTTTTTCTCTCCTTTTGATACGAGGATTAACATTGGTATCAGGTGTTTTAGTACTTCACGGGTTTTCTCTCTAATTTCTGAGTAAGCACTATAAATCTTTGTTATCTCGGATGAATAACGGTAGTAAAATTTGATATACTCAGATCCTCCCAGGTCTCTTCTCAGCATCGCATCTCTTATCATCCTTAAGGTATGTAACTTCTGTGGCTCGTTTTCAAATATTGTTTCCAGGAAACAGGTGCTTATCCCTCCTCCAGATGCATCGCACCTCCAAATCTCCGTTCCCCTTTTATTACCAGTTCCTGCATAAAGATAATCATCAAACGCTATCAGAGAATGAACCCGCCTGTTATCACTGTCTCCAAAGCCATCAATATTGGCCTGCTCCCAAATAATACCATCTTTTGTTCGCCACACCCGTGCTACCATATTCCCTGTGCCTACATAAAGACAGTCATTAAAAACAGCCATGCAATAAGAACAGGAGTTACTTGGATCCCCAAATCCATCATCATTTGATTGGTACCAAGTACTCCCATCGTAAGTCCGCCACACCTGGGTTCCACTAAAGTGATTTACTGTACCCACATAGAGATAACCTTTGAAGGTACACATAGAATAGGAGGCTTGATTTTCACTATATCCAAATCCATCGGTGTTAGCTTTAGACCACGTAATACCGCCTTTCGTTCTCCAAATCTGTGTACCACTCTGCTGGTTGACTGTTCCTAAATAAAGATAATTATAGAATATACCCATACAATAAGCGGATGTATTATTTTCATCATCAAAACCACTGTCTTCCAATATTAACCAGTCAATTCCATCGCTGGTCATCCACACTTGCGCCCCCTCATCATTATCAGTCCCAATGTAAAGATGTTGATTGCTTCCATAGGGAGCAAAAGTTGACATGACACGAATACAGCTATTATGAGGACTAATACCAGCAATTTTTACTTGATCCCACGAAGTACCATCACTAGTCAGCCATATTTCTCCTCCCCTCTCATTAAAAACCCCAACGTACAATTTATCATTAAAAACTTCCATAGAGGTTGAATATGAATTCTCAGGTGTACCAAAACCATTAACATTAAGCTGATCCCACTCACAGCTGACTCCTTCTGGAGTCATCCAAATCTCTGTACCTGCATCACTCAAAGTTCCTACATACAAATCATTATTGTAGATTTCCATCGGAAAGGAACTTTTATTGTCTATATCACCGAAGCCATCACTGCCTACTTTCTCCCATTCCTCTGTATTCCCACCCTCGACAATCAATCCTGTCACAATAAAACTGCAGACAATTAAGTACGTGAGAATTCTACCTACTTTTTCCACCTTCTTGTCCTTCCATAGCATCCCAGAGGTTGCACCTATTTTGCAAAATTAGGACGTGGATTCTCGCAGATACTTGCAGAGTCACCAAAGCATCAACAAATTATTCTTCGGTATATAAAGGTAAAACTTTAGTTTTCAAAATAATGAGCATCTCTCACCATAACGGAGAAAATTCAATTCACACTGAATATCACAAATCCACCAATAACTATTTACCCCGTTAGAAAGACATGCCATTTATGACCAGGTTCACCCTGTTAAATTACTTTCTCGAAGTGATCTGGTTGGGGAAGTAATTATATAAGAGACATGCATGGACAATATAAGCGTGAAACCAGCTACTTATTTAACGGGGTGAATCCTGTTAAAATAACTCTTGTGTGAAAGCGTAAAATTTTGTGAGATCAATGTTTAACAGGGTAAAAATAAGAAACGAGTTTGAATGGGGTTTAAAGCCCTGTCCAAAATTTCTAACGGATTAACTCTACACTCTCTTTTAATTAAAAAACCAGCTAGCCATTTGGCTAGCTGGTTTCCCTATCAGAAAGCAAGAAATCTTGCCTTTGGTAATGAGAATCCTTATTTCCCTCCATATTGAACTTTAACCTGATCTATTGCGTGTTCCTTCATCTTTTCAAATAATCGTCTTTTTCCAGCCTTGGATAACCTGACCGTGTAACTCATTGATTGTTCTACATTCCTTCTTGCTTGATTAATTAATCTAGTCTGCTTAAAATATGTTTTAATTAAATGATTTATGTGATATGTACTAACTGTCATTTAGCTACTCATTTCACACTTTTTTACATTAATAAAGAGCATAAACCATGCCAGAACTTATTTTGCTGATTTTTAATAACTTTTTTATATCTAAAACTTAAAGGATAAGTCAATTTTAGCACAGAATGTGTCAAAAAGGTCCCGTTCTCAATCATTTTCAGAAAATAGTTCCCATTAAATTAATGAAAACTTAATAGGAGTCAATAATGAAGATTCTAATAACAGGTGGAGCAGGTTTCATTGGTTCTCATATAGCTGATCTTATGACAGAGGAAGGGCATGATATTGTCAGCATAGATGATCTATCTAACGGCAAAGAAGAAAATGTGAATCCAAAAGCTACTTTCTATCATCTAAACATTTTAGATAAAAATCTGTCTAATATCTTTAAAAAGGAAAAAATCGAAGCGGTAATACATCACGCTGCTCAGATCTCTGTAAGAGATTCAGTAAAAGATCCTATCCATGATATGGAGATCAACATAAAAGGTTCTCTTCTACTTTTGGAACATTGCATCAAATATAATATTAAAAAATTCATTTTTGCCTCTACAGGAGGTGCTCTCTATGGAGAGCAAGATTATTTCCCTGCCGATGAAAAACATCCCACACGTCCATTAAGCCCCTATGCTATTGCTAAATTGAGCACGGAGAAATATCTTTTCTTCTATCATAACACCCATAACCTACCTTATATCTCTCTCAGATACGCCAATGTATATGGACCAAGACAGGACCCCTATGGTGAAGCTGGAGTTGTAGCTATTTTCACACAACAAATGCTCCAAGGCAAACAGCCTGTTATCAACGGAGATGGAAAGCAGACCAGAGATTTTGTTTACGTTTGTGATGTAGCAAGAGCAAACCTACTTGCTTTAAAGCATGATGTCATAGGTGAAATTAATATATCTACTGGAATTGAAACATCGATAAATCAAGTTTTCCATGAAATTAAAAAATTAACACTCTCAAAGGCCCCTGAAATACATGGACCACCTATGCCAGGTGAACAGTCAAGAAGTGTGCTTTCTTTTGAAAAAGCCAAAAGTGTTCTAGGGTGGGAACCTACCACACCTCTTTCTGAAGGGCTTAAGAACACAGTTGCATTTTTTCAAAAGAAGAAATAAAACGATTAAAACTTTACTCTACCCTTCAATCTCCCTTCCAAACAGCTACAATTTAATTACACACCTACAAAACTAGGCATTATATTTTGGGATAGCAAACATCTAAAAGAGTAAACTATTTTAGTGAGAGAACTTAAAAGAGCACTCCCTTTGATACACAATCTTTCAATTCCCCAATCTCTCAATTTTTAAATTTCACATATCAAATTCTTTCACTGGGCTTTCATATTTTCCTCTTTTCCTCTTTTCCCATAAAACTTTTGACATTACCCACACATGAATGTAAGCCCAATTAACAAAGAGAACTACTTCTCTTTAGCCCATTTCCTATAAAAACAAACCATCATAAAAAATATCCCTTGTTAATACTACAGCAACACTTTTTACAAAAATCATCGTAAGTAAAATGATTTAATTGTTTTTTAGGCAATTAAAATTCTCTTGTTATTTCAAATAGTTATTGAGAAAATGTCGTTGTAGTATTAATTCAATAAGTGTTACATAGCAGCTCTAATCTCCAAACTTTCTCTATTCGATAAGATATAAAATATACTATTTTTTACATAATATTATGTTTTTTTATACATAATTATCTTTAAAAGATTTAATAGATTTCTTTATATATACTATTTTACCATTTATAGTGAGGCAACATCCAAGACAAAATGAAAAATTATCATATTTATCATATATTTATGTGCTTTAAAAGTTTCTTGTTTTCACAATTTATAAATTATTATTATTTATCGACTATTAATGTATGTGGCATTCTTTTTGCTATAAAATCGTTAAATTAATCATTTTATGAGGTATAAATGAGCATTCTGAATATTCACAATTCATTAAAATTAATAATTAATTTACTAATAATACTCATTTTTACTACTCAAATGAGCTACGGTGCTTATTTAAATTTAACATGGAATGCAAATGCCGAAGGAGATTTGGCTGGATATAAGGTATATTATGGAACCTCATCTGGTAATTACGGGACACCTATTGATGTAGGAAAAACTACAGAATATAAACTAGCAGACTTAAACGAGGGCACAACCTACTATTTAGCGCTAACTGCCTATGACAATTCTAATAATGAAAGTGAAAAATCTAATGAAGTAAGTGGAGTAGCCCAAGCACCACCAGATACCCAAAACCCAACTATCACTGTCACAGCCCCAACTTCATCCCCCACTTACTCCACCTCGAAAAGTACCATAAACATTGGTGGCACAGCCTCAGACAATGTAGGTGTAACTTCGGTTACCTGGTCTAACAACAGAGGAGGTAGCGGCTCAGCGTTCGGTACCTCCAACTGGATGATTTCCAATATCAGCTTGCAAAGTGGTCAAAATATTATTACCGTTACAGCAAGAGATGCTGCTGGAAATACAGGCACTGATACCATAGCCATAGCTTATACAGCACCTATTACATCTACAACAAGCACTACATTATCTTCTACTACCACAACAGTAGTATCGATAACAACAACCACAACTACTCCTGTAACGACAACCACCTCATCACCTTCTACTACAACCTCAGTAGTAGCAATAACCACAACTACTCCTGTGACCACCACCATTTTATCTGATAATACCCCACCTACTGGCACCATCACCATCAACAACGGTGATAAACTCACTCACTCACCAAACGTTACTTTAACCCTTTTTGCCACTGATGATGGCGAGGAACTCGGTGGGGATGCACTGATGACTTTCAGTAACGATAGTAAAGAGTGGTCAGATCCTGAACCTTACACAGTTACTAAAATGTGGACTTTAACTCCAGGCAAAGGGGGCAAAACTGTGTATGTCAAATTCAGGGATGCTGCCGGCAACTGGATGACTGAGCCTGCCAAAGACCATATCAAACTTGTAGGTTCTCAGGATAAGCTCAAGCCAATCTCCGTAATAGCATCAAGTGAATTACTTCCTTTCCGGGCAAAGGATAACCTTGATCTGGGTGAAATAAAACAGATGAGCAGTATCGATATGTATGCCTTAAAGTTTCTCACCATGGACTTCTTCCCGGTAAACTTCCAGATACAGATAAGCAGAGACAACATTAATTGGGAAGTGATAAGCACTGAAAAAAGCTATACCCTTAAATCTACTCACTACGATAGCTGGGACATTAACGGCCTTGAAGCTCGATACATCAGGGTCTCTATCACTAAAGCCAAAACTCTTTTCATCTTCTATTTGGCCCAGATTGCTGAAATAGAGGTATATGGTTGCGATATACCAGAGCATAATTTCGCACCACTTGATGATACAACATTGATAAAAGATGGAAAACCAAGAGATAGTATCCAAGAAGAGGTAGGAAAAGCGGCAGAGCTAGATCAAGCACCACCCACTGTCCCAGGCAGGCCAGTAATTACTTTTAACTAATCTCACTCTATTTTATTTTAAAAGTAAGCAATAAAATATTTTAGCTTTAAAAAACCTCTACTGCAGTGCTTTTGAATGTTAAATAAACGTGACTTCCTACACTGAGTTTCATTTCA
>SMTZ1_10033954_pt1 | contig 10760 bp, 10 predicted proteins | sample DeeMarSWOR136_30_FD_25667 | JGI IMG/M metagenome (IMG submission 25667) | reverse complement strand
GGTTACTGCTGCTGTGAAAGATATGGTCAAGAAGTAGAGTGTACCACTAGGACTTTCGGTATGTACTATAATGAAAAATTCTGGCAAGGTGTTGTACTTCTCTGCTTCAGGGTTATTGCCGCTGCTTTATGTGGATTTTTCACACACAATATTTCATGAAGCCGACACGTCTTGACGGTGTGGGGAGGGGGTGATAAAATACAACGAAGAATTCTGGAAGAACTAGACTTTTACAAGCAAAGTGGTAGCATATCGTCGGCGATCTCTGTCATAATGAAGACTATCTCATTCCGTCTTGTTTGGGGTCAAGCCTTTAATACCATGGAGCGAGTGGCAAAAATGATAGCCACCCGCTTACCAAACAGAAGTCTGGTTCTCATCCCCTTTTGCATGGGCTTCGGAATTAGATTTGGAATTTGTGGCAAGACTCACTAAGAGAAAGCCGCAGTATTGAAATAGCCTGACCGATTAGATATTAGTAAAAGGTAGCGGGGTTGGAAGTAGAAAGACTAGTAATTGTTGATAGTACTTAAGCAGAGAGTAGACTGTAGGAAGGGGGTGGTAGGACTCGGGAGAGGACTCAAGTTTAAGGAAAGAGAAGTAAAATATGGAGACACAAAAAGAAGAACAGAAAGGAGGTAAGGAAACCATGGAGCTTCCGTCGAAAACAATTCTTCTCAAGCTATATCGAGACTTACTTGCAGCGAGGCGAGTTGAGGCTGAACTCTATGCAAAGCAGGGCAATCTAGCCGGTAGTGGGGGAGGTGCTCATCGCGGGGTAGGTGAGGAGGTGATTCCGATTGCCATTTGTAACAATCTAACGGAGACCGATTGCATTCATCCCAACTTCAGGACCTTTTTCTGTTTATTGGCCAAGCCTGGCTTCGAATTGGTCGATGTTGTTGCTACGAGCATGGGGAGGACTGGTAAGAAGAATGTGTGGTTTACCCCAAATACCGGTACATTAGGCAGCAGTGGCACACTGGGGGAACCCAGCGTCAGGTTTGTGGGTGCTGCCGTGGCAGCCACTATCAAGCACACCAAAGACATAGTAGTCTTCGTCCAGGGAGACGGCGCATCGAACCGGGCTCCTACCCACGAGGCGATGGCAGTGGCGGCAGCCTGGAACCTTCCCATAATCTTCGTCATCCAGAATAACAAGTATGGCATGGGAACTGCGGTAGAGAAGTCCTACAACATTAAGGATCTATCCGTGAGGGGCGCTGGCTACGGCTTTCCGCACGAAACAGTGGATGGCAACGATATGATAGCCACGTATCAAGTGGCTAAAAAGCACGTTGAAAGATGTCGAACTGGCGGTGGGCCCAGCGTGATTGCAGCCGACACCTGGAGGTTGAGGCCACACTATGAAGGTGACCCCCAGATTTACCGGCCTAAGGGTGAAGTTGAAGAGTGGTGGAAGAAGGAGCCGTTGAGCCGGTATCAGAAGGAGCTTATGGATTTAAGCGTTCTGACTGAAAAAGATATTGAGCGGATGGAGGAAGAGGTGAAGGCTGAGATTGAGGAGGCATTTAAGGAGATCGACAAGCTACCAATTGCACTAAACTACGATAATTTTGAAAAAACTGCCGTTGCTGAACTATGAGCTAGAGAGCAGAAAGGAGGAACATGGCTACAGTCAGTTATATTGAGGCGATCAATCAGGGGTTAAAGGAAGAGATGCGCCGTGATGAGCGGGTGGTCATCTGGGGAGAGGACTTGATTTCAATGAACGGTGTTTTCGGCCTGACCAGGGGTGTTTTTGACGAATTTGGTGGAGATAGGATCAAGGATACGCCTATCTGCGAGCAGGCCATTGCCGGGATGGCTGCGGGAGCTGCGTTGCGGGGGCTCAGGCCGATAGGTGTATTTATGAATGCTGGTTTCAGTCTGTGCGCTTTTGATGGGTTGTTTTTAAAACTGGGTTGTTCCGGTGGCATGCGTTGGACTGACAACTTGCCGGTGGTGATGTACGGCGTTGTCTCAGGCGTGAGTGATGATAACGACCATGGCATGTCACCGGAAGCTTTGTATATGCATGCGCCATACCTGAAGATAGTAATGCCGTCGAATGCCTATGATGCTAAAGGGTTGATGAAGACAGCGATCAGGGATGACAGGCCGGTAATCTTCTGGGACCATGCCTGGTGTTTCTTCATGGGATATAAGGATGGCAAGATCGCGCGTAGTCGGGAGGCTGCCGCACAGGAAATACCTGACGAGGAGTATCTGATTCCATTTGGAAAAGCAAATATCAAGCGGGAAGGGACTGACATTACCCTGGTGACATACTCGTTCCAGGTGCATAATGCCCTGGTGGCCGCTTATAATCTAGAGAAAGAGGGGATAAGTGTTGAAGTTATTGACCTACGCACGCTTGTGCCTCTGGACGTGGAGACAATCGTCACATCGGTGAGGAAGACGGGGCGTCTGCTTATTCTCCATGAGGCGATGAAGCGAGGAGGTGCCGCTGGCGAGATTCTGTGGCGGGTACTTGAGGGTGCACCTGATTTGGTCAAGTCTTTTAAGACTCCACCGAGAAGAGTGGCGGCAAAAAACCTGCCAATGGGTTACTGCTGCTGTGAAAGATATGGTCAAGAAGTAGAGTGTACCACTAGGACTTTCGGTATGTACTATAATGAAAAATTCTGGCAAGGTGTTGAAAAAGAGGACATTCTCAATATGAGTTTCTAGTACCTTGATGGTAGAAAGGAGTTATAAAAATGCATGAAGTGAAACTTCCCAAATTAGGAGACCAGATAGTTGACGCTGAAATCATTGAGTGGTCGGTCGGGGAGGGTGAGAAAGTGAGCGAGCACCAGGTGATCGCAGTCCTGGAAACGGAAAAAAGTAGCTATGATTTGGAATCCGAGTTCACAGGAATCCTCCATATCGTGAAACAAGCCTCGGACGAAAAGGTGCAAGCAGGCGAACTCATCGCTGTAATCGCAGAATCCGAAGAGGAATACGAAAAAGTGAAGTCCATGTGAGGGTCAGAAATGAGTGAAGAAGAAAAGAAGGAACCAACAGCTCCAGGTTCAGTGGTTGATGGCAAGAGGGTTAAAGAGGTCATCCCCGTAAGGGGTATCCGTCGAACCCTTGCTGAGCATATGCACCGCAGCCTTCAAGAGGCTGCCCAGCTTTCCAGTTCATCGGGCGTGGACATGACGGAGATGATTAAATGCCGGGAGACTCTGAATGCGAAAGACAAGGAAACTGGGATTCACTACACCTGGACCGATATGTTTGTCAAGATTGCGGCTGAGGCTTTGAAGTTGAACCCGATTGTGAATTCCAGCTTAATAGGCAAAGAGATTATCTTATGGGATGACATTAATATTGGCGTAGCGCTGGACTTTGAGATGAGGGATGGCAGGCGCGGTTTGATCGTGCCGGTGGTGCGTAATGCCGATAAGAAATCTCTAACGGAGGTTCACAACGATTTGGAGTTATTCAAAGAGAAGGGTAGAACTGGGAAGCTCATGCCGGACGATATCAGTGGCGGGACATTCACTGTGACTAATACTGGGGCACTGGGAGGTGGCCGTGGGGCCCCAAAAGGTATTGCCACTGGCATGGCCAGTTCTAGCACACCTATCCTGAACCAGCCGCAGGTCGGTATCTGGGGAATGGGAGGCTACAATGATACGCCAGTGGTGGTTGATGGTCAGGTTGTTGTTCGGCCAGTTATGTATACCCATCTCACATATGACCACCGGGTACTTACTGGGGCAGATATAGGGATATTTGCTGTCACCCTACATCAGCTAATGCTTAACCCGGGTCCGCTGTTTTTGGGATCAGGTTAGTTTACTTACTAGAGTAACCCAGTAGTGATCTAGAGATACTGGTTGTTGTGAGTAATACGGAACTGTTTTTGAAGTAGCTATAGATATCACTGGTGCTCTCTGCACTCTGCGTCCCAAAATAAACAATTCGAGATTTTAATAGGGGGTTGAAATATGGCAAAAATGAGACTAATTGTTGAGCTGGGTACCGGGGTAGACCTTCACGGCGGAGAATATACCAAAGCAGCCAGAAGGGCGGTCGAAGATGCTATTCACCGCGGTTCATTGCTTTACTTAGCCGATATCGTGCAGGCAGGCGGTCGTCCCAAGGTTTACGTAGATGTCACCATAGCTTCTCCCAAACCAGACGCAGTGGATGGCGATGAAGTCCTAAAAGCCCTTCCATTCGGGGAGAAAACAATCAAGGTAGTTGAGGGCGGTATGCTTGTAGACCGAAGTGAGCCAGACAATATAATCATTTCCAATGCTGCGGTTCTGGTAAGCGTAGAAACCTGATATTTGTAGTTAATTGCCTCAGCAGTGACATTTTCCTATTTTATATGGACTCTAAGGCTCTGCCATTGCAATGTTTTCCGTTTATTGCTATCAACAAAGAATACAGGATGCAGGTTAGGCAAAATAAGTCTATGAAGGGAAACGAGATCTAGTAGAATGGTAGCGCGTGAGATAGGGTGGCCAGATTACGGTCTGCCAAAACAGGAAGATGACCTTGAAGCGTGTCGGGAAGGCCCAATTCATGTTGAGGAATGCAGGATTGAGGTAACCGGACTACCTGAACCGGGCCCGGTAATTGAAGTCAGAGACCTTCTGTGTAGACTGTACGGTAGGCCCGATGAGGTTGGTGCACGCAACCCTTATGTAGCCGTTTATAAGAGACTGAGGGGGTGTGCCTTACAGCAGTCTGGAGATAGTAAGGCACATAACTATGTTATTGGTATCGTAGATTATGGGTACTGGCCTTCTTTGACGCTAGGTTATATTGAGTATTCATTAGCAGTTAACCCAGAGGGATTTGGGTTGTTGGAAAGGGCCGGACTTGTACCTGAACCACCCGAGAACTCAGAGTGCCTCTGGAGGAGGTGGTTTTCCACAACGTAAGCTGTATTGGGCATACAATAGCTAGACTGTGCCTGTATAGATGGTATACGTAGAGGAGGAGAAACCTGACAGAGTAATCACAAAGGCGGTCTGTGCAAATCTCTAAAAAGGGTGATTAGTAGCCCAATCCAGACACAATCCAGGAGGGAAAATGGGAAGTATTATATTATATCGAGAAGAATTGAAGGAATATGATTTTGGACCTGGTCACCCTTTTCGGGGAGACCGATACGAAGTATTTCCCAGATTCTTGAAGCAAAACTTACCTGCAAACGGTAATTACCGGGTTATTGAAGCCGATCCAGCAACCGAGCAAGATTTACAGCTAATTTGCCAGCAAGAATACATTGATTTCAGTCATGCTTACTACAAAGCGGCTAATTTGAGCTTGACCTATCCTGGTGAATTCCCTCGATTCCAGAGCCCGGACAATCGACCGCATGGTCAGCCAGGGAAGATAGAGGAAGCAGCCAGATTGATTATCGGTCAGGCAAAAGCAGCCTGTGACCTGATACAGGATGGCGAGACAAAGAAGGCAATTTCTATTGGTGGTGGGATGCATCACGCCAAACCAAACTATGGAGAGGGATTCTGTATTTATAACGATGTTGCCTTCGCTGCCCGCTATCTACAGCATAAGTATAAACTGGACAGAATCTTAATCCTGGATACCGATGCTCATGCGGGAAACGGGACTGCTGAGTATTTCAACGGAGATCCAGCAATATTATTGATTGACCTCCATCAGGACCCAAGGACATTATATCCGGGGACGGGTTTTACCGACCAGATTGGCTCCGGCGATGGCCAGGGTTTTACAATTAATGTCCCATTACCCGTATATTCTGGCTATGAATCCTACAAGCGAGTTTTTGAGGAGATAATACAGCCAGTAGCTGAAGAGTTTAACCCACAGATAATCATCCGAAACGGTGGCTCTGACCCCCATATCAGTGATGGCCTAACCAGCCTGGGACTACAGGTAAGGGGTTTCAAAATGATTGGTGAAAAGGTGAGAGAAATGTCCAGACTGTGTGACGACAGGGAGATTGACCTTATCGGCTCAGGCTACAATAGAGAGGTCCTGCCCTATGCCTGGCTGGCCATGGTCTGTGCTGTATCCGGTATTGACAACCCGGTAAGACAGCCGGAGTCGATAGATGAGCTGGAGCAAGTCCCTTCCTGGCTCGGCGTGGACCGTTTCTCGGTAGACATTGAGGCGGTCATCGCCGATGTAAAAAATCATTTGAAGAAGTACTGGCATTGTCTTCGTTAAAGAAGGCGAACACGAGGCTTAACTTCTGAATAGTGGTTTATGTGAAGGGTTCCTCACCGTTATTCGCAATGGTCTGATGCAAATGCCTATGGCTTTAAGACTACAGCAATATTTGTGCCCTTATACATGGAATCAAATGCCCGCTGGGCTTCTACCAGGGGAATAATCTCGGTAACCATAGATTTGAGGTTAACCCGTCCATTTTCGATTAGCTTCATCGATGGGATCATGGCTTCGCCATAATGAAGAGTTCCTTCAATCCTGACCTCTTTGGTCAGCCACCTGCCAGGATCCGGGGGCTTGAGAACTGGTGGCCAGGAAAATGACATCGGGACCGGCGGCGGTAATATCCACAACCTCTTTGATAACATCGACCTTAGTGGCGTTCAGAGTGATATTAGCACCCATATCCCGGGCAACCTCCAGGCGGGCATCAATCTTGTCGATGGCGATGAGTGGCGCGGCACCAGCCGCCTTTGCTGCGGCGAGAACAGACAAACCTATGTGGCCACAGCCGATAACAACGGCTGATTCAGCCAGCCTGACCTCGGCATTGAGGACTGAGGTGATGCCGGTAGCGAGTGGTTCGGACATGGCGGCTTCTTCGTCGGAGATATGCTTCGGTACTTTAAGACGGTCAGCGGCAGGCCTCAGGACATACTCCGCCAGGGCACCCCACCGGGGTGGTGCTGTGATTGGCATTGTCTCCGGTTTAGCATACTCATCATAGGGATGGCCTCTGACACGCCCGCCCATGCAGAGGAAAGGCATTCCCCTGACGCAATACCAGCAACGTCCGCAGTAGAACCGACCGTCCACAGCACGTTCGCCAACTGACCAGCCTTCTACGCCTTCGCCGATTTCCTCTACCCTGCCCACCCATTCGTGGCCAAGGATAGATCCTTTGAGATTCGCCAAGTTAGGGTTATTGGTATCCCAGTGGGGACCGTAGACTCTCTCTATGTCACTGCCACAGAGGGAACAGTAGATAACCTTGAGCAAGAGCGTTTTGGGGAGCACTTCTGGCTTAGGGATTTCCTCAATCTGGACTTTTCCTTTACCTGCAACAGATACTGCTTTCATGATAATGCGTCTCCTTTCCGTTTCTCTAAACTGTATATTTTTTATAACAGTTTAGGTTTTTCAGAACTGTAGCTTGTAGTCCATAGTACATCAGCCGCGCTGCGCTATTTTATCAAACTGTGAGGATGGTGACGGAAAGCGCCGCTTCGCCGCCGGCTACAGCGCCTCCTTGATTGTGTGCCAGGCCAACCCTGGCGCCCTCGACCTGGCGCTGACCAGCCTGACCGGTGAGGTGCCAGTAGAGTTCCATTACCTGCCGGATTCCTGTGGCTCCCACCGGGTGGCCCTGGGACTCCAAGCCTCCTGACACATTGACTGGAATCTTCCCACCCAGGCCAGTATGGCCGGCCTCAGCGAAGGATCCTCCTTCACCTAAAGGGCAGAAGCGCAGTTGCTCGGTAGCTGAGAGTTCACCAAATGCGGTGGCATCATGAACCTCGGCCACGTCGATGTCCTCCGGCCCGACGCCAGCCTTCTCGTAGGCCCGTCGCGCCAGCTTTGTAGTTATAGAGTCTTCACCTTCACGGTGATCCTCACCACTTCCCAATATACAGGCAGTTATATCTACCGTATGGCTGCACCCGATTTTCTTAGCGAATTCTGCTGAACACACAATGGCAGCAGCCGCCCCATCACCGATGGGGGAACACATCGGGCGGGTCAATGGCCAGGCTACCTCGGGTGCTGCCAGTACTTCCTCTACTGTGAACGTCATCTGGTACTGCGCCAGCGGGTTCATGGATGAGTGATAATGGTTCTTGGCAGAAATCACTGCTAGCTGCCGCTGAGTAGTGCCGTACCGCTCCATGTGGCCTCGTGCTGCCGCGGCATACGCATCCATAAATATCGTTCGCTGCCCTGACTTCTCGCGCGCTGCCTCTCCTTTGGCTTCCTGAACTGCCTTCACCTGTTGCTCCTGCTTCTTGAACCACTCCATTATCTGGGGCAGGGTCTCCACATCCATGGCTGCCATGAACGCCTTGAGCACACGGCTGCGGTCTTCGAAGTACATCTTCTCCATACCGAGCACGAGGGCTACGTCAATCTCGCCCAGAGCCACCATCGACCAGGCACCATGGAGAGCCGTGGCCGAAGATGCACAGGCGTTTTCCACATTGATAATCGGGATACCACCAATTCCCAGTGGCCTCAGCACCACCTGTCCCCTTATGGACTCTTGGCCGTCGAGCACACCCTGGGCGGCATTTCCCACCCAGGCCCCCTGCAATTGCTCCTTGCTGATACCGGCATCCTTGAGGGCGTCCAGTACCGCCTCCGCCACCAGGGACTTCATATTGCGGTCGAAGTGCTTGCCAAACTTGGTGACCGCGCCGCCGATAATCTTTACCTTACGCATTCTTCTAATCCTCCTTGATTGCTCTATTTGAAGTCCTCAAATCGGTACACGTTACGGCTGGCGACATCGAATTCTTCGCGCAGCACGCGATCGAGGTTCTTTTGTGATGCTGTCTTCGGTATCTCTGCGGCGACTTGGACATAGGAAGGCACGCTATTGCGCTCCAACTGAGCCAGGCATAAGTCAAAGATTCCTTTTATATCCGGTGTTCGCCCTTCAGCCGGTACTACTGCTGCCACCAGGTCGCTCTCGCCCGGTGCTCCAGAGGACGCCGGTATCCCGTAGACGCATACATCGCTCACGTCTGGATGCCTCCCGATTACCGCCTCCACGTACTCTGGCAAGATAAAATCGCCCTGCCTGCGCAAACCCCCACCCTTACGATAGTCGAAAAAAAGCCACCCTTCTGCATCCTTGTGGACCATGTCGCCAGTGCGCACCCAACCGCCACGCGTCTTGGCCTCTGACGCCGCCTTGTTTCCATGGTACTCAACCTCAGTCGTTCCTATCACATTATGCCAGACAAGCTCACCTGTCTCACCTGGGTCACACTCGCTATCATCCTCGCGAAGCACCTTCATTTCTATCAGCCCCTCCAACGGCTTGCCGAACGAGCCGATCGGGCCAACGCCGGGCGGCTTATGAGCGAACCCCCCCTCGACCGCACCATACCACTCACGAATTTGAACGTTGAAGCGCCTCTCGAATGGTTCCCATATAGGGTGGGGTGTCCCTGCACTGAGCACCACCTCCACTGGGTTGTCGCCATCATTGGGACGCTCTGGCTCAGAGTAGATACCCATCATCATGCCTCCAAGGAGGGAAAAAGTTGTACAGCCGTAGGTACGGCATATGTCCCAGATGCGGCTCTTGGTGAACCTGCGACTGATAACCGCTGGAATACCGAGATATAGTGCCGGAGTCAGCGTCACTGCATTAGCGTTCCCGTGGGTCAATGAGAGACCGGTATACAGGCGGTCTTCAGGTTTGTATCCCCATATACTCTGGGCCAGGGCAACATAGCCCTGGAGTCGGTTCTGCCTTTGTGTTACTCCTTTGGGGTCCCCTGTGGTGCCAGAGGTATAGATAATCATGTAGGGATCGTCCACTTTATGGGTGGCGGGGACGAATCCTGGAACTTCCGGCCCGGTAACTATTTCGTTCATATTGGGATGCTCAGCCGAAACAGGGATGCCAAAGTCATCCCTGTACACTGCTCCAAGACTCTTGACACCGGGAAGCTCCTGAAGCACCGCCTCGATGGTCTCCATGAACTCGGCGGCGAAGATAATCCCCTTCGAGTTGGAGTTCCTTATCTGGTAGACAAGCTTCTCGCCCTTTGACCGCGGGTCTATGGGTACCATCACCGCACCCAAGGCAGTGGCGGCATACATACTGACCACCACTTCGGGATGGTTGCGCATGAAAATCGAAAAAGTGTCACAGCGCCCAATGCCTTGTTTCTCCAGGAACCGCGCTAAATTGCGGCCCCGAAGCGCCAGGTCGCCGTAGGTGAGTACCTCGGCCGGATGAGGCCAGTTCTCGAAGGTCAATACCGCGAAGTCAGGTCTCTCTTCAGCCCTGGCATCCATGTCAAAGGCGAATACCCCAGGTGCCTTACTGTCTACCATACTATCACCCCCATTTTCACTGTATGTTTAATTCGCCTCACAACACGCTTGTGATTTTCGCGGGGTATTCTAGCTGGCAAGAAGCCTCTCGCAACCAGCTAGAGCTAGGACTTCGTTCACACCATCTTCAATCATAGCTGCCCGTGCATCTCTGAATATCTTCTCGATTACGTTGTCCCTGCTCAGTCCCTGTCCACCAAATATCTGTATCGCTTGGCTAGCAACGCGGAATGCCGTGTCAGTGGCTAAGATCTTGGCCGCAATGGCATACTGAATAGCTGCTAATCCGCCGCTGCTTCGGACATTAGCATTGTAAACTACTACTTGTCGGGAAAGGTGGCGTGCCGCTTCCACAGATATAAACATGTCGAACAGCATCGACTTTATGTTTTGATGCTCGCAAATAGGACGACCCCCTTGTATGCGCATCTTGGCATAACCAATGGCCTCGTCCAGAGCAGATTGAGCCACACCCGTCCAGGTAGTTGCCATGCCAGCATTGGCAC
>SMTZ1_10025847_pt1 | contig 10760 bp, 10 predicted proteins | sample DeeMarSWOR136_30_FD_25667 | JGI IMG/M metagenome (IMG submission 25667) | reverse complement strand
GATCGACATCTGCCTGTATGCTCTCAATGTCCTGTTCCGTAAGATGGCTGAAACGGCCCTGACTTGAGGGGTATTCTCTGACCGGTTTCCTTTTCCTCGGTTTGTAAGTCAGTCGAAACTCGCCGTGCTCGACCTCGTAAAGCAGCCACATGCCGCAATCCACAGCGAGCCTGGCTATTTCTATGGCCTTGTTTTCAGGGAAACGCCAACCGGCCGCACAGGAACAGAGGGTGTGAATGTATCGGAACCCTCTTCTCATATCCCTTGCCTTTTCAGCTTTCTTGACCAGATCATGCGGGAATCCAATGGAAGCAGTGGCCACGTAGGGAATCTGATGGGCAGCCATGATCCTGGGCATGTCCTTCTTTGGCTGAGGTTTTCCCTCTAACGTGGATGTGGTCCAGGTCTTTGCCGGAGTCTGACTGCTCCTCTGGATGCCCGTGTTCATATAAGCCTCATTGTCGAAGCAGAAGTAAACGCCGTCATCATTTCTTTCAGCAGCGCCCGACAGTGCGGCAAATCCTATATCCGCGGTGCCTCCGTCACCGGCCACAGCAAATACATTGATCTCTTCATGTTTAGGCAGCTTTCCCTTTCTCTTCAGGATTCTGAGAGCGGCGCTCACACCGGTAATGAGAGGAGCCGGTGTGGCCATGGACACATAGATCGAAGGGACATCCAGGACACTCGGAAAAACCGCCGGCGGAAGGCTGATGCACGTCGCTCCCAGGGTGGTTATGGCGTTCTTGCCCATGACCTTGGTCACCAAACGCCAAAAGGTACCTCCGGTGCATCCCGGACACAATAAGTGCCCTCCCTTGAAGTATTCCTCTTTGTTGAGGCGTTCTATTGCTTCTCCGTGACTCATTCCAGCCCCCTTACCCCGAACCACCGCACCGGCTTGTCTATTTTTCCCTCTGCCGTCTTTTCCACAGCCTCGGTTGTCAGAGCTTTGAGATCTTTCAACGTCACGACCCGGCCTCCAAGTCCCACGATGTAATTGACCATGATCGGTTTTGAAACCAAGTGATACAGGCTGCCCGCTATCTCCGCATAAAGGATGCCCCCCATGCCCACAGAGGCATCCCTGTCCAGGACAACGAGGAGCTTCAGGTTGCGGGTTGCTTCCTCGATTTCTTGTTGCGGAAAAGGTCTGAAGACCCGTAATTTGAGGCTTCCCACGGGCATGCCTTCTTTCCTCAATTCATCCACCGCCATTCGGGCCAAACCGCAAAGGCTACCCATGGACAGGATCGCAATCTCTGCGTCCTCCATGCAATAAGATTGGAGAACGCCGCCGTAGGCGCGCCCGAACGTCTGGCCGAATTCGTGGTCTACCGCCTTTATGACCCCTTTGGCCTTTTCCATGGCCTCTTGTTGCTGATATCGGTATTCCATGTAATACCGGTCATTGACGGTAACCGACAAGTGCATCACCTTTTCAGGCCTCAATAACACGTGCTCAGGTCCGTACGGGGGCAGAAACTGGTCCACCACTTCTTGGCTCGGCAACTCAACCGGTTCAAGGAAATGGGAAATAATCAATCCCTCGTAGCAAACAAGCACGGGAAGAAGGACCTCTGGGTGCTCGGCCACTTTGTAACTTTGCACCACCGTGTCCACGATCTCCTGGGCATCCTCAACATAGTACTGAATCCAGCCTGTATCCCGCTGATCCAAGGAATCCATGTGGTCGGGATAGATGGAAATCGGAGGGCCGATGCAGCGATTTGCCAAGGCCATGACGATGGGAAGCCTTAACCCTGAAGCCACGAAAAGGTTTTCATGCATATAGGCGATACCCTGTGATGATGAGGCTGTAAACACCCTCACACCTGTGGCTTCAGCGGCAATGGCAGCGGCCATCACACTGTGTTCGGATTCCATAGGCAGGTATTCAGCGTCTAATTCTCCTTCCCGAATGAGTTCGATGATCTTTTCCATCACCGTGGTTTGAGGCGTGATGGGGTAGACCGGAATGGCTTCTGCTCTGGCTAATTTGGCCCCATAGGCGGCCGCATAGTTGCCTGTCAACATGAGCCTCTGCCCGTTGTCATTGCCCGGTGCCATGGCGTCTATCCTTCCTTTTCCATCTCAATAATACCGATCGGGCACTCATTGGCGCAAATGCCGCACCCTTTGCAATACTCGTAGTTGATCAGATTCAGCGTCCCTTTTTCCTGTTCCAGGACAGAGCCGTCCGGGCAGAAGATGTAGCAGTTCCCACAGTGGTCGCACAGGCCGCAGCTGAAGCACCTCTGCGCCTCCCCCAGAGCTTCTTCCAGGGCCAGGTTCCCGTATACCTCCTCAAACCCGGTCCTGGACTCTTTTGGGACCTTCGGTCTGGCATACCGCGCCTTGTATTGAAAGTAGTCAGGATTCAGATCTTGGAAGTGGACGACTTTCTTGGACCAGACGTCTGATGCGCCTTCCAAGTAATGCTTGAATGAGAGACCTCCTCTTTGGCCTATGACCAGATCGCTCATGATGGCTGCGTCGGTTTGATCTTTCAGATACCCGTCAATGGCAATCGCCGCCCTTTTTCCTGACCCAATAGCGTGAACCACGCTTCGTGGTTGGTCGATGGCATCGCCACATGCAAAGACGCCCCTCCTCGTCGTTGCCCCCAATTCGTTCACCCGGACAGACTGATGGGAGAAGTCAATCCCTTGGGGTAGAAAAGACAGATCACAGATTTCGCCTATGGCCGAAATGATGGTGTCCACCTCAACAAAGAAATCTGAGCCTTCCACAGGAACAGGGGACGGCCGACCGCTCTCATCGCGGTGACCCATGCGGTTTTTGATGCAGCGGATTCGTTGCCCGGACTCTATTCTTTCAATAGCCACCGGTGAGGTCAAGAAAAGGATCTCAACGCCCTCCTTTAGGGCCTCTTCAATCTCACTGTCAAAGGCGGGCATCTCGGCTCTACTCCTTCTGTAAAGGATGGTCGGTGCAGCCCCCAATCGAAGGGAAACCCTGGCTGCGTCGATGGCGGTATTGCCGCCCCCTATCACAGCCACTCTCCGGCCCAGGGAGACCTCTCCGGCCAGGTTTACCCTTCTCAAAAAGTCCAAGCCCGAAAGAATCCCCACACCGCCCTCGCTTGGAGAAACAAAAGGAAGTGAAAGATGTTCCGACGCCCCGTGCGCCAACACAATGGCATCAAATGCCTCCAGTTCCCCCCAGAGTTCTTTTGTCACCGGGCAGTTCGTCTTAAATTGGACACCCAGGATTGTCAGTTTTTCGATCTCCTTTTCAAGCACTTCTTCAGGAAGACGATAACCAGGAATGCCGGATCGAAGGAGACCTCCGATGACATTCAAAGCTTCGAAAATAACCACATGATGCCCGAGCCTGGCCAGGTAATATGCGCAAGACATGCCGGCGGGGCCTGAACCAATCACGGCCGCCTGTTTTCCGCTCCCGGGGCTTTCCTTTCCAACCGGCGCAGGGAAATCAGCCAAAAACCGCTCTAGAGCGTTTATGCCCACGGCTTGATCGAAATCCCTCCGGTTGCAAGCGTTCTCGCAAGGGTGATAGCACACGCGGCCGCAAACAGCAGGAAATGGGTTCTCCTCCACATAGAGTTTATAAGCCTCGCTCATAAGCCCTTGCTTCATAAGGGTGATGAATCCCCGCACATCCACGCCTGCGGGACAACCTTCATTGCAAGGAGACGTCTTTACCCTAAAGGCCGGTCTAAGGGTTCTCCATGTCCCCGTCTTAATAACGTCCTCATGGATGCCTAAGGAGGTTGCGCCTATAGGAAGTTCCCGGTAACTGTAGGATTTCCCCATATGGGGGCCGCAGGCTTTCTCTTCGTTCATGAGATCTTCGCCCCTTCTAATTTTCCAAAGGCCATGCGAGCGGTTCTTCTCGCAGCCTCCGCCTGGTCACCCGAAAAGTACTTGTCCACAGCAAGCAAAACGGTCTCCAATTGAACGGCCCCTGAAACGGCTGCAAAGGCTCCGAGCATGGCAATGTTCGTAATGGGAATGGGTCTCTTCCCATAGACGTCCTCTGAAATAGCGGATGCATCAATGCCAAAGATCTGGATTCCCTTAACTTCAGCCTCTGCCCGGATCTTGTGTTCGGACCAATTCACGTTGAGGATGGCGCAACCTCTTTCTTTTACCGCATTCAAAGGCATCGCCGTTTTAATCACATTCGGATCCAGAACCAGCACATAGTCCGCTTTTAAAATCTGACTTCGATCCACAATACGGCGCTCTTCGATTCTGGCATAGGCGGTCACCGGGGCGCCACGCCGCTCAGGTCCGAAACTGGGGAAGGCCTGGGCGTACTTTCCTTCCTGAAAAGCAGCGGTAGCCAGGACCTGGGCCGCCGTGACAGCCCCTTGCCCTCCTCTACCGCAGAAGATGATTTCAATCATGCATCCCCCTGTCCTCGGTGGCAGCAATCTGGGAAAATGGTGTTAATGCGTTGCTACTGGTTCCATAATAATTGGATATGCTTCAGTATCTCGTCTTTGGATGTCCCCGGCGTAAAAACAGCGTTGACGCCCATGGATCTTAACTTGCCCACGTCATCAGGGGGAATGACCCCACCCAAAACGACCTTCACGTGGCCCAAATCGTTTCTATGCAATTCATCCAGAAGTTTCTCAGCATAGTAGAGATGCTCACACCCTAAGAAGCTGATCCCGATTGCATCAGCGTTTTCCTCAAGAGCTGTCTGTGCAATCCGCTGAGGTGTGTTATAAAGACCCACATACACGACCTCATAACCCGCTCCCACCAGCCATTTGGCGACAATTCTCAACCCATTGTCATGGCCATCCAAACCAAGCTTTCCAAGGATAAGCTTTTTGCCTTCAAATACCATGGGTTCTCCCTCCGGCTCCCGTCTTTAACTTGGAATCATGAAATCTGCCGATTTCCGTAATGCATCGCATATCTCTTGAATGGTTGCTTTCGCTTCAACGGCTGCCATAATAGGCTCGAACAGATTGCTCTCCGGCTTGTCTTTGCACAGTTCATATAACTTGTCTAAAACCCTTATAACAGCTTCTTGATCTCGGTTTTTCTTGTATTCCTCGATGTATGCTATCCGTCTCGCCTGCATGTCCTTAGCATGTTTAAATATTTGAATCTTGACCTCCCCCTCCGCTCCTGATTCAATGGCCTCCGCCATCTTGTATCGTGCCTCGTTGATTTGCTCCTCGACCCATCCGTCTTTAAAGCACTGGATAAACCCACCTCTGGTTTCGATCACCTTCATCATTTCCCAGATATGCTCTTCCAGCTGATCCGTCATGGTCTCCACCAAATACGAACCCCCCAATGGATCAACCGAGTTAACCACCTTTGTCTCATAAGCAATGATCTGCTGGGTGCGTATCGACAATTTGTGACTCTCCTCGGTGGGTAGACTGTAGGCCTCATCATATCCGGTGGTGTGTATGGATTGGGCCCCTGCCAAAACAGCGGCTAAGGTCTGTACGGCTGTTCTAACAATGTTGTTCAACGGCTCTTGTGCGGTTAGCGGCAGCGCCGATGTCTGAATTGCCGTGCGGAACCACATGCTCTTTTCATCCTTAGACCCGAATCTTTCTTTGAGCATTCGCGCCCAGATGCGCCTCATAGCCCTCAGTTTGGCAACCTCTTCAAAGAAATCGATGTGGGCTGCAGAGAAAAAGGCCATTCTCCGGGCAAAGCTATCCACATCCAGACCCCTTTTCATGAGGCCTTTAATGTAATCCGTTGCCATGGAAAGAGAAAAGGCCGCTTCTTGAATGGCGCTCACGCCTGTTTCACGGATGTTGTATGCGTTGATGTTTACAATATTCCACCTCGGTGCCCGGGGGATGAGATACTCCATAACGTCCAGGCCAATTTTGATGGCTAGATCAATGGGGAAAAAGGTCGTGTTGGACTGGAGTGTGGGTCCAACCAGCTGAGTCAAGGCGCAGTTCATAATCGTTCCGATGAGGTTTTCCCAAGGGATCCCTCTTTCCTTTGCCAGGAGGAGGTACTGGGACATGACAACGGCCGAGTAAGGCGGCTGAACAATCAGCGTTGAACTGACCTGATCCAGAGGGATGTCTTTATAGAGCGCCTTCATATCCTCGTATGTGGAAAGGGAAGTGCCTTGAAGACCGACATCACCTTGAGCCAGTGGGTAGTCCGGATCAAGCCCAAGCTTCGTGCCCACATCGGCATCCATGTTGAGCCCTGTTTGACCGACCCTCAATAAGTATTTAAACCGTTCATTGCTTTCCTCCGGGGTGCCGTACCCGCTTTGCTGACGCCTTGTCCAAAGGCGTCCTCGATACATATCGTGGTGGATTCCTCTGGTAAAAGGATATTGTCCCGCTTCGGGAAGCTGACCCGACCAATCCGATTGGCCGTATATTCGCTGATACTCGATCCCTGAGAGGGATTTGAAATTGGGAACCCTTTCACCTTCCAAATAGCCGAGTTTTACCTTTTCCTCGTTGCCCATCTTTTTCTCCTCGTCCAGATCAATCAAAGGATCCCACTTTGCCTGAGAATTTCATCTACCGCTGTATAGGGATCTGAAAATCCTTCGCAGGTTCTTTCCGCATAGGTCTCCAGAAGTTCCTCCAGGTTAAGGCGTTCAGCGATGCGCTGGAGACATCGGGCGCTGATCAATTCAAGTATCTCCGTCTTGGCGGCGGAGCGTCGCCTGTAATTGATCGACTGGCTTTCCTCCAGGACCTGTCTGTGACGCTCTATTTGCCTCATTAATTCGTCTGTTCCTGCCCCATTGGTTGCCACAGTTTTGATAACGGGCGGCTTCCACACACCGTCGGAACCGTTCATGCCGAGCATCATCTCAATGTCCGCCACGGTCTGATCGGCCCCTTGTCGATCCGATTTGTTGACCACAAAAATATCCCCGATTTCAAGGACACCGGCTTTAAGAGACTGAAGGTAATCGCCCAAACCCGGGACAACAACCAACAAAACGGTATGAGCCATCTGCACGATAGAAACTTGATCCTGGCCTACCCCGACGGTCTCCACGATCACGATTTCTTTCCCCATAGCCTCCATCACTTTGACGAACCCTCTGGTGGCCTTGGCAATACCTCCGGGATGCCCCCGAGTCGCTGCAGACCGAATAAAGAGCCGCTCGTCGCCGTCGATCCCTTTCATCCTCTCTCGATCTCCTAGCAGACTCCCTCCGGATAAAGGACTGCTGGGGTCAATTGCGATAATGCCTACCGCCTTATTTTGGCCTAGAAGGGATCGTGCAATACGATAAACGAGGCTGCTCTTTCCCACGCCAGGCCATCCTGTGACGCCTAGGACATAGGCCCTTTTTGGTGTTGCAGCCAGTTCCTTGAGATATTCTTCTCCTTCCGGAGAGCCTTCCTCGATGAGCGTCATAAGCTCGGAAGCCCTTCGCTTGTTTCCTTCTCTCACAAAGTTCAGAAGCTCGGCCGCCGCTGTTTTCGGTTTCCTCACGATGCTTCAGTCCTTCATTTTTCGTAACAGTTTATCCGTATAAAAATTCCCCGCGCGTTGCCCATGGGGGTCATCGAACTGTTTCATAAGGCTAAGATGTTGGTAACGTTCGAAATTGTAAACACGGCGAATTAACGCTGCATCAGTGGTGGAGCCCATGGCCTTTTTCGAAAGAGGATATCTCAAGAAAAATCCCACTGAGTTTTGCTGTGGCTAAGAATTCGGGGTCTGCTCCACTGAACTTCTAGGAATCTCCCATGAATTTGTTAGACCTCGAATTCTTAGCCACCGGCTGCGAGCCCTATAGATATCCTCTTGAGAAAATGGTCATGGGCGAAAACAAGGGCTTTGCAAACAAGAAAGGGTCCATGCATACACTCTTGAACGTTAGCAAAATGCTACCGTTTTTCAAACAGAAAGGGGAAAGCGCCTGTGCCGCAGCGCCAATATCATGCATGTTCGTCTCCAGATAGCCCTTTCTGTTGAAGAGGGTCGCCGCGGCTTTCACGATACTCACAGAAGTCGCTAATTTCTTGTTGGGAAAAGCTTTGGAGTGCTTAGCATAAGACCTTGATATTGTGTCTTTTTTCCGATGAAAGTGTCGGTTTAAATCGTGGGTTATCAAACGACCAGTCGGTCGGAACTTACCTCGCAACAAGCTTCTTGTCAAGCTTTTTTTGGATGGCCTGATCTCATTCTAAGGGATAGGAAACATCGCTTCCCTACTCTCTCAGGCCCGGTTTTGCAAGAAAGGAGTAAGTGGGATGGATTTGGATGGTTAACCGATTTTTTTTCTGACGTGGTCTTTAGAGGTTTCCAGGTCTGTAAAGAACTTGGCCACCAGTTTATCGCTATCCTCTTGGGAGATTACTTTTGCAAGCCTTTCGGAAGCCATGGAAACGGCCGTATCAACCAGTTCATCAGAGATCTTTTTCTTGGCCAGAGACAATTTGTAGTTGGCGTAAGCTTTTGCATTTTCGATCATCTCTTGAGCTGTGACCTTTCCGCTTTCAATGATCCTCTCCTTTTCAGCTCTGCCTATCTCGGTGATCCGTGCCTTGATTTCCTCCAGGTGCTCCTCGATCTCCTTGAGTTTTCTATTTTCACCCTCCATAGAAGATCTGGCCACCTGAACTTCCCGGTTGATCGTGTTCAGATTCTCCTCTATCTTTCGTCTGACACTTCGCAAATAGTCCAGAAGCGGTTTCCTCGCATACTTCATGAATAAGAAGGCCAGAATCCCGAAATTGACCCACAACATGATGTTGTTCCAAAGCCTTCGACCTGAGCCTGTTCCGGCGTCAGCGAAAGCTTCATGAGAAGCCATGAAGATATAAAGCGCCGCACCAGCAGCTACATAGAGAACGGCATCGTATCGGGGCTTTTTCAGTTTCAACCCGCAACCCTCCTTCCGATCAATCGCTCGACGATCTCCTCAGCCAAAACCGTTGCCTCGCCTTGCAACGACGGCCGGGCTCTCTCGAATTCGGCCTCAATCTTGGTTTCAGATTCGCTTCTTATAGATGCCACTGCCTTTTGGGACTCGTCAATCATGGCTTCGACTTGGGCGACCCCTGCCTTCTTCAATTCGAGGCTCTCACTGGACGCTTTTTTCCTTGCCTTGCTCTCCCGTGAGAGGTATTCCCGCTTCAACCGCTCAGCTTCGCTTTCGAGATCCCTTATCTCTGTTTTCGATTTCTCAATATGATCGCTTCTCTCGTCCACGAGCTTCAGGATGGGTTTGAACATGAGGCGGTTCAGAATGAAAACGAGAATCAAAAGATGCACCACCTGAAGCACCAATGTCGCGTTAATGCTTATCATGGCTCATTCCCGACCAATAGCTTGCCTAAACCACAAACAGAAGGAGCAATGCCACTACCAGCGAGTAAATGCCCGTTGATTCCGAAACAGCCTGTCCCACAAGCATCGTTCTTGTCAGAAGCCCTGCTTCTTCAGGTTTTCTCCCGATCGCTTCGCAAGCTTTGCCCGCTGCAAAGCCTTCGCCCACTCCAGGGCCAATGGCTCCGAAACCCATGGCCAAGCCTGCTCCTATGAATGCCGCTGCTTTAATGAGATCCACGCCTTCAATTGCCATTTTTCTGCCTCCTTACACTTTTTTGATTAAACTGGATGTCTTCATAAGCTAAGATCTGAACATTTACCTGCCGCAGGCAGGTAAATGTCAAGCCCGCCCTGGCCCGCTAACACGTCAACGTTAATCGTCTCCGTGCTATGACGCAATGAAAGCCGGTAAAACCTCTCGGTTTGTGCCAGGTCTGGGCCAGGGTTTTTGGCGCAGCTGGGATGGCTGTTCCCCGAAAGGCGATATCTTGAGACGGCTTAAGGCGTTAGGTTTAAGGCGTAAGGAATTTCTACTTGGATGATAGATTTACCGTGAGCCTTATGCCTTATGCCTTGCGCCTCAAACGCGGTCATGGCCATCCCTAGCGAAAGCCTCGCCCGTCCGCCGCAATGCTATGGAGGGCGGGCTACGGAGGATGGATCGGTTTGACGCGAAGCTTCGCCAGGTTTTACACCACAAATACAAGAACCAAACTCACGACCATCGCATAAATGGCCGTGGATTGAGAAACGGCTTGACCCACAAGCATGGTCCGCGTAAGCACCCCGGCAACCTCCGCCTTCCGCGCAACCCACCTTACCGCACCCTCGGCGGTCAGGCCGTTTCCAATTCCTGGCCCAATACCCCCAAAACCCATGCTGATTCCTGCCCCCAGAAGGGCCATGGGCGCTGCAAGGGTTGCGGCCTCCGGATAGCTCTTGAACATGAGAATGAAGCTTACCAGAAGACCGAAGATCGAGGGTGTCTGTGACACAGCCTGCCCGACCAGCATGGTCGTGGTGACCTGGCCGGTCGTCTCAGGGTTCCTGGCAATACCTTGACAGCACGCCCCTGCTGCCATGCCACCGCCCAGCCCGGAACCTATGGCTGCCATTCCCGTGCTGATACCAGCTCCGAGCAGTGCGGCCCATGTGGGCGAAACAGGGGCTTTGGCGAAATCCAGAAACAAGAGCATCAAGGCAACGACCATGGAGAAAATGGCCGGCGTCTGGCAGACTGCTGACCCGATGAGCATGTTGGTGGTCAACCGGCCCGATACCGCAGGCTGTCTCGAGATTCCGAGACAGGCTTCTCCACCGGGATATCCGGACCCGATGCCCGAACCGATCGCCCCGGCTCCCATGCACAGTCCGGCGGCAACAAAGGCGGCGGCATTGACCATACTGGCCGTGGACAGGCCAAGAAACAACAAGAGAATGGCAATGACGAGAGCGAAA
>SMTZ1_10013393_pt1 | contig 10760 bp, 8 predicted proteins | sample DeeMarSWOR136_30_FD_25667 | JGI IMG/M metagenome (IMG submission 25667) | reverse complement strand
CGGCTGATGAGCCGAGGCCTCCGTAAGTCCTCAGGTCGCCTGTCAAAGTCACCTCATATTTTTCCTTGATGCCCATGCTGTCCAGTATGTTCTGTATCGCATTGACGCTGTCCTCCTTGTTTACCTTCCGTTCAGTTATTATCTTGTTCTCGTCTGCCTGTTTTACCGTTACTTCGACTTTTCCTGAAATGCCTGCTGCTATGGCAGGCGCTCCATGCACCACAAAATGTTCTCCAAATAAGATTACCTTTCCGCTTGCTTCTGTCATTTTTTCACCCTTTGGGTTTTCTTCCCCTCACTTTAGGAGGTTTTATGTCAGGATACGCATCTGTAAGCATATGCGGGCTTGCATATGGTCTGTATCCCAATGTTTCAAGCACTTTGCAAATAACATATGGATTGTTCTCTGATTCAAGCTCCTTCAGGCATGCCACTGCATTTCCATATGACTTTCTCTTGCCTCTGGTTATGGATTGAACCAGGTCATCCTTCTTTTCGATCCCGGCAAAATCGAATGCCTTGTTCACAACAGTGAAATTGATCCCTGAAAGGATTCCGGAAACCTCGTAGTCCTTTGCCTTGTCGAGCCCCATCTTCTTTATCGCGACCCATCCCTTGTATTTCCCGACAAATGCTATGGCATTCCCTGATTCCTCATTTGCCGGTTTGACTGAAGGTTCCCTGCTTACCTTGAATCCGATCCCTGCCTTTTCAAGAAGCCTGTTGAAGAAATATGATTCTGCTGCAGGCAGGAGTGCAGGGTTCTTTATGCTGCCCTTTATCCATTTTGCCCATGCGGATGAATTCTCCTCAAGGTACTTATGCACTGCAGGGATGCCTTTTCCGTCCAGTCTGATATACCCGTCTATCGCTTTGGTGTCTATTCCTGAGAATCCGAATGCATACGGCTCTATCCTGGAGCTGATGTGGCCGAGAATCGCAGAAACCTCGCTTTCATCCTTCCCTGTTATGTCATAGTGGACGCCGAGGCTGAAATCCCTGTACTTGCCACTGAATATTATCTCATCATCATACATTCCATCCTACCTCTTTACCCTCTACTGCATTATCAATTAAAATGATTTTGCTTCGCATTAATAAATCTCAAATGCGAGCTGATGCCATGGTTAGAACGTTAGCGCTTAAAAGTGCTACCATAAGACAGCCCAAGGAAGCAGTGCTGATGGGCAAGCCATATTCCATCGAGCAGTTGCAGGAGCTTCTGGCCTCTCTTACCAGCACCAGCCCTCAGGCCCAGATGGGGGCGGTTGTCGATTATGCAAAGCATTCAAATGAAATCTCAGCCAAAATCGATGAAACCCCGAATGTTTCAAAGACGGAATTCGTTGATCTTGTGGTAGCAGCTGTCATAAAGAATCAGGAGGAGCTGCTGAAAAAACTGGAAAATGAAAGAAAAAAGCACACGCTGCTGTTCATCGCCAAATCCTCATGCATCCCCGATAGCATAAGGAAAAAAGCAAGGGCAGCCCTCAGGAGGCTTCAGGTTGACAAGCTCGGAGGGAAGCTCCTTACTCCGGTTGCATCTTACACGCCACAGCAGGTCAACCTTCTTGTCCAGAAGCTTGACAGTGCCAACAGGCAAATGAGGATGTCGGCGGCCATTGAATTTGTGCAGAATTATCCCCGTGTTGTCCCTACAGTGTCCAGGATGCCGATGCTTACCGTTACCGCTGTAAGCACAAAAGCCTGTAATATAATAGAGAAAAATGCAAATGAGGTATTCAGGATCATGGCTGAAAGAAAAATGGTCCCTGAGCTCATCTTCCTTTCCTCCCTTCGCCAGGTTCCCCTCCCTCTCAGGAAAAAAGCAGAGCAGATCGCTGCTGAAATCAAAGACAAGGAAACGCCTCTTGAAATGATCGCTCCCCATCCTCTTCCTGCTGCTCCAAAGCCCAAGGCAGAACCAAGCCCAAAAGCAGAACTAGGCGCACCGAAAAAAGAAGCTGCTGTTGATGCTGTTGTAAGGGATCTGAAAAGCCCTGATACGAAGAAGGCGGTTGCTGCCGCAATAAGGTTCCTCAGGCATTATGACAGCATGGTTGAAGCGATCGCGCAGAAGCCGATGCTTACAGTGACAAAGGTGACAGACATGGCAATGAAAGTGATATCTTCCAACGTTTCAACTGTCCTGTCCACTCTTGAGAAATCCAGGGACACTGTTTCGCTGAACTTCCTTGCTACATCGTCAAAGGTTCCTGCAGAAGTAAGCAAAAGGGCAACTGAAATGCTGGCCAAGCTTAAGGGGCCGGCAGACAAATCTTCCGGGTTCAAGAAACAGTGACTATCCGCCACGTTCTATCTTGTTAAGTGCCATCCTGGCCAATATCTGCAGTGTCCTGTCTGCTCCGTGCTCCTCAGGATCCTGAGCAATGCTTTCAAGTAAAGGTTTTGCTTCCTTGACTTTAAACTCCCCAAGAAGCACTACCGCTGCTTTCCTTTCCCTCATTGTTATCAATGGGTCATCGGCCACTCCCATCAATATGTATATGTCGATTGCACTGAGTTTGATTTTCTTCTTTATTTCACTTGGCAGGGCAGGAAGGGTACCCGGGATCTTGAATCTCCTGGGATCATTGGCCTTTTCAATCTCAGCATCGATCGTGTCAACAATATGGTATATAGCAAGCGCTGCACTGATCGGGAATATTGCAAGTTTTAGAGAAGCTTCCAAACCCTTGTTTGTGAAGTCCCAGCCCACTCCCACCATGAAGGGCATGAGGCTTGGCACGATAACTCCCCCCAAAGTGTAATCCTTTTTTGGTCTTACAATTCTCTCCTTGATGGTTGCCCTGTCCAATGCATCCCTTCTCAGTTCTGCCTCGCTGATCATTGACTGTGATTTCCTTCCGGCTTCGCTTGTTGCCCTGGGGAGCCTGGCCAGTATCTTTCTTGCGCGCCCTTCCCTGGTTACAGGCACTGATCCTGTAGCCTTTCTCTCCCGCATGCTTTCTGCATATCTCTTCCTTTCTTCAGCGGTCGGCTTTCCGATTTCCAGCATCTGGGGGGAAATCGGGGCTCCGGGGATCCGGATTCCCAGCTCCTCCAATGTTCTGCGCCTTTTCGGTTTTGCCGCAACCTTTCTTTCCGGTTTTTCCTTTTCCGGCTCTTCCTTCGGTTTCTTTTCAGGGGCTTCTTTTTCTGCTTTGCGCGGAGGGAAAGGGCCTGTTATCTTATACTCCTCTATTTTCGCTTCCCTTCTCTTCCTGAACCCTTCAGGTGTCGGTGCCCAGATCATCGCCTTTCTTGTGCTCATTTTGATCTTGAACCTGAGATTCCTGACCATTAAATAGGTCCTTTTCATTGTCTGCAGGTGGTTCTCCTCCTCCCAGGCATGCAAAAGGGCATTGGCCGCAGCCCTTCTTTCCGCTGACTTGAGCGGATGGCCGATCCCGATATCATGGATCTGCTGGGCAAGCCGCTGGCGCTCTTTATGATCTTCAGAATTCAGCAGCCTTTGTTCCAATCGCCTGATCTGCCCTATGGCATTTCTCTTTGCTGCTTTTGCCTTTGGCATATGTTTACCCTCTTGTGCAACTGGCTCTTTTATTACCATTGGTTTTGGGCAACCTTGAAAGAACAGTTAAATATTCTTTGATTGAAATGACCTATTAAGCCCTCGTAGCTCAGAGCCTTGAACGGCAGTTCACAACTATGAACGGTTTCCCGTTCATGGTGCCCATGGAAAGAACACTCTTTCCATCGGGAGATTTGCCCGCTCAAGGCGTGCAAAGGTAGAGCGCGTCCTTGGTATCCTGTGATGCCTTGCATCACAAGCTTCCGAAATCCTTCGGATTTCAAAAAGGACGAGGTCGCGAGTTCAAGAAACTTTCCTAATACAATCTCATGTTAAAGTTTCATCAAACTTCATGAGGTAAAATTAGTAACGTTTGAAAATCTCGCCGAGGGCTTTATTAATCTTTTTCTGCAACGTACAAGACATGAGATTTTTGATCCTGCTTTCGGTATTGCTTCTTTTAGGATGCGCACAGCCCCAGCAAGAGGCTGTAATTGAAGACAAGATGGAAGAGCTGGAAGAGAAAATAGGGGAAATAGAAGAGAGCGTTGATGTCCTGGAGGAAAAGGTAGAGGAGCTCGAGGAAAAAGTGGAAGTCCTTGAAAACGGCCAGCTGGAAGAGGCTGAGGAAGAGGCTGAAGAAAAAGAAAAAGGCTATGCATATTACACTGTGACAGTTCAGAATGCCCATAGCAACAAAAGCCTTTCTCCTGGCGTATTTGTCGTTCACCGCCCCCTTGTCAGCATCAACTATCTCGGGAAAAGCATCCCTGAAAAGCTCAAGCCTCTTGTAGAGGACGGGAACCACACCCCTTTCAAGGAATATGTGGAAGGGCTTGACGGGGCACTGTCGGTATATACTATAGATAAAAGCCTTGGGCCTGGCGAGAACGCATCCTTTCGCATAAAGGCATCAACCTATATGCCAAGGGAGACATATTTCTCCGGCCTTCAAAAGATCGAAGGGACCACTGACGGCTTTGCGCTTGCCAACAATATAGCCCTGTTTACCGTGGGAAACGGCCCTAAAAGCTCTACCACATCGGCAAGCAACTATGATGCAGGAACAAAGGAAAACGACGACACGGCAACCAGTCCCCAAAGGCCTGTGATCTCTCATACCGAGATTTCAAAAACAGTGATGAAGGTTATTGTCACTCCTGACTCTGAGTGACCCTGTAAAGCTTCAATGCCTTATTGATCTCTTCAGTTGGATTAGCTGCAGCTGCAACAGTATCGTCAATAGGGATCCTTCTTTCCTTGTCATTGACCCTTACCGTGAAAATAGTGCGGTCTCCTGCCCTCTGCTCAGACACTATCTCTGCAGTCAGATCCACTTTCTTAAGTGCAGCTAAAAGTGCCCCTTTTATTTTCTCTGCAGGCTCTCTTTTCATAAGAATTCCGCTTATAAGTGGCGCATGGCCTGAAATATCTGACAGGGGCCTTTCCGCTGGCTGGCGCCTTTCTCCTCCAAGGACCGCTTGAGCCAGCTTAGTTGCCATGATCTTCACCGAAAACCGGTTCTATAGTACCTTTATTGCTTAATTTCCTTACTGATCTCTCTATCGCATACATCATTTTAAAGTGGTTCCTTCTAAGGGTCTCTTCATCCCATTGTGCTACGCTCCAGTCCAATGTGACAATCGCATATGCTTCTGCAAGATTTCTTAGTGCAGGCTCTGCAACATCAGCAAGGTTGCATGCCTCTCTTTCCAGCAGTTCCCTGATCATTCTGGCGGCATCTTTGCTTAATCCACCGTCCGGACCGGCACAGTTCCTGTTAAGTATCCTTACCTTCACATGTGCCGGATGGTCAAGCGAGGCAAATGCCTCCATGAACTTTTCAGATTCAATGCTGCACCCGTTCAGTTTTCTCAGGTGCCTTGACTCCTTGAGCTCTGCAACCGCATCACGGTATCTCTCTGGCACCATGGATGCCGGAAGAGCCTGCCTTGCAAGATGGTCAAGCACCTTTGCCTTTGTCCTTATCCTTTCATCTACCCATTCCATTCCTGGGCTGCCTTCTAGCTGTTTTTCAAGCACCTCTGCTACAAATGGCCTTCCTGAACTCATGTGCATATCAGCGATTTTCATGTCAATGTAACCCAACAGGTCTTTTCCGTGATTGCTGAGGGGAACAACGAATGTGCTTTCATTGCCCTCGTTACCATAATAGGTGAAGAAGCGTTCTCCTTCATAGCTGACCATCCTGTTATCGAGATCCTCCTGCTTGATTCCCAAAGGAATCACAGAAACAAGCTCAGGCTTGCTCTGGCTTGTCAGCCTTCTTTTGGCTTCGCTGAGGTCAGGCCCAAGCCTGAACATGCTGGTTGTCCTTTCCACAGCTGCAAGCGGATCCTCCTCTCTCATGACGAAGTTTCCTACTGGTATGAGTTGCTTCTGTCCGCCAACATCAACAGCATAATATGTGTACTCTTCAGACACCCTGTCTTCAGTTACATCCTGGGGCTTCAACCCATTTCTTCTCAAAACAATCAGAAGGGCCTCCTCTTTTGTCCTGGGCTTTTTTGTCCTGGTACTTTCAGGTGGCTTATCTGCTACCTGGTTATCCTCTTTTACAGGATCTTTTACCTGTTCTGCGAGCTTCACCAATTCCTCCATATATGACCTGTGGGCGGTGAATGCATGCGCCATTGTTTTTACTGCCTTGAGGATAACTTCGCTGGCCCTTAGCTGCTCCCGTGGTTTTTCCTTTAAAACAAGCCCAGATATCAGTGGGCTATGATCGTTGAATTCGCTTCCTGGTCTGGATCTAGGAGCAACATCACTAGTGGTGACGCTCCTAATCCCTTGTGGTCTGGGGGCCATCTTATGATCCTCGGGAGGTCAGATATATATACCTTTTCTAACATTGTGGATCAGATGTTATATTTAAACCTTTCGGTCATGGCTATGGAAATTGCCCTCCCTGTCTCTTATGAACTTATGGGTTCCGTCAACGCTGCATACGAAAATTTCATCGTTCCTGCTCATGGGAGACCACAAGCCTTTGTATATATGGCACATGGGGCATGCTGGCATAGTATCACCTTCTGGGGGGAGAATAAATTGTTCAAAGTTTAAAAGTGTTTGTGTTCTAGTTATGGCCATGAGAACCGTATTCTTGTTATTCGGACTGATGTTATTGTTGGGATGTGCTGCAGAGCAGCCAGAGCAGCCGGCCGGGGAGCAGCCAGTGGCCGAACCTGGGGAAGAGCCTGCAGAAGAGCCTTCTGAAGAGCCGGAAGAGGAGATGACCTGCGAGGAATACTGTCCTACCCAGCCGCATATCCAGTGCGTTGGTTCATGGGACATATCAGGGACCTATCCAGACTGTGTCTGCAGCTTTGAATGCGATGTGGAAGAGGAACCAGAGGAGGAACAGGAAGAGCCTGAAGATGAAGCGACTGTTTCAGACAAGACCCTGGACGAGATGATCGATGACGGCATAGAAAAGATGAAATCCGATTTCTACAGGAAAAACAGCGGCAGCTTCGCTGAAACGACATATACCTGGAAATACAAGGAAGGCCCTGAAGTCCAGCCCGGGGATCTTGTTTTCGACACTGTCCCAAGGGAGGACATCAAGTTTGACGGCGCTGTGATAACAAGCCTTCAGGCGGCAGCATTTGTTGTCTTTGATGAGGAGGACAATGGTGTAAGATCATCCGCAATGATCGTCTTCCTTGACCAGATGACCGAACTGGACAGCTATAGCGCTTCTGAGGGCTTTGACATCGAGTACTTCCATTCCCAGGACCATGGGAACATGAAAGACTGCTGGGTAACATCCAAACAGCTGACCAAGAACACGAAAGGGGAATGGGTGTCAACATACTTCATCAGCTGCGAAAGGGTCTTTGAAAGGGACTGAACCGCCTAAACAATTAAATATATCCTCTTCGTTATAGTGACAACGACCAAAAATGCCGGTTCCCCAGACCGGCGGTGAATGTCCCATGGAAAGCAACTATATAATGGGCTGCCCGGAGTGCAGCATGGCATTTGGAATGCAATCCCCTATCCACAAGGTCGGAGAGCATTTCCAGTGCAGAGCAGACCCCCTGCATAAGTTCAAGATCGGAGAGGACGGATTCCTTAAATCAATATAAGAAATCCCCTCTCCAGCGGCTACCCCTAAACATATTCCTGCCTTTTTCCTTACCCAGGGTATTGCCAGCGAAAGGCCTATCAGAAGGATTTTCCTACTTATAATCATCTCGGTACAAGCGGGAAACATTTATATAAATCATAGTCGTTCTGTTCTTCATGAGATTATTACCCATGCTGTTCGGAATCTTGTTATTGGTTTCCAGCGGTTTCGCTGTTGACATAAGCACCTGCGATAATATCACCAGCCCTGGCGTTTATGCGCTGAACACCACTCTTGTTGGCTATCCCAATCCTGCAACAGAGGCAAGTGGCATTGACTTTGCATGCATAAAGATCGCATCATCAGATGTCATCTTTGATTGCGGTGGATATAGCCTCTGGGGCAATGACAGTTCCGTTCCGGATACCACCGTTGGCATATTAGTTAACGAGTCGGTATCATCAAATGTTAATCTCTGGGATTATAATCACGGGATTTTGGTTGAGGATGCAAATGAAGTTGTGATAAGAAACGTAACCTCGCATAATCATGATACCAACGGCATCACTTTGAGGAATTCCAATGACAGCCAGGTCCTCTCCAATAATCTGTCCTCCAGCTTCCTCGCCGATTTAGATGCTTCATCGTGTTATAACCTCACGCTAAGAGATAACATCGCAACCAACAGAGTCAGCACACTATATGCCTATACCCTCTCAGATGTTCATGAGAGCACCATAATCAACAATACTGCCATTGCAGCCGCCAACATCGGGTTTGACGCGGGTTCATCATCCAATAATACTTACATAAACAACACGGCTTCAGGAAATATAGCTGATCAATTCAGAATACTTTCCGTACCTGCATTTACCGGCAACACTTACATAAACAACACTGCTATCGGTGGTACTGGCGGGTTTATCCTTGGCTGTACCTTTGACGATCCTACCGGCATACTTCTGGAGAACAACACAGTTTACGATACCAGCACAGGCGTTAGCATAGGATGCAGTGGCGTTACATTGATAGGAAACAATATCAGCGAGGCCAGTTCAAGGGGGGTTTACAGTCGCCGGGTTAACAACACCCTCATAGGCAATGAAATATACAACAATGATATCGGAATCGAGGTAGAAACTCCCTATGATGACTACTCTTTCGATACGCAGGATAACAAGATTTACGGAAACACCGAATACGGGGTCTATTATAACGAGATTGAAAATGCCAGCATTACAATGCTAAGGGACCAGATATACAACAACACCATTGATATGGGAGTTGAAGGGAACCAAGAAGCTCCTGACAGCAATCTTACTCTTGTGAATGTTCTCTTTGGGAATTCAGGTTTAGCAAACTTTGCAAATATCTCTATGTTTGATATTGTAAAAGATGGCAACACCTACACACTTGATTATACAACACCGGTAGCTCCACCTGCAAATTACATTTCTTTCCTGGACAAGTTTGTTGATATCGTATTTATCGACACTCTTGAGTCTTTTGAAATTGAAAGCATAGCATGGTATTGGAGTAATACGGAATCTCCATCGTATAGCGAAGAAAGGCTCCAGCTCTGGAAATACAACGCATCCGGATGGCTTCCACTCAATAATACTCCCGATACTGCTGCAAATGAACTTAGTCTGACAATGCTTGACGAATTCAGCGACTTTGGCATCCTGGCTGACAACAGGTCTGCGAACGTTTCAATGGTAAAAACAGATATCACTCCATTTCCAGCTTCTCCAGGAGGACTCATACAGTATAACCTGACAATAACAAATACTGGAAACATTACAATAAACATCTCTGCGGTTGTTGATATCATCCCGGCTGGCCTCACATGGGTTGCAACTTCTCCAGGCAATGCCTCTCTTGCTCCAGGAAATTCAACAAGCATTTTCATGAATGCAACTGTTGATGCTGGAGTTGTCGATTCAACAAGCAGGATTGTCAATCTTACAAACTATGCAAATGTCAGTGCGACAGATGCAATTTATGGTGATAGTAACACCAGTTCAGAGGATACTGTCAATTCAACCGTTTACTATGCAAACATTTCTGTCAACAAGACCATTGACAACAGCACCACATACACATATCAGAACAAGACATTCAATGTTACCATAAACAATACCGGTGAAGTCAACCTTTCTGTAAATGTTGTTGATATACTCCCGATGAACACCAGCTTTGAAGGCGCCACTACAGCACCGACAACAGTTCTTGGACAGACAGTTGCCTGGCAGAACCTCATAACCCTTGCCCCAGGCGAATCAACACTGCTCCAGTACAACGTAAGCGCGAACAGGAGCGGAGATTACCAGAACAATGTTACTGTGACAGGCATTCCGCTCAACGGGGATAATGTCACTGCAAACGATTCGGCCAATTTCACGGTCTATGACTGGCCGGATGACCAGGATCCGCCAGGCCCTGAATCGTTCAGCATAGGATTCGAAGCATCCTGTGACGGCAATATAGTCCATATAACAGGGGCGGACGATCCGGACGGGTTTACAATAAATGTCTATGATGCTGTCACATTCGCTGATGTTGCCTCAGGAGAAACCAATGGCAGCGGCCAGTTCGTATTTGAAGGCTGCGGACAGACAGTGAGGATAAATGCCAACAAGGATGGGTATTCCCCTGAAAGCCTTGAGGTGAGCCTTATTGACTGCGAGCTCTGCCTTCCGCCCCAATGTGTGGAAGATGCTGACTGCCCGGCAACCTACCAGTGCGTGGAGGAGACATGCGTTCCTGTGGAATGCCTGTGCGGGGCTGTTCAAAACCACCAGTGCGTCCCATACGAATGCTGTGCCGATACAGACTGCCCCGAAGGCCAGATATGCGAAAACCACCAATGCAGGGAGGTTACTGAATGCACCTCTGATGACGACTGCGCAGGAAACGAATACTGCGCTGCAGACGGAACCTGCCAGGGGGTGATAGGGCAGTGCGGCTATCCGGAAAACCATGAATGGGTCCAGTATGAATGCGGGGATGAGGAAGGCTGCCCGGACTGTCCTGAGGAATCTGTCTGCATCGAACATGTCTGTGTCCCTGTAACACTTGAAGGGCCTGAAACCGTCTTTGTAGGTGAAGACGGCACGGTGACAGCCACTG
>SMTZ1_10007724_pt1 | contig 10760 bp, 12 predicted proteins | sample DeeMarSWOR136_30_FD_25667 | JGI IMG/M metagenome (IMG submission 25667) | reverse complement strand
ATTTCACCTAAAAGTAAAATTGATAGTAAACAAACTTCCCAAAAACAATTTTTAATTCCTGAAGCAAATGTACAATTAAGTTTGGAAGATGAAGATCTATTAAATAGAAAAGTCCCTCCAGAATCATTCTTACGAGGAAAATATATAATTTCAAAAAATTTTCCAAAATTACGTTTAATATCTCATACAGGTCAATTAAGTAACAAAACATATATTGTTCTTGAGGGGATCAATGAAAATAATGAAGAAGGATTATTCATTTTAGATCAGCATGCAGCTAGCGAAAGAATAAATAAAGAGAGATTTTTAGAAGCATATGAGACATCAACAATAAGTGTTCAAAAATTGGTATCAGCTTTGAAAATTGATGTATCTCCAAGTGAAAAGATATTTTTAGAGGTAAATTTGGGGGAAATTAGAAAATTAGGATTTAATTTCGATCTATTTGGAGGAAATACATTCATTTTAAGAGAAATCCCTACTATTATGGGGAAATTACCAAGCATAAATATTATTAAAGAAATTATCAGTGATATTTCGAAAATAGGAAAAGATAAAAGCTTTAAAGAAGCTAAAGAAGAAATTGTCAATTATCTATCATGTCACAAAAGTATTAGAGGAGGAGATGACCTCTCTTTAAAAGATATTAGAAATATATTAATTGAATTAGCTAAATGTAAGGATTCTTATCATTGTGCTCATGGAAGACCAACTTTAAGATTTTTCTCTTATAAAGAATTAGATAAATTATTTAAAAGAATAGTTTAATTGATCTATCTTCAAACGTTTATTTACGCTTTTGAGAAAGCTATACCTTCAATACCCTGTATACCATCAATTTGTTTAAATAATTCTTCAACTTTATCAGTTCCCCCCCATTCTTCGGGGTATCTCACTCGGACTCTCGCCTTTTTTAAACCAAATGCAACTGGTAATATTTCATAATGTTCAATGACACAAGTATCAGGCAAAGCATTTTTCAAATTATCAACTAAATCCTTAAAATTTACATCAATGTTTTCAGGAACGATGTCGATTAATGCTATAAATTCTCCCATTTTAACCTTTCTCTTAGATTTTTTATTTATGGTCCGGTAAAGTCACATTTCAAACACCGATATTCCTTTCCCATCTCTCTACACCTCTCACATCGCCAAATTGTTACATCTCCACAAGACGGGCAAGGAAAATGAACAGCTGCTTCAAAGGGGGCGATAGGGCGCCCGCATCCCATACAAACATTGCTCTTGTATGTACTCATTGATATATCAACACTACTTCATTAAAGCTTAAATTCTAAAATATATTATAACTTTAATTATTTTTGGTTTTAAATTTAAGCTATTTAGAATAAAATTATAGGCTTTTAATTGATTAACTGGTTGATTTAAATTGCTATATTCATTATAAGAAAATCAAGTAAATTAAATTTTAAATTGATAATAACCTTAATTTTTATATAATAAATATTAAAAGAGAACTGAAATGCCAGAAAATAAAGTTAAGAAATACTTCTCCTTGATAGAAGCTTGGGCATGGTGTGATATATGCGAGGATATGGTTGCACTTAAGGTAGATAAGAAAGAAATTATCAATGGATTGAAAATGGGAATATACACTAAAGAATACATGCATTCTAATCCTACACCTGATCGAGAAGATACAGATGATCAATCAGGACAAGAACACACGATTTTTATTTATATAGATGAAGATTTTAATGTAACCGGTGTTAAATCTTTTTTTGGAGAATCTCCAAGTACTGAAGAAATTGGTGCAGACGTTATTCAAGAAGGAGGAGAAGTTAGAATTCCTGTGGTAGTAAAAGAAGTCTCACCAATGGCAGTACAACTGGGAATGCTTAATAAAGAACAGTTCAAAGTGTTAAAAATATGTGATGGAATGAATACTATTGAACAAGTTGCTGAGATAGCGCAAATAAGTATAGAAGAGATAGAAAAAATGATGGAGCAACTCAGAAAAAAAGGACTAGTACAAGTTATTAAAAGAACATAAAATTCTATTTATTCACACTAATAAGCTATCCTTTTCTTGGAGTTTAAAGATTAAGATCAGTCTGTTTTTTGAACCATCTTTTTTGCTAAATATTCAAAAATTTTTTCTACATTTTCCCCAGTTTTGGCAGAACATTCAAAATACCCATGCAGATTAAACTTTTCTGATAATTGTATTGCTTCTTCTTTGTCAATAGATCTCTTATTTTCAAGATCTATTTTTCCTCCAACCATAATGATAGGAATTTTATTTTGTGAACCCGAGCCAAAATATTCAAAAATTGAGAGCCAGTCATCAATATCTTTCATACTTGAATACCTTGTTATATCAAACATAAAAATCCCTCCATCTGCTCCCTTAGCGAAACTGGGTAAAAGTACTCGAAATCGTTCTTCACCAGCAAAATCCCATATTCGAAGTGTAACTGTTCTTCCTTCTACTTCGACGTTCTTTATACTAAAATCCGCTCCAATCGTCATTTTAATGTCATCTTCGAATATTTTTGTTACAAATCTTTTGATTAAAGTAGTCTTACCAACACCCCCTGCTCCAAAAATGCACAGTTTGAAAGCTAACTTCTGTTCTATGCTTAACACCTTATAACAAATCGTATAATTTACATTCTTCTAAATTATCTCTTATAACCTTTAATAACTTATTTTTTGTAAAAGTAATTTAAAATTTATTATTTATGTTATAAATTTTTTATGTTCTTTATGTACACTATACAGTTTTTTCTGTATCTTATACGAAAATTTCTTTTAAATTTGTGTGAGACAAATTAATACTTTTCACAATAATTACTTAATAATATCAGTTATAAAGCAAGTTTCGATTATTTTTATTCCAGTAATTTGAGAGATTTTATCTTCTATCAAAGGATTAAATTTTTCAATTGATTCAAGATCTACCCTTAGAAGTAATCCACAATCACCAGATAATCGCCAAATATTAGATATTTCCTCTATAGCTGATAATTCTTTTAATATTCGTTTAACATCTTTAAAATCAGGTTCAATTTTGATAGTCGCATAAATTTTTTGTCTTGAATCGATACTATAATCTATTGTAAATTTCTTTATTGTGCCTTGTTCTATAAGTTTTTTGACTCTTCTTCTAACTGTCGCTTCTGTTTTATTAATTTTCTCAGATATCTCATTAAATGACATTCTACTATTTTCTTTAAGTAGCTCTAATATCTTTTGGTCAATTATATCCATAGTTCTGAAGTCTTGGGTAATTTAAAATGTGTCCTCTAAAAAATTGCTAGTTCTACTAGTAATTTATGATAACTTGTTTATTAATTCATGCTAAAGATTTATTCTTTTTATTCTTTAGAAATAAATTCAGTTTTATATAAAATTTGAATAACTCTCTTCATGCATTTTTATTTTTCATAACAAGATGTTAAAGATCTAATGGATCTCTAGATGATTTATTATCACCAATGTGATTAAGATCGATAAATTAATTATTTATTTTTTAAAAAAAAATTAATATTTTAAATATTTTAATATCACAGAAGAATTTAATTTAAATACTATTATTAAAAATATTTTTAACAAAAATAAATTAGAATGATAAAAAAATGAGTGAAAACCAATATGATTTAGCCATTATCGGTGCTGGACCCGGTGGATATCATGCAGCTATTAGAGCCGCCCAATATGGTGCAAAAGTAGCCTTAATTGAGAAAGGTAAGCTAGGAGGTACATGTCTTAATTGGGGGTGTATCCCTACTAAAGCCTTATATGCATCTGCTCATCTAATTGAAAAAATTGAAGAAGCACATGAATTTGGAATAGAAATATCCGATTATAAAATTTCTTTTGCCAAGGCTGTTGATAGAAAAAATAGAGTGGTTCAAGAATTAGTTGAGGGTATTGAAGCTTTAGAAAAAAGTTGGAAAAATGACATTTATTTTGGATTCGGGAAAATTGTTGGAGGAAATAGTGATAAAGGTTTCGAAATTTCAATTGAAGGTGAAAAAAGTACTAATATTAAAGGAAAAAGAGTTATTATTGCCACTGGTTCATCTCCAGCTTTGATTCCTACTTTTAATATCGATCACGAAAGGATTTTAACCAGTGATGATATTCTTGATCCTAACTTTAAAACTGTTCCAGAAAGATTACTAATTATAGGAGCTGGAGTTATTGGTTGTGAGTTTGCTAATATCTTCACATCTTTTGGTAGTAAAGTGACTATGCTAGAATATCTTTCTTCCCCTATAGCTACTGAAGAACCAATGATTGTTAAAGTGCTTCAGAAAAAATTTGAAAATGATGGTATAGAAATTCATACTTCACAAAATGTATTATCTGTAGAAAATACAGGAAATGGTGTAAAGGCAATAACTTGTTCAGCAGATACCCCTGGAGATCAAATTAAAAGTGCTGAAAAACACACATATGAAGCAGATCTCTGTTTAGTTTCAATCGGACGCGCAAAAGAATCTAAAAATATCGGGCTTGAGGAATTAGGAATTGAAACAGATAGAGGAGCGATTAAAGTAAATTCAGATACCCTAGAAACTGCTGTTAAAGGAATATATGCTATTGGTGATATTACTGGTGGAATTATGCTTGCTCATGTAGCAAGCTATGAGGGTGACGTCGCAGTATCAAATTCTTTAGCCAGTATTGGTGGATTTCCTGTGGAAGAAATGAAGACTAACTATACCGTTGTACCCGCAACAATTTTTACTTCTCCAAACATCGGTTCTGTTGGATATAGAAGGAACGTAGCAAAAAACTTAGGTTACGATGTTTTAATGGGCCAGTTTCCATATCAATCATTAGGTAAAGCTAAATGTATGGGAGAAGAAGAAGGTTTTATTATGGTTTTAGCTGATAAAACTAATCATAAAATTCTCGGTGCTTCTTGTATCGGAACGGAAGCCCCCGAATTGATAGCTGAAATAGCACTGGCCATGCAACATGGGTTGACTATTCATGATGTTGGAGAAACCATACATAGCCACCCCACAATTTCAGAAATGGTCCTCGAAGGTTGTGAATCTGTCATAGGTAAATCTATTCATAAAAAAGGACGCCCTATTCATCATTAACTCCTTTTTTTTATACTATCCTTTTAGTTCATTATTTTTCTAATCTTAACTTTAAGAAATATTATACATAAGATGTTTAGGAATCTAGAGTTAAAGAAAATAAAAAATAGGGAACAAAACACAATTATCAATTATAAGTTCAAGAATAACAATTATAATAATTATAAATTCCTGCATAATCTCTTTGAAAATAACTTCAAAAATTAGGATTCCTAACAAGAAATTGATAATAAATGATAAAATAACTAATATAATTGGGAAATATAGAACTTCATAATAATAATAAAATAGATCTACTCTCCCCATCTGGTCATTTAGATAATCTATTCCAAGTAAAACAAAAAACATTATAATTTTCCAGCTAGCAATGAAAAAGGGGATATTTTTAATTTCATGCACCACTCCTTTTTTTCGGAGATACAATTTGAAGATAAAAAACCCTATAGTGAAAAAAAGAAGGAAACGCGTTATTTCAAATGCAAATTTCATCTTATTCCCCCTTTTAGTTTCTATATGAATTTGTTATTCTTTTCTAATTCACAATTTTTATTTTCCTTCGGTTTTTTCTAATAATTATTATTAAAATGATAATAATGGCAATTCCAATAGTTATTGACATATTAACAAAAATTACTATTAAGAATCCATCATCTCTATTTCCATAGTATACTACTCCAATACCACCATTAGGTATTTGACTATTATTCCATTGGCACATAGCGACAGTTCCTCCATTTATATCCACAACATCATATTTAGTTAAGTAAAGAAATCCAATTTTACTAAAAATGGGTTGTTTACCATATGTTCTTAACTCTAATCTTCCTGAAGTATTTCCAATCCATTCCTGAAAAGTCCCTAAATGATATATCATAAAAAATGGAACAACAGGATCCAAGGGATTAAATACTGTACATTTAATATTGTATCTTATCACTGAAGAGCTGTTCATGATTAGTGTCACATTAGTTTTAATTAAAGTTATTGGATATCTCTCAATAAATCCAGGTAAGTTGGTATCTATTGCTGTTAAATTTTCATTCCAAGGTGAAACTGTGAATAATCTATAAGGGATTTCTGTATTATTTGTATATACTTCAATAATAGATTTAGAAATATTTATATCTAAAGAAAAGGGAACGATTAATGATATTGTAGTAGTATTTTCTAAATTATTAATTGTATAATTTGCGTCAAAATGGATATCAATTTTATCTGGGAACTGAGTTGCATTAAATTTAATAATTGTATCGGAATTAAGAAGTTGCAATGGTAATGTCCTATTTGGAAATATTTCAGAAATAAACTGATCTGGAGGAGTTGGTGGAGGAGGAGCAAATACTTTAGGAATCGAAATATAATTATTTAATATAAAAAGTAATATACTAATAGTTAGAACTCTTTTTATTGATACTTTCATTATGCTACCCTTTTCAATCACTTTTAAGATTTAAACCAAACATTATGTAATTAATAAATACAAAATTTCTAGTCTTCTTTGTTCAAACCAATTTAAAAATATTTAGTATTAAAGGTTGGGTTCTAAGACAAAAAGCATGTTTTTTAAGACAAAAGCGTTGTTTAATAAGATTTAATATTAATTATCATAAAATTTATTACAGAATGTTTATATTAATAAATTTCAATTTTTGATCCTTAGTATGTTTTCATTTAATGATTTTCTAGAAAAATATAATCTAGGTAATTTTAAGGAGCATTTAGAATTAAAAGGAAAAGATAAAATCAACTTTTATAGCGATTTAAATTCGATAATGGAGGGTATTTGTAGAATATTTAATAGATTAACAACGATATTTTCTCTTAGAGGAGGGCAAGTTTTAATGAGTCTAGCTAAATTACAAGCAACTGAGGAGGCCATTTCAAAAACTGATATTATGAATTGTCTAAACATAGATAGGCGAGAAAAATTAATCCATGCTTTCGATTTTTTGCTTGAACAAAATTATATAAAGATTAAGAAAAAAACAAGTAAATTCCATATAGTTAAATTAAATGAAAAAGATAATCCAGATTTTAAGCTATTTCGAGAAATTGTTCAGAAATTTTGGATTTCTCCTCAAGAAGAAAAAAAAGCAGCAAAATTATGGAGGGATTTAAAATAAGGAGTTTAAATAAAAAGTATTTTGAGTTAAATTATGAAATTAATGATAAGAAATCAAAAATTTTAAGTTTAATTAAGAAAGAATATATTAAACGGTTATACAGAGTAATCGGTTGGTTAATTATATTATTTTTGTTGTACTCAATCTATCATATTCTTTCTTATCGATTTTTAATCATTGAAGTTCAAGCAGTGTTGAATCAAATCGTTACAGGATTTATTTTTATTATTTTTTTATTGATTCATTTCTTTCAGTTAACTTCCTCTAAATTCTCTCCTTCAATAATAAGTTTTCTTTATACAGAATTAAAAAATTTAGAGTTCAAAGTTCAAAAAAAGTATAAAACAGGATTGAGTTTTATTCTATTTAACACTTTTGCAATAACCTTTTTCATTTTAATTAATTTACTAGTTCAATTTTCTAAAAATTACTTTATTTCTTCTTTAAATGTAAGAATTATCCTTATTTTTATTTTTTCAAGTACTATAATTCCTTTAATTGGGGGTATATTTCATGATAAATTTATTGTTAAATTAAGGAGTCCCTATTTTGTAAAAATTGATATACGATTTAAATTTATAAAACATTTAGAAGCTGAAACTCAAATGATTAGAATTTTAATGACTTCAAGCAAATTGAGCCTAAGATCAAACAATAAAGGTTATGTTATTTACAAAGAGATTTCAGAGAAAAGATGGTTACCAAAAAAAAGTGGATTTTTACATCCAAGATTTCAATTAAACCCCTATTTGCATTTTCAAGAATATTCATCACTCATTAACTTTAAAGAGCACTTCTTAAATATTGTTTCAGCAATTAGAGAATGGGATATAAAAATTAGTAAAAATAATACTTGTAGACAGTGAAGCTGTGATAGGATCGTGAACTCGATGTTCAAATCTATAACAGATTTAGGAAATAAAATTCATTAAACTTTATTCATCCTTTTTTTTAGGAGCAGAATATTCGCATCTCTTTATAGGGCTAGAAAAACCTAGGTCTTTACGTTTCCAATCCTCTACTCCTATGAATTCAAGGTTTTTTAAGGAATCAAAGGCTTCAAACTTTTCTATAGGATAATTACATAGATTAATTTCCCTTAAATTTGTCAAATTCTCAAGATTCTGTGTTTGTGATATGTTATTTCTACTTAAATTTAGCAATTATTGAGTTTCGAGATGAAGCTAGAAAACACAGGGTAAAGACAGGAAACATTTTGCATATTATATTCAGTCCGAAGAAAAATTTTGCTCTCAAGAGAATGAAGAATTATAAGGAATTATTGGAAATTCGAAGTGGTGAGATCTTTTCAATGTTAAAGTAATGCGGAATATTTGCAGGTATAATTTTTATTCAATTATGGTCTTATAAGTGGGCATGGATCTGCGATATCAATTAGGAACAATATTCTCAGAAATTTTTGATAAAATTGGTATGTTTTGCTTAATGATTGGGGGGATTATAGTGCTATTTAGTTTTATTGGTATTTTTACAAGTCGCTCTGTTAATACTAAATATCTTATTACTGTAATCATACTTTTGTGGGTTGGATGGTGGTGTACAGGAGCGGTCTTGAATCTTTTCGGGATTACCATTGGAGATGCAACCTCCTCAGGTGGAAGTGGATGGCACTAAACAAATTTATGGCTCTATATTAAAGCAGAAAAAGAAGGGTTCTTCAAGTTAAAAGAGTTAGATCTCTTCTAACTTGCATCTATGTTAATTACTACAATTTCTTGATTTTGTTTTGCACCAAGTTCTTTTAAACATTCTATTAGAAATGCCCACTTAAATTTCCAAGAATTCTTATTCTCTGTAATTCCCAATGCTCATAAGTTTTTATGAAAATTATTTTAACATAAATGTTAAATATGTGTTTTTCTATTCTTTCTTATAATCCAAATAACTCGTTTATGCGATTATAATGAAAGAAGAATCTTTACATAACCTAAAAAATTTAATTTCTAAAATTCTTAAATTTAAAAGTGAAAAGGATATACCTTCCACATCCAATTTAGTTATGAAAGCCCCAGATCTAAAAAAATATATTAATACTTCTTTTTTAGGTTGCTCATCAGAAAAGCATATTACAGAATTATATCATTTAATTAACACATTGAGATTTTTAGGTTGTCAAGCAATTATTTCAGAAGAATCTAAGTTATCAGAAGATAAATTTCCTGCCGCTTTTTGGTTAATAGTTATTTGTCCAGAAGAGACTGAAAAAATTCTACTCCAAACATTTAAAAAAGTTGAGAATCTTAGAACAGAGATGGTATATAATAATACTTACCTCTTAATGAGTGATGAATTATCCGATATCATGTTTCTTTCTATAGAAATTGAAATTGCGTTTAAGGAATTAATGTCAAAAAAAAAAAGTGGAGGGATTTAATTTAATAATGACTTATATATCATTCGAAATTTATAATTATAGTATCTCAATTCACAGGCCCTTGGCAGATTCTACAACTGCAGTTATAAAATGTAATTGTGGAGGACCAATATGGTTCTTTCGAAATGCTTTGTGGATCAATTTTTACCCTCCCCATATAGCAAGAACTGCAGAAAATTACATAAGTCCATTTACGTTTGGAATAATAAAGTATTATACAGTTGTGCTTTCAGTTTCATCTGAAAAGTACGTATGGATATTAGATTTACTACGTAATGAAAATCCTGTTTATTGTTCTTTTGAAACAGGATCTCCAGAATCTGTTAAAATTGAAAAAATATAATTTAAATTTGTTAAGGGATTGATCAAGGGATTTTAGGATGATTAGGATGAATAATTTTCCAATTCACCTGGAACATAGCTCGGGGAGTATCATGACTCTTGATCCTACTCATTTATTATTCGTGTTTAATAAACCTCATGAATTAAAACAGGTTGAAGATCTATTAAAAGAGTTTAATATCGTACTTGAAAGTGGTAATAATTTTAATAATGAAGAACAAGATAAAGAAAAGATGTTTACAAAAAAAAAAATAATTAATCATACAAAATTACGTTTCTGGGTTCATTTAAAAGGAAAAGGTAGTTTTGAACAAACACACTTAGATAAAATTTATGAGAAATTAAAAGATAATTTAGATTGGATTGGTCCAGTTTATAACTTTGTAGAAAATCAAGGAAAGAGTGGCTTATTTTGTCCTCTACCCAATGTATTAATTGTGTTACCCTCTCAAAAATTAAAAGAGATGTCTAAAAAAGAAATTACTCAATGGTTTGACAAATATGGATTAAAAGAAATACAGAAAAAATCGAAATATATGCTTAACTACCGATATCTAGTAATAAAAGATATAAAAAAAGCCACATCATATCAAATTATTAAGAGTTTGCGAGAGGAAAAGCAATTTATAAGTAAAGTGAGATTTGAAATCATGCCTATGATTGTCCCGTTAACATATGAGCCCAACGATATTTTTTATGTAGATCAATGGAATATAGAAAAAGTTGAAGCTGGAGGCCCAGGTATTACAGGTTGGGATTTAGCAACAGGTGATTCATATGTTGTTGTTTGTATTCTAGATAGTGGATGTGATTT
>SMTZ1_10036181_pt1 | contig 10762 bp, 10 predicted proteins | sample DeeMarSWOR136_30_FD_25667 | JGI IMG/M metagenome (IMG submission 25667) | reverse complement strand
CCTTCCTCCAGACCTCGTACGCCTCTTCGAGGTTCTTGATGGCCTCCAAGTGAAATGCGCAGTAATCTGAGTTCCTCTCCCGCCTCATTTCGCAAAGCCTGCACCTGTCCATTACCCAATTCACTTCTCCTTTGCCGGGCAGTCGAAGTTTACGCACAGCTCCCAGGGCCGCTTTCCCCTTCGGATCACCCTTATGATCGGCGCCCCACAGCTCGGGCAGTTCTTCCCCATCGCCCTGATGCTCCCCCTCTGGGGGAGGGGATAGCTGACATCGCACGTGCCCTCGAAGAAGTTGCTGCAGCCGGCGAACCTCTTCCCCGTCTTCTTGTTCCTGATCACTCTGATCTCCCCGTCCCCGCATCCGGGGCAGGGGCCCAGCGCGGTGGCCCTCTGGGCTATGCGACGCAGCGCGTCGTCGATCTCCGCCCCTATCTCGTTCTCCTTGGACCTGAACTCAGCCAACACGGGTCTGAGCATCTTCACGGCTTCTTCGACGACGTCTTCAGCTGAGGCCCTGCCCATCTGAATCGATTCCAGATCTTGTTCAAGGTCCCGAGTCATCTCGACCGACAGGATCTCCGGGTTGTACCTGCTCAGGGTCTCGACTATCGAGAATCCGAGGTCGGTCAGCTCGATCTCCCTGTTCTCGACGTAGCCCCTCTTGTAGAGGGTGTCGATGATATCCGTCCGGGTGGCCTTCGTCCCAATCGCCTCGTCCTCCATGAGCTTCAGAAGGCTGCTGGGGTTATATCTGGCTCGTGGCTTGGTGTATCTTTCGATGGACTCGACTCTTTTGATAGGAATCTCCTGCCCTTCAGTCAGGGGTGGGAGCTCGATCTCACGTTTCTCGACGTAAGGTTCATAGAAGGCTGTCCAGCCTCTCTCTAGGATCCGGCTACCCCTCAGGCGAAACTTGTGTCCGTTCACGTCCACATCGGCGTCGGTGTTCTCCCTGACGGTGGGGTCCCCGAGCGCCGCCATGAAACGCCTGCATATCAGATCGAATATCCGGCTCTCAACTCTGCTAAGTCTCCCGGGGGCCCCTCCCGTCGGATATATGGCCGGGTGGGCCGGATCATCCTTTTTCCCCTGCCTGGGTGTGAGCCTCGGCTTAGAGAGCAGCATACCCGCGAGCTCTGAGTACTCCTTCTTCCGTCTTAGGCCCTCGAGTATCTGCCTGAGATCGATGGACGGGGGCAGCCTCTGGCTGGAGGTGCGGGGATAGCTTATGAGCGCGTCGAGGTAGAGCCTCTCCGCTGCCGTCAGGGTCGTCCTCGGGGAGTACCGGAGCTTGTTGTAGGCCTCCCGCTGCAGATCTCCGAGGTTGAACGGGGGGAAGGGCGGCTGCTCCTGCCGTGTGGTCCTGATGGCCTTTACGACCCCATTCTTACCCTTGCAGGACGACATGACACCCTCAGCCTCCTCCCTAGTCTCTAGTCGGGGTTTACCGTACTCCAGTGGGTAGGTCCTCCCCACTATCATCGTGTCGACCTTGATCACCCAGAAGGGGGTTGGAACGAACGATTTAATCTCCACCTCCCTGTCCCTGATCAGCTTGAGGGTCGGGCCCTGGACCCTGCCTATGCTGAGAATCCTGTAGAAGCCTGTGGCGTTCTTCACCGACAGGGTCAGAGCCCTGGTCATGTTTATGCCGAAGAGCCAGTCAACCTCGTGGCGGGCCTTCCCCGCCTTGATGAGCTGGAAGTCGAGGTGGTCCGACATCTCCTCCCAGGCCCTCTCGAGGTCCTTGTCTGTGAGGGTCGAGTATCTTATGCGCCTCGAGAGGCTCAGGCTCTCCTTGCCGCAGATGTGGAGGAGTATCATGTAGGCGATCAGACTCCCTTCCATGTCGTAGTCGCAGGCGCTAACGTAGCCGCCCACACCTGACGCCAGTCTCCCGATCACGTCGATGAAGTTCTTCGTCCTCGAGAACCTCTTATCCGCCTCGTGTGTGGGGACCCACCTCATGCTGAAGACCGGGTAGGTCCAGCCGGCACCCTCCTGCGCGACGGTGAACAGGTGGCCCAGGGCCGAGACAACGATGAAGTCCTCCCCGTCCATCCTCGCCACGAAGTAGGGGACCCCCCGCTCCGTGAAGCTCTGTGGAGCGGCGCCTTCGTCCAGCGCCTGGGCTATCCTCCTCGCGGCGGTCGGCTTCTCGCAGATTACCAGGGTACGCCCCGTCAACCCAGGTTCAGTACATCAATGTAGTCAAAAAGTATGCCCCTTGATCAAATTTCACGGCATGAAACGAATCGCCATATTACCTTGTTGTTCAATCGATCAGCTGGTTATTCACCCAACTCTAAGCAATCGTGTTGTTCTTCAATCGGTTGCGTCTAGTTTGAGCCCGTACCCCTCCCGATTTATAAGTAAAGTCCAGTTAATCTGGTCACGAGAAGCATTTTAACGCAAAAAAGGTCAAGCTCAGCAGCCCTAAAATGGTGCCGCAAAACGGTGTTTTTCCGGGTTTCCTGACGCGTTGCTGTACAAGGTAGCTATCGACGCATTCTCGGAAAATCTATGGCTCTAGCCGTTATTTCTCGGGGAACCAGAGCTCGAGTTCCCTCTCGGCCTCCTTCCTGTCTCCGGATGCGTGGACCAGGTTCTCGCAGGCCCTCTCCTCCTCCGTGCTCTTGGCGATGGAATCGGCGCCGTAGTCACCCCTAATGGTGCCCTTCTCCGCGGTGGACGGATCCGTGTAGCCGGTTACCCTCCTTACCGTCTGGATGGCTTCCTCACCGCCGAGCCTGATGGCTATCACGGGGCCCCTGGTCACGTACCTGCGGAGCCTCTCTAGGACCTTTTTGCCGTGGGCCTCCGTGTCCGTGATCCACTTTGTCGCCCTCTGGGCCTTCTCCCCCAGACCCCGGGCCATTGATTCGGGATAGTGTTTGTTTATCAGGGGCTCGCCGACCTCGCGTATGTATCGGATGTCGAGGACATCGAGCCCGGCTCCCTCGTAGATATTAGTGGCCGATTAAAGGCTTGCCGTGTCAGCGCTTCACGTAGGCCTTCGTCCACTTCAGCTTCCGGGGGTCCCTCCCCAGCTTGAGGGTGTTCTTCCTGCACTTGCTCGAGCAGAACCTGAGGACCCTGCCGTCGCGCCTGACGTAGTTGATCCCGGTGCCGGGCGGGATGTCGTATCCGCAGAAGCTACACTTGTAAACCTGGGGCATGGTCGAACCTACCTGATCTTCCTCGCTTCCCTCTCGGTCTCCCTAAGGAGCAGGACATCATCGATCCTCACGGGGCCTTTCACATTCCTCGTGATTATTCGGCCCCTGTCCGGCCCCTCCTCGATCCTAACCCTCACCTGCATCACCTCCCCGGTTAGCCCGGTCCTCTCCAATATCTGGATCACCGTCGCAGGTGTCAGGACCTCGGACTCTCGGGACATCCTACCTTACGATCTCCTTCAGCTTCGAGACGATCTCGTTCAGCAGCTCGGCCGCCTCACCCGCGTAGGGTGCCTTCCTCTCGTCGCAGAGCAGGGGCAGGTGGGCCACGATCTCCGGGGGCTCAACGTTCTCGGCGATCAGAACGAGCTTCGCCCTTCCCCGCTCTATAGACTTCGTCGCCTCGTTCGTGCCCTTGCGGATCTTCCCCGACTCCTGGGCGATCTTGAGGGCCTCGTAGGCCGCCTCAGCGACCTCCTTCGGGACCTCAAACCTGACATAAAATGGCTTCGAAGGATCTACATCTGGTCCAGACATTTCATTTCCTTCCGGTGTGCATACCCTTAAACCGGACATCTATTTTTAAACCTTGTGATAAATGTGACAAAGCTTGGCACGAGGAATGGTAAAAGCCCCGTTCTCATCTATGGGCGAAGTAAGCCACAAACGGTTGGATGCTATCCACGCGAGCGAAGCCAAAGCGTTCGAACTGGATCATGTCGTCTACCTTGAGGTCCGTGCAGTATTCCTCGGCTATGCCTCTTGCAGTTGACGCGTCGGGCATGACGACCTCAGCTTCTATGCCTGCGTTCTCCGGCAGCCAGTGGATGAAGGAAGCGTTCACGTCGCGGGCCTCCTGATGACCCTTGGAGTGATACGAGGCGTGAACGAATTCGGGGGTCGTTTTCATAATCCTCGCATTGAACAGCCCCATCAGCCTGATGATGCCGTCTTCCATCAGATTCTTTGCGTCATCCTGAGATATTTTGAAAGATGCCTGCCCTCTCTCGGGTTTTACGGTGTGGTCCCTGGTTCCGCGTTCTGGATAGTCCGGGTGGAAGGGCAGTCTGGCGGTGTACTCATGGTCCAGACCAGAGACGCGCAGAGGTATTGGGTCTCTCACGAAAAAGTACCTGTTGGCCCTCGGTTCGATCAATCCCCGGTTGACGGATGCGATGTGCGCCCAGCTGAGAGTCGCGTTTATCGGCTTAGGCCCCACCTGGATCATTAGCTCCCTTATGGCCTCCGGCTGGAGGCCCCGGCGCCTTAGGGCCCTCAGCGTCCCGAGCTGGGGGTCGTCCCAGCTCCTGTACAATCCCTTCTCCAATCCGGCCCTGATCTTGGACTTGCTCAGGACGCCGACCTCTAGGCCGAGCCGGCCGACGTTTATGATCTCCGGGTAATCCCAGCCGAGGTGACTGTAGATGAACCTCTGGCGCGTCGTGTTGACCTCGTGCTCCTTCCCCCTAATGATGTGGGATATCCCCATCTCGCGGTCGTCTATGGCGCAGCTGAAGTTGTAGAGGGGCCAAACCCTGTACTTCTTCCCCATTCTTGGGTGGGGGCTCGTCGATATCCTAAGGGCCGGGAACTCCCTTATGGCCGGGTTCGGGTGTTTGAGGTCGGTCTTTATCCTGACAACGGCGTCTCCCTTCTTGAATGGCCCATTCAGCATCATGTTCCACCTCCGGAGATGGATTTCCGGGGGTTGATCTCTGCACGGACAGGCCTCCTTTGACGTGTAGTATTCCTTGAAGTCCGAGGCTCTGCAGGTGCAGACGTACGCCGCGCCCATCTCCAAGAGCTTCTCCGTATACCTGTAGTAGATCTCAAGCCTGTCCGACTGGTAGTACAGCTCGTCGACTTTAACCCCAAGCCACTCTACATCCTCCCTTATCCAGTCGTACATCTCGGGGATGGGTGCCTTCACGTCAGGGGAGGTGTCCTCGTACCTAAGGATGAACTTGCCGTCGTACATCTTGGCGTACTCGTCGCAGAAGATAATGGGCTCAGCGCTGCCGAGGTGCAGGGGTCCATCGGGGTTTGGGGCGAACCTTGTGCGAACCTCGTCATACTTGTCGACATTTTCGAGGGGCGGAAGGCCCTTTTTCTCCTCCTCTTTTTTCCTCGCCTCCATCAGTTCCGGCCAGCGCTCTTCAAGCATTTCCATCTGGCGCCCTTGAGACCACGAGTTCACTTCTGAGACGACCTCGCCGACGATGGCTGCGACCTCCTTGGCTCTGTTTCTGAGCTCGGGGTGTTCCCCCATGATCTTGCCCATCACGGGGCTGTTCTGGGCTTTTCCTTCGTGGGTCGCGGCGTTGTGGACCGCGTACTTCAGTGCAGCCGACCTGATCTCATCGGAGCCCATGGTTTTGTCTCCTTATTCTGCGACAAATTTGCCGTCTTCTTACCAACTGATTAGGTCAAGGGATGGCTAATATCCTTTTCCCGGGTAGTAATAGCACTGCACCTTTAATTTCTTAGCCTGTGGCCAGAAAACGTGAAGAAAAAGTGGTAAGAGGACTACCTGAATATGAGCTCCGTTGTGAGGGTCTTCTTCGAGTGGTCCCTGGGAGGCCTGAATTTCATGAAGAGGTCGAGCCTGTCCTGCTCCTTCAGCCTCTTCCAGATGAGGACCCAGGCGCAGTCGTTCTTGTAGTCACCGACCTCGCATTTTCCCTCGACCTGGCCGCCACACGGCCCGTTGAGCAGGGACTTGGCGCAACGCGTGATAGGGCAGATGCCTCCTGTATCGTCGAGGACGCACTCCCCGCAAGCCATGCACCTGTCGTAAAACCTCCCGAGCCTCTCGGTGGAGCCGATGAACAGTGTTTCGAGGGCTGGTAAAACGATCTTCCCCGTGTAGTCGGATACCGTCTGCACCCCGGCGCCGCACGACATCACCATGATGGCGTCGGCCTTCTTTATCCCGTCCTTGTAGTCCTTCAGATCCCTCCTGGCTATCCTGAGGTCGCACGGCTCCTCCACCATGGCCGATCCGACGGCCTTCGCGCCCAGTTTCTCGACCATCTCGGCGACCTGCTCCTCGCCACCGGTCTGGCAGCTCGTGGCGCAGATGCCGCAGCCCACCACGAATATCTTCCCGAAGGGCTCGGCCATCTCCTCGATCTCTTCTTCCGTTTTCTGATTTGTAATGATCATCCATCTCTCACCTCACATGGTCTCCCTGAGCAGTGGCTCGAAGATCCGTTCGTAGAGGACGGCCATCACGTGGATGCCAGCCGCCTTGGTGGTCTTCCTTATCTCCTTTATGAAGGGGCTGAAAAACTCCATGTTGACCTCGTCGTAGAGCCCGCTGCGCTTCTCCTTGTCGGGCTCGTCCTTGCACTTCCTCATGTCCTCCAGGAGGTCCTTCGGGACGTGGACGCCGGGGATGTACTTGTCGAAGAAGTCAGCGATTCCGAAGGACTTGAGGGGGAAGACGCCGACCAAGGTGGGGCACTTGAACCTCTCCACCTCCTTCAGGAACTCCTTCGTTAGGTCGACGTCGAACATCGTCTGAGTCTGGATGAAGTCGGCGCCGATCTTCGTCTTTCGGCCTATCTTGAGGATCTCGGGCTCCAGAGGGTCGGCGTCATCGCCGTGGATCTCGTTCCCAGCGAGGTCGACCTTCTCGTCGATCATCTTGTGGAGCATGTAGACGAACTGGGCGGAGTCCAGGTCGTAGACGGCCTTGGCCCCCTTGTTGTCTCCGAGGACGGTGTGGTCACCAGAGATGGCGAGGATGTTCCTTATGCCTAGGTGGGCCGCTGCCAGTACGTCGGAGGCGAGGGCGAGCCTGTTCCTGTCCCTGGTGACCATCTGGTAGACGGTCTCCAGACCCACATCCCTCTGGACTATGTACGAGGGCACGAGGGAGTTCATATAGGCCATCGCTAGGGGGTTGTCCGTAACGTTGGCTGCGACGACGTAGGGCTTCATGGCCCTTGCGCTGGCGAGGATCTCCTCGAGTCCCGTCGTCTTCTCGGGCTCAAGCTCTCCTGTGAGGACGAACTTCTCCTCCCTTATGTCCTTCATGAGGTTGCTGTAGGCAGGGCGATTAGACACCATATCCAAAAACTCCAAAGATCAATAACCATCCCTCAAAGTCCTTTTAACGTTGTCGGTAACTGACGAAAAAAACTGAAGTTTATACTATAGACCGATGATAAGGTTTTTAATGAATTACATAAAGTCTTTAGAGATCTATTCAAGGTTGTGACTCATTGTCCCCTGGGCACTTTTAAGGGCCTGGAGATCGAGGTGGGTAGGATCTTCGAGGAGGACTGGGAGGAGCCTATGGGGCCCACGCCCCTTCCCGGCGTGGGGACCCTGAGGGAATGGGACAGGAAGCTGCTCGACAGGTACAAGCCCTTCTACATGCCCTTCTGCGACCTCTGTTGCCTTTGCACCTTCGGGAAATGCGACCTAACTGGCGACAAGCGGGGCGCATGCGGACTGACCATGGCGGGGCAGCAGTCAAGGATAGTGCTCCTCGCATGTTGCATCGGCGCCTCCACCCACTGCGCACACGCAAGACACATGCTGGATCACCTAATCGAGGAGTTCGGCAGGGACGCGCCCATCGAGGTAGCCATCAACACCAACGTCGAGGCCCCTCACATGCGTCTGGTCTGCGGCATGCGGCCGAAGACATTGAGGGACTTGGAGGACGCCCTAGACTACGTTGAGACGCAGCTGGTCCAGCTCGTAGCCACCGCCCACACCGGGCAGGAGGGCGACAACATAGACTTCGAGTCCAAGGCCTTCCACGCGGGGATGCTAGACCATGTCGCCATGGAGGTCGCTGACATAGAGCAGATAGCAACACTGGGGATGCCGAAGGGGGTCGCCGACGCGCCGATGACCCAGATAGGCTTCGGCTCGATCGACACCTCCAAGGCGGTCATCATGTGCATAGGCCACAATGTGCTGCCGAGCGTAGATATCATCGACTATTTAATGGATCACGATTTGTTCGGCGAGATCGAGGTCGGCGGACTTTGCTGCACCGCCCACGACAACAGTCGCTACGATAAACGAGCGAAGGTCATCGGCCCAATCTCCTGGCAGCTGCGCTTCATACGTTCTGGGATACCCGACCTCGTAGTCGTCGATGAGCAGTGCCTAAGAACGGATATTCTGATAGAGGCAAAGATGATTGGGGTCCCCGTCATCGCAACGAGCGAGAAGAGCATGCTAGGCCTCCCAAACAGAACGCATGATGATCCCGACGAGATAGTGGCGGACCTCGTCGAGGGTCGCGTCCCCGGCGTCCTCATTATAGAACCGAGGAAGGTGGGGGAGGTTGCTGTAAAGACTGTGCTGAAGATCGCCCCCAACAGGAAGGGCAACAAGATCCTGAGCCATGAAGAGGTCTCAAAACTCGCCGAGAAGTGCAGGAACTGCATGGAGTGCATCCGTGCATGCCCGAACAACCTGCCCATCATGGACGCCGTTCACGCCGCCGCCCGAGGAGACTTCGAGCCTCTGGGTTCCCTTTACCCCCTGTGCGTTGGGTGTGGCAGATGTGAGAGTGCTTGTCCTGAGGGTTTCCCACTCATCACCTTCTTCAACAAAGGCGCTGAGAAGAGGATCTTGGATGAGAAGTTCGCAATGCGCGTTGGGAGAGGTGCCGTCACGGACGTGGAGATCCGCGAGGTCGGCAGGGCAATCGTCTTCGGCGAGATCCCCGGTATCGTCGCCCTGGTCGGATGTGCCAATTATCCCGCAGGGGGCTCTGACGTGGCATTGATCGCCGAGGAGTTCCTGAAACGCCGTTTCATTGTTGTGGCTACGGGATGCGCCGCGATGGACCTGGCCATGAAGAGGGACGAGGATGGACTGAACCTGTACGAGAAATACCCGGGATATTTTGACGCAGGCGGATTGGTAAACATCGGGAGCTGCGTCTCCAACGCTCACATCACTGGGGCTGCAATAAAGATCGCCAATATCTTCGCGAAGCGACCACTCAGAGGGAACTATGAAGAGATAGCTGACTATGTATACAACCGGGTGGGGGCCGTTGGTGTGGCGTGGGGGGCCATGTCACAGAAGGCTGCGAGCATCGCCTCGGGCTGCTGGAGGCTGGGCATCCCAGTCGTTGTGGGCCCTCACGGCGCGAAGTACCGCAGAAACCTCCTAGGCCGCAAGGAGAAGGAGGAGGACTGGATGACTTATGACGCCAGAACAGGCGAAGAGGTCTATGTTGGACCGGCACCGGAGCACTTATTCTACGCGGCTGAGACAGTCGAGGAAGCCATGGTAATGATCGCGAAGCTTTCGATGCGCCCAAACGACACAACCAAGGGAAGAGCAGTGAAACTGAGCCATTATATTGACCTCCACCAAAGGCTCTATGGCTCCATACCTGACGACCTCCACCTCTATGTCAGAGGGGGAGCAGACATACCCTTCACCATGAAGGACGAGATCTTGAAGGCATTAGATGAGGCGGGGTGGGTCGATGGAAAGATAGCTCAACTGGACCCTACATTACTCGAGAGAATGGTGAGGAGGCGAGATTGATGTCGGTAAAAATGACCCCGGGGCAAACAGCTGAAATAGCTGGCCCTAAAAAGGCCTTCGTCATACCAAAGCCCGAGGTCGTGGCATCGATGATAAAGAGGGCGAAGAGGCCCCTTCTGGTCGTTGGCTCCAAAGCCGACGAGATCAGAACCAAAGACGGGGACCTGATAGACTCGGCGATAAGGATGTCGAAGGGAGGGAAAGTCACCGTTGTGGCCACGGGGCACCTCGTTGGAGAGTTCAGGAAGAGGGGGAAGGAAAACACCTACAGCTCCCAGCTCATGAATCTAGGTGACCGTCTTCGGGACCCTGATTGGGAGGGATTCGACGGAGAGGGAACGTATGACCTCGTGGTCTTCGCAGGTTCTATATATTACATGGAGTGGCTAATTCAATCGGGGCTCAAGAATTTCGCGCAGGGCCTCAGCACAATCTCTCTGGCCCAGAGTTACCAGCCAAATGCGAGCTGGTCCCTTGGCACCATGCCCAGCGAGCAATGGAAAGAAGTTATAGATAAAATAGTTACAATGGTAGAGGAGGGAGCTTAGCATGTCAATGTTTGATGATATACCGGTAGACATTGGAATCATCTACGAGGGTGAGCGCATCCGGGGCCGTGATATGCAGGTGGAACTGGGAGGGCCCCGCGAAGATTACAAGTTCGAGCTCGTCAAGGCGATAGGGCTCGACGAGATCGATGACGGGAAGGTCGAGGTCATCGGGAGGGACATTTCCGAGCTACCCGAGGGAACCAACACGCCATTCGGGATGGTCATCTATGTCGGCGGGAAGGAGATCGAGAAGGACCTGGAGGGCGTCATCGAAAGGCGGCTGCACGAGTACGTCAACTTCATAGAGGGCTTCATGCACCTCAACCAGCGGTACGACATCCAGATGAGGCTGAGCAAGAAGTCCTACGAGAAGGGCTTCAACAGCTTCAAGATGTTTGCGGACGTTCTAATGCGCCTATACAAGAGCGAGATGCCCTTCATAGAGAAGATACAGATTACGTTCATGACCGACCCCGATGTGGTGAAGGAGTGGTACGG
>SMTZ1_10007723_pt1 | contig 10762 bp, 6 predicted proteins | sample DeeMarSWOR136_30_FD_25667 | JGI IMG/M metagenome (IMG submission 25667) | reverse complement strand
CCCTTGCCGTCCGCTAGTGATTCCCCTTACCGGGCGCACAGGAGACTTACACTCCCAAGTATCAGCGCCCTGCCGGGCGCACATAAAAAAGCCCTTCATTGTTTATGAAGGGCTTTAAGGGTTTTATTTTTATTTTGTTATTCAACATACTGCATGGCATAGTACCTGGCAGTTAATTTTTCGCCAGTAGCCTTCTCAATCATTTCATTCCAGTCATAGCGGGTTCCCGGTTTAAATACCTTCTTTACCAGATAATCCCCTACTTCCCCCCGACCAATAAAAGTCTGCTGCTTCAGGTTATTTTCCTGCAGTACATTTTTCACAATATAATAATTGAATTGTGAAGCAAGTAATGCCCCCATCAAATAGTTATGATAGTATACCGGATAAAGTGCCACATGGATCTTGGAAGACCAATCCGGTTCATCCCTTTTAGGTGGGCGTTTGATCATCTGATATTTTTCCACCAGTTCCCACCATAGTTTATTTAAATCCTGCTCGGGATTTTCATACATCTTTTTCTCGAAACGATACATTACCTGTGACCAGCGGCTGAAAACCAGTGTCTCCAAACGGGTTGATTTAAAACAATCATCAGCTACATTATCCAATTCTGCAGGTGAAACCTTTACCATAATTTTTATCCACTCCGGATTTGCCGAAAATTTTTCGAAAAGAATAGCAATCGCTTCGGTGGTAAAGGTGTGTGCCGCATCCCGCAGTAACCAGGGCAGTTCCCTGTCATGATATTTGGAATAAACGGCATGTCCATACTCATGCAGCATGGTGCTCATCCAGTATTGAGTAGGCTGAATATTGCACACCACCCGCACATCACCCTCCCGGTCGATATCGGTACAATAGGCATGCTGATATTTTCCTTCCCTTTCAAATAGATCACTGTTTTCGACCATATCATCCACTGGTAAGTTAATACCTTTATAAAATTCTTCAGTGAGTTGGAGCAGATCCTGATCTTTATAAAAATGATCCAGATCCACGGTATATATTTTTACGGCTTCCTGAAAGAATCTGTTTTGATAATGCCAGGGCATTAAGTCAGCTTTCTCAATGCCATACCGTTTAGACAGGAAATTATCGATATCAGACTTTAGTTCGGCAAACGCATCACGGGTAAGATCGTCCAGTTCATCAAAAAGCTGTTCGATCTGCTGCGGGTCCTGTTCATTCACTCGTAGTTTCATTTCATGATAATTTGAGAAACCCAACTCCTTGGCCGCTTCATTGCGCATGGCAACCAGTTGCAGAACATCATTTTCCACCACTCTACCTACCTGTTTGCTGGCTTTCCAGGCTTTTTCCAGCAATTTCGAATCAGTACTGGTTTTTAAAATTTGCTCAATTTCATTATCAGTATATTTCTTAGTATTGAACTCAGCTCGATAAGTAGAGAACTTTTTCTCCAGTCCGGTTTCCAACTGAATCATTTTTTCTAACTTCTCCTCATCTATTTGTTTAGCGAGATATTGATGATACAAAATATCCAACTGCCGTTTTAAGAGGGGATCGGTTACCGTACCTGATTCCCGGATTTTTTTTAATTTCTGAAAATCTTCCTTGTTGGCATAAATCTTGGACAGTTCTATATTTAACTCTTCCATTTTTTGATAGAGTTCATCCCTACCGGTGGTAGTTGCATTGAAATAAACCAGATTAGATTCCCTGGAAAGAGGAATGACTTTCGTCTCAAAATCTTTCAAAAAACTCTTAAATTCATTTTCCATTTTACTCTTCTCCGTACTACAGTTAAGGATGAGGAAAAAAGAAAGAGGAATTAAGAAAAAGATCGTTTTAGTGCTAATAGCCCTGAGCAAAAACATAATATTCTCCTATTTTTATTATCAAAAGCGAGTTAATATATTTTAGTTTCTATTTAGTAACAATACTTAAAATTTAAAATATAATCAATTGCTCCCACTAATTAAAGATCAAATAAGAATTCTCATTTTTAAATCACATTGCAATTAAAGGGGGTATGAATGTATTTTATTGCTTTCTTCTGGAAATTTATGAGAATAGTGCTGTCAGGAACAACACGATTCTATGCATCACTTCTCCCAAATTAAGAAATCCTATAGGAATCAGGAGTTTTTTAATATTTACAGAAATTCATGAATTCATTATAGGCAAAGATGGGAATACAAATAACTCTTGAGAAATTATGGGAAATCATTCGAGGCAAATATAGTCTTTATACTTCGAAAATTAATGATATCAGCCAGAAAATTTAAAGAAGAGGAACCGATTCAGGGGATCATCTTGAAATGGTTCATACGGATTAATTGGGATTTGGGTTTGTCAGTATTAATATTGGCAAGAATGTATGGTATTCAAATGACCAGGGAAAAATATCGGTTGTCAAAAAAGAAGAGTTAATTTAGCAGGGGTGAAACAAGATGAAGAGTATCGAAATTTATAAAAAAAAAGCTGCCGAAAAGGCCTGTGAATTTATTCAGGATGGGATGATTATCGGTATGGGAAGTGGGAGCACAACCTTTTATGCACTTGAGAAAATTGGTGAATTAATAAGAAGTGGTCAACTAAAAAATATAGCTGGGATTCCCAGTTCACTTAATACAGCCAAGCTTGCCGGAAAGTTTGGTATACCTTTAACAGATTTTAAAAATCACTCTCAGATTGATCTCACCCTAGATGGGGCTGACGAAGTTGATCAGTATCTAAATATGATTAAAGGGGGTGGTGGTGCTCATTTACGGGAAAAAATCGTATTTCAGGCCAGCAAAAGCAATATTGTTATTGTCGATAAAAGTAAAATGTCTCAGAAACTGGGTAGTAAAAGGCCAGTACCTGTAGAAATTCTACCTTTTGCCATGGAGGTGGAATCTCAATTTTTAGAATCCATTGGAGCGAAAATCAGCCTGAGAAAAGTACCGGATGGAAATCCTTATATTACCGACCAGCAAAACTTTATTTTTGATGCCGATTTCGGTATTATTGAAAAACCGGAAGAAATGGATAGCTTGCTCAACTCGCGAGCCGGTATCATGGCACACGGGCTCTTCGTAAGGATGGCCTCGGAAGTAATTGTTGCAGGGGAAGAAGGCATAGAAATATATTCATTAACCACTTGAATCTGTTCCCCAATTCGACTACCAAAAGAACATTCACAACGGTAAGAACAGATTTTAATATAATCCACCTACGCTTGCAAATATTCCTATCCGCTTGAACATGTTGATCCGTCGGAGTATTCTGTTAATTCAGGTTAAAAGTTGAAAAAATTTCCCCACTCATTTCCAATTTCCATAAGTTAAAAATCAAGCCAAAAAAAATTAACAACGAAAGATGATGGATTTACTCCAAAATCAATCTTGTTTTTTGCTCGACTACCTTATTGGCATTTTGATCAGATATTTTGATGGTCAATTCATATTCCCCTACATTTAAATTACCAGCATCTATAGCCAGGTATTCAGGGGAAAATTCATCACTACCCTGCCGTTCTGTATGAATAGTAACTGATGATTTACTTCCTCCACCAAGTATTCCGAATAAATTTGTTAGACCCTTTTTGAAATTTAAGCTTGTTAAATCATAATCTATACTGAAAAATGTGATTCCCTTTTCATCCATCTTAAGATTATATATTTCAAAATAGACATGGATGGGGATCTTTCTGTAATAAATCCGGCCTGGATTTGGATAAAATGCTATTCCATTTTTCTCAAATTCTGCCTGTCCGGTGGTAAATTCAACCCGAGATGCCAGCTGAATATCACTCATTTTCAAGTCTGGGAGAGAATAATCTTCCAGAATTTCTGTCACTTTCCATCCGCCAATTAGTTTAGTGTCTTGTGGCAGGGCATGCATGGCCAGAGAATACCTTCCAGGTGAGAGAACAAAACGATGATAACCAATAAAATCATCCCTATTCTGGAGAGAAAGAGTAATCTGTTCATTTGATTTGGAAATCTCCTTATACTCATTATTATAAACTGCAAGACCTCTTTCTACTTCAATTTCCGGCTGTTTCTCTGATATTTCAGCTGCGATTTCGGATGTCGGCAAGGCATAAGAGAGTTCCAGGATAGTCTGGCCATCCTCACCTCGAAAGGTCTCCAGAGTAAAAGGAATGAGGAAAGATTTCGATCCCTCGTCCCAGCTATGACGATCCGTAGAAAGACCGATGGAAACTGATTCACGACTCAGCTCTGCCATTTCATTTTCATACGATAGTCTATCTATTTCGCTGGCGTGGAGCATTCGATAATAAATATTATCCCACGTCAGTCTGTCTTCCAGGATGGCCGGATGAGTTATCACTGGCGCAAAGCGCCAATCATTACCAGATTTTCCCAGCATAAAATGAAAAGTCAACCGGGGTTGTTCACCCTGCTGGTAATAGAGCCAGGATTCATTAAATGGAACAAATTCTCCTGCTGTTTTGATAATATCATCCGGTTCACCGTGTCGTAAGTAAATCAAACCCTTATCATTAAACTCCTGATTCAATTTATTATTTTCAGGATAATCCAGATAGTTCAGGGTATCGGGATCCTCAAACCAGGTGCGAAAACCATCCCATTCATAATATTTTTCAGCATAAATTAAACGGCGGTAATGTTCTGCCAGACGAATATTGATTGCAGCTGCAGGAGTAGGATCACGCTCAATCCATAAGGCATAAAAAAAATCCTTTTTCTTATCAACGATACTGAGAGATTGATATAAATCCAATTCCTCATCAGTAACGACATATTTCACATCTTCAAACACCAGATCAGCTTCTACTATATTACTGATAAGGTCAACCGCCTGCCAAAAGTATTTTTGTCCTTGAGTTAAGTCGCCCCTTTCATAATGCAGTCGAGCAAGCGAGAGCAGGATAGGTTGTATGGGAATGGCTGAATTGTTTTTCATAAATGCCTGGAAAACAGAATCTGCTTTATAAAACATCATTTCGCGCCGGAATTTTTCTCCGATAAAATAATGGGCATATTCCCAGGGTTGTTCTGATAACCAATTGACTGACTTATCCAAGTTCCGATTAGCAATCAGATAGCGGTATAATCTGAATATTTTAACTGACGGTTCTGAGAGATCGGGACGAAGTCGTATTTGTGCCTGACCCAGTTCCACTGCTTTTTCATACTGCCTTCGGTATCTTGCTAACTGGGCATATTGATAGAGTACATCCTGATAAGCAGAATCGAGGGAGAGTAGCTTTTCAAAATGTCTTTCAGATTTATTCCAGTCCATATCTCTGAAAATTAAGGCTTTATATACACCGGTTTCCCGGTAACAAATACCACGATAATAATGGGCTTCAAGATTGTCTTCCTCTAATTTCAGGATATCTCCAAAAAATCCCTTCGCATCACCCCAGTTTCTATGATATACCGCAATTTTACCCAATCCTGCTAGTACTCTTTTAGAGTCTCGTTCAATTTCGAGCGCTTTTTTATAGTAGATTCGGGCTTTATCCAAATTTCCTATCTCATAAAGTGAATCTCCCCGAAAGAGCAGACTGTCAACTCTCGTTTCATTGGCAAAAACAGCAGGAGAAATTAACTGTAAAATAGAACAGGATAGAAAAATGATAATTATTTTACACAATTGAACATTCATCATTCCACTTATTGAGAACGAACCAAATTGTTAATTGTTCAACAAGAATCACCTAAATATTAGCCATTTCAAAGAAGACCTGACACCAAAAGAGATCTGGTACTTAAAGTAATTACATAATTTTGATGAAATTTTTTGAGAAATTCTTTCCCGAGCTGAAGCTCGGAGCTATTGAAAATACTTAATTTATTCATATCCAGATCAATAGCCCCGATTTTTAAATCGGGGTGTATGAGAAATTCTCTCCCTTTTTTTTGCACTTTAGTGCCAGACTAAAGAAACTACAACAGCCTGCTGTTCAGGATCGCTTCCGTCGGTATGACTAAACAGTATATTACATCAAAAAAAGTAAAATCATTTTTTTAAAGAAACAAATGATGATACTTCTTCTCAGCCGATACCCACTTTGCTCATTAACTCCTTAAATTTGGGGTGAGAATAAAGCGAAGTAAACTTGGGATCAACCTTCAGATAGATCAGCCGGTACGTTCTATTATCATATGCTTTTTTTAACCATTGAAGTGCTTCATCCTGTTCACCGAGTGCAGTATGACATGCTGCCAGTGAATACATGGCGTAGGAAGATGGTTGAGTAATTTTTTCTGATATAGCTTTGGCTTTATCAAATTCACCAACATTGGCAAAGGTACTTGCTAATTCGGATTGCATAGCTGTTGTGTTTCCAGAGAGCTGGACAGCCCGGTCGACTGCCTCAATTGCTTCTTTCTTCATCTGTTTTTGCTCCAAAGCCCATCCCATGAACAGGTAAGCTATAGCGAACTCAGAATCTATTTCTATTGTTTTCCGATACTGTTCTATGGCTTTGTCATATTCTCCAGCAAAATAATGTACCAAACCAACTGTGGTATTAATTATTAATGATAAGGGATCAAGCTCTTGTGCCTGATGGATTTGAGTGAGTGCTTCATCGAATTCTCCCCGTGGTGTTAAAAAGTTAATGGCATACCAGTGGAATGTTGTAGCATACTTATCGTTTAATTCAATAGCTTGCTTAAAATGCTTTTCTGCTTTGGACCAATCCCAGAAATAGAGTGAGTTGACACATCCTAATGAAGAATGCGCTTGTGCCAGTGAATCATCAATTTTTAAGGCATGTTCCGCTGCTTTCTCTGCTTTTGGATAAGCATCAGCCGGAGACAGTAATCCATAATTCCCAAGAATAATATATGCGTCTGCTATCCCAGCATACGCCAAGGCATATAATGGATCTAGATCAATCGCTTTTTCAAAAAAAAGTACAGACTTTTTTAATCCTTCTTCATTACGTTTATTCCACCAATACCGTCCTTTCAAATAAAGGTGATAGGCTTCCAGGTTGTCGGTGGCTTTTTTCTCGACCTGTTGTTTTTCTCCATTTAAGAGTTGTATTTGCAGGGCTCGGGCAATGCTCTGGGCAATATCACTCTGAATTGCGAAAATATCTTTCAGTTCCCGGTCGTACACCTGGCTCCATAAATTCTCTTCGGTATGTGAATTGATCAACTGTGATGAAATCCGAACCTGCTTCCCTGCTTTTCGAACGCTGCTTTCCAGGATGTTCCCCACTTTCAATTCCCTGCCAATTTTAGCTGCGCTCTTGGTAGTTTTTTTATACTGCATAACCGAGGTACGGGCAATAACCTTGAATTCTTTAATTTTAGAAAGTGTGGAGATAAGTTCTTCCGTTAGTCCATCGGCAAAATATTCATCTTCCGGATCGGGACTGAAATTGGTAAAGGGAAGTACCGCCACCCTGAATTTAAAGGGCTCTATTTTTACGGCCTGCTGATTATTTATTAGTTCTTTCTCTATCTTTTTTTGCAAAGAAACCAGCTCCACCATAAACTCTTCCACGTAATTATATCTTTTAACGGGATCTTTCGCCATGGCTCGCTTGAGAATATTTTCGACGGACTGTGGTAAATCCGGTTTAAAGCTTCCCAGGGCAGGAGGTTCTTCATTAATAATAGAATAAATAATGGCCTGCCCATATTCCCCATCGAAAGGGATTTTTCCAGTAATCATTTCATAAAATACCACTCCAACCGACCAGATGTCAGTTCGGTGATCTACTGTCTCTCCTCTGGCTTGCTCAGGGGACATGTAGGCGAGTGTCCCCATATAGCGCCCCTTCCTCGTAGTATGACTTTTACCACTTAACTTCGCCAAACCAAAATCCAAGATTTTCACCTCTCCCCTACTCGTAATCATAATATTGGCAGGTTTGATATCACGATGAATAATACCGGCTTCATGAGCACGGGATAATCCCAATAAAATCTGAATAGATATATCAATTGCTTCACTAATAGATAACGAACCCTTGGATATCTTATTATCCAGGGTAGTCCCATCATAATAAGTCATAACCATAAAAAGTTGATCGTCTGCGGTGGTTTCTATCTCATGTATAGTACAGATGTTGGGGTGTTCAAGAGCAGACGCTGCCTGCGCCTCCTGCATAAATCGTTTCTTGGCCTCATTATCTCTGGTTAATTCTGGGGGGAGAAATTTTAAAGCAACTAACCTTTTTAACCTTGTATCTTCAGCTTTATACACTACACCCATCCCGCCTCCACCGAGCTTCGCAAGAATTTTATAATGGGATATCTCTTTGCCTATCATTAATATTTCTCCAGCCTCCAGATGCAGGTAGGATCCGGACCTTCAAGTATTAATATATCCAACGATAACGAATTTTTCCAGTTTTTAGAAATAAAATATTACCAAATCAATCTTAGAGAGTAATCCTACTATTTATATCTAAATATTCTCTGAAAAAACAAGGTTAATTTGTAATACCCTGAAACAAAAACAAAAGGTTACCCTATGGATTATTTCAAATTATGGTTGTTATTAATTATCAGACCGGCCATTTTTTTTCTCCGGCAGCCATATCCCAGAAGAGATATTCATACTGTACCACTTTCATAAATAATCTTTCCAGTTTTTTTAATTCTCGGGGTGGAAAATCCTGCACCAACTCGTCCAATGTGCTACCAAGCCATTCTACATAATTCTGAAATTCGGGACTGGTCCAGTTATTAATAAAATCCTGCCAGGGGCTCTCTCCCTTTAGATTTTTTTTGACCACCATCCATGAATCCAAATACACCTTTTCTGCCGCATATAGCATGGTGAAACCTTCTAAAAAAGTTCTGTTGTAGGCGGTTGTTAACAAAAACTGGATATAGGCATGACATACCGGGGAAGGTTCGATATCTTCAATATCGATACCATGTTCTTCAGCATTCTTGCGAAACAATCCTAATTCGGTATCCAGTGCTGATAGAATCTGAATGAAATTTGTTCGCATTGGTACAGGCGATTTTGCCAGAAGAATACCAATAAATGGGATAGCTTCTCGCACAAAAATATAATCCTGTTGTATCCATGATTTGAAGACATTATCCGAAATAGTACAATCGGCGGTAGATTTCAGGAAAGGATGTTTCAGCATTTTTATCCAGATTTGTTCTGCATTTTTTAATAATGATTGATGAAACAAGACCATAATTGACTCCTTATAAATTCTTTAATGAATCATTTTTTTAAGAAGTTAAATGGAACATAGATTAAGCAGATGAGATAGATTTTCATAGATAACATTTTTTTATACTTAGCCATATATAAAAGCAATATATACCTTTGAAAAAAGGATTTAAAGTAAAATAATGATTAAAAACAGCCTTTTTTAACCTTGAAAGGGCAAATATGTAGACTTGGGTAAAATGAATCCTATACCATCAAAAAGTAGCCTAGCAAATTTAAAAGGAAATTTACCTAATTAAATTTAATAATGGAGGATTTATTATGGAAAGATTCATTTTTGCTTCAAATTTCATTACCAGGAAATACGTAACAAAGACATAGAGAAAAACAACGATAATTCTTTGGGTACTCTGGGTTATTAAAAATAACCTATTGAATGATATTTTGATTTGAAAACCAGACAAATTGTAGGAAAACTTTCAGATAGCCTATTGACTACAATCTTTGGTAATGCAGATATTAAGATGATGGAAAAAAAATGATGTCAAAAATGTGGAAAATCTACCAAAGTTATGGAGAGAATGAAATTAACATTATACTAATATTTTATTATCACAAACTTCTGAACTACTAAATAAAATCTTCAACCAAAATTATTTGCTGTTTATATCTGTTTTACCTGACAATACGGGTATAGTTTCTGATGGTATATGCACTAAAATGTCCCAACGCATTATTACTTAAATTCGTCTTTGGATTCGCTAGGGAAATCTCTACAAACTCAGGTAACTCAGGATCATAATCGCCCCCACCCTCACCACTATCCAGCATCGAAAAGTATTCATAGGTTGCTTTGTTAAATGTAAATAACTGAATATTAACATTATCATTATAATTAAAAGTAACATCAAAATCGTCAATAACATACTGTTCACCATCACTGAATCTTCCCTGGTATAAATACTTTTCCACCAATTCTCCATTTTTAAATATCTTTAGTCGACAATAATCCTCTATACCCTGGCGGTCTGTGAAGGCACAGACCATAACATAACCCCAACCACGATTAAGAAGCGACACATAGTCCAAAAGTAGTGGTTCAGGCATGGTTGAGGAGGCTGAATACTCTTTTCCCTCAGCAATCACCCTAAATGTATAGGTTCTGCCTGGCACCCCCTGAAGTGTCTGAGTCTCATACAAACCTGCTCTGATCTCTCTAAGGATTTCAGATTTACCAAAATTATCATTGATTATTACCTCAGCACCTGTGACCGGCGGGAAGTTATTCAGCTGGTTAAAGCGACCGGTCTTGGTTATCTTTACCTGATAAGGACCAGCTTGATCGGTAATGATACCTTCTATTACTATCTGAGGCTCAAAATCTTCTAGGTCCAGATCTATGACGTCCCGATAGCATGATAAAAAGAGTAGGAAAATAAAAGTAATGAGTACTGAAAATTTTATCCAAGTTAGGTTCATACGATTTTGAATTCTTTCCACGATGCTTACCTCAAAATGTTATATGATATGAAATTGAGGGAAGAAAAGAAAATAACGACAATTTGACCGGTTCTATAATTTGCGGATTCCTTTCATTCTCATCAAAGAGAATCGCATAGGCATTTTTTCGACCGTAAGCATTATAAACAGTGACATTCAA
>SMTZ1_10007720_pt1 | contig 10763 bp, 9 predicted proteins | sample DeeMarSWOR136_30_FD_25667 | JGI IMG/M metagenome (IMG submission 25667) | reverse complement strand
TTAATGTTTTTTGAAATTTTCGCAATTTGCGTAGTTGTAGTCATGAAATTCATGACTACATATTCTCATCGAAAGAAAATTGTCTTCTCACTACTATAATAAGATACTCCTCAGTATAAATAGTTAACTATTGGCTCAAAATTATGCACCTCGGACGTGATTTTGTAGTGCAAACCTTAGGGTAAATTCAGGCCATTTATTAATCAACAGTATGTTCTCAAAATCTATAGCCCACAGGTGAGAAAAAATGATACGTTGAATAATTGAAGAATGAAGTAACAGTAGAATGTATGCCAAAATGAATATATTTTTCCGAGATTTTTCAACTATAGTATGCATAAGTGCTATCAGATTCTGAACAGTTTTGTGCATTGAAATTCCCTTGAGTTTTGCTATATTAATCTTTCTATCAGAGAGAATGCTGTTATGCTTCATCAAGATTCAGACATGGAGGTAAATTTGAAAAATGTCATTTTTAGATCATTATGGGATTAATATCAATATTGATCACTATTTACCAAATTAATGGTTTTTATTGACCTAAAATCATTCTCATTAATCCTTTTTCTTCATTACATGAAAAGGTAGAGCGTTACCTATGAAAACCAATATATTGAGTCATTGGAGAACTCCCAGTCTTCAAATAGCCGAAATCATGGCAGTTCTCAAAAACTTTCACGTTCCAGTTTTTCTTTGATCTTTTCTCTGTATACATGGTACGGGTATTCCAATGTCTGGTTCTCAAAGTCAAAATACGTGAGGAGTGGAGGGCTGGTAAAACTGTACTTTTCTGAAATAGAGCGAAGCTGGTAGACTTCCTTTTCTGTAATCTCATCTATTGAATCCAGCTTGTTCACCAAGTCTGTCAAAAACAGGGGATGAGAAACGCACTCGATCAATCCCCAGTTCTCACAGAGGATCAGCTCTTTGTACATTCGTGCTCCCTTTGCAAAACTGCAGACCATTTTCTGAGTCAACTTTATGTTTTGCAGTTTCAAAAACAAAACGAAATGTGCACATTGGTTGTAAGAAAATGGGTATATAACATATTTTTTTCTGATCAATCCATTTTTGATCATTTTTTCACGGGAATACTTTATTTGGCTATATGTCCAGTCTTTCTGTAATTTTTTTTCTGCTTTGAGTATTTCCACCAATTTTGCACCTTTGTATCCTGTTCGCAAATAAGGGAGAATTGCAATATCACATTCTGACCAGTTGGTATCATGATGTCCGGGAGACATGTCAAGTGTAGAATTATTGCAGAAATCAAAAAGTGTATCTGCAAGTGGGTTTACATCTCCGAAAAAATTGGGATTTTCTATAATCCTTTCGTGGCAGGAGACGCGCACAACGTAGTCTGTAATAATACCGCCCTCTTTGAGTAACTGTAAGAGGGCTTTCGTCTCTGCATCATCTGAAGAGAAAAACCCCATGTTCAGCAGGTTCTTGTAAGGAGGTAATACAGGGAACATCCATGCAAAAGGTTCAATAACCTGGAAATACGAAACAACTGTTTCAGTACTCTGGTCCGTTTCTATGATGCAAAAAAATCTATGGAGGGCGTTCCTGCATAATTTACCGTAATCAATATCATATATGGGTCCACGTAGAATTCTCTGTTTTTTGAACTCTTCAAGCTTTCTCACAATAGTGCTCGTCCTTTTATACTCAGTGTGGTTGAGGAGATCTTTCAGGGAATCATGTGGAACCCTCCCTATGACAGTCAGCAGGTCTTTTTCACTGTGAGTCATTTCGTGAATATTCCCCATAACATTTCCAGGTTTCAAAAATTTATAAACCTTGCTCCCAAAAGGACGTGGCTGTGAGAAAGGGGAGAATTCCTTTCAAAAACTGGAATAGAAAAAAGTCTCCAGTGCCATAAGTGGGAATAAGTCCTCACGAGGCTACAGCAAAAGAACTCAAAGAGTTGTATTGAAAAGACAAAAATTTAGAAGCTAAGGTGTTAACAGCAATTTTCAGAAAAGAAGGCCTATGTACCTACATTATGTCAATACCACGACGCCTTTTCTTTAAGTAGTCCCTGAGAGTCTTCCCGCGTAGATTTTTCTGGACAATTACTCCAATTTCGCGGTCAGACAAATCTGCTTTAGCAATGAGATCGATATCGCTTCCTTTGATCTTGGAGTGGAGAATATTCAAGGAGGCTTCCACTGGTAATTTGTCAATATTTCGAATCAGATGAGGATCTGGGTTTTCTGTTCGAATTGCCTTGATCGTATTCCTATCTAATTCTCCTGTCACGGGCAGGTTTTCGATTTTCTGGAAGTATTCAAGTTGTTCTTTAGTATAAGGAATCCCTCTGATCTTTTGCCATGTTTTCCTGGTCCACAGCCGAGTTTTAAGTTTCTTATAGATAGATCCAACCTTTTCAGGACCCCATCCTTTCTTGTAAAGAACCCAAGGAGTTTTAGGATTTTTGAGTGTCCCAATATCACAAAGTGTGTAATCTTCAGGGTTGGATTCATATCCGGGCGATTCAAATATTTCAAATAGAGAAAACCAACATGGGTTACCAGGATAGCTGGCGTGTTTTCCTTCAGACCAATAAACAGTGACTCCACAATTCTCTGATGCACACTGATAGTATCTGCTCTTATCTACAAAGGGCACTCCCTCGTGAGCTGCATAGTAAGCTTCCTTTGCTGAAAACAGATTCGCGTCTTCATCCTTTGGTCCTGTTACTAAGATAGCAGTTCTTTCTGTATCCCACACGTGCCCATTCCAGCGCCCAAGTTTGCCGCCTGTGTCCTGATCCCAGATAGTGAAATAGTTAACCTCGTATGCTGTGACATCATCACGAGGATCAAGCCGAATAGCAGAAAAGTAAACTAAAGGGTCCCATGCAGGGCGCCCCCTGAAAACACGGGGCACTTTATTCTGTTCGAGTTCTACAAGATAACATCTTTCTCCTTCGCTTGCCCAGTAAGTAGGAGCAAACTTTTGTGCAAGCTCATAGACAAAATCTTTTTTCATGTGTGATCCCAGTTATAGTTGTTTTCTACATTAAATATTTTTGCCCTGTAGTGAAAAGAACTCGACGAATATTGATTTTCATGATGAGAAATTCGTAAGAGACCTTCTGAAGATGGGAATCTCATGGAGAACTTCCATGATTAGATCCAAGAAATGCGCTAACTACCCAAAGCAGCACGACCCAGTGATCGTCATGTATAACTGTACTACAACCTATGTTCAACTATGTGCATAATTATGTCTGCTAAAGCTTTCAATCCTAAAAACAGGACAAGAGGAGCTGTTCCAGATAAGAAAGCGCCATAAAAAATAATCACCAGGTGCATGGGGATTATCCGTGCATAAGGGAAGAACATCAACCTCCCAATGTTGGTGAGTTTTTCCTCATCCCTTTTCCTGTTGTACAGGAAAGAAAAAAAGTGATCAATCGAGAACACAACTCCTCCCAGGAGAACATAGTGCATATCAACTCCTTCAGCATTAATGAACAAGAACGAAGCATAAATTGCATGGAAGAATCCATAATGAAATGCGAAAAAATATGCAGTTTTGCGTTTCGTTTTTTCTGTTGGGGGGACAGGTTTATCATTTATGTAGAAGTTTTCAGTTGAAAACTTCTTCAAGCTCAAAATCCTTAAAACATTCACTGATCCTATGATAACGCTCTGAACCCAGTACACTACCATGATGGTGATCAAAGACCACTCTTTAAACACAGCATAACCAATGGTAGCACCATTGGCAAAAATTAAAATCCACAAAGATACATCAGTATAGAAAGGTCTTTCCAGGTTGTCCATGGAAAAGAATGAAAGAACATGTATAAAAGTATTGTGCTTCCTGTGACAGGCTGTGTGTAGAATAACCTATCTTTCAATTGGATGAGAAGCTGTAGTAACCTAAAAATGAAAAAAGAGGAATTACCTTTGAGCGTTTTGATCGTTTGAGAAGTGGTTGAAGTCCTTATTGGCCATGCAGGATCTTTTCAGAGGAAGGACCGAAAACCATATAGTGTTACGCATACAGTAATCAACATGGCAGCAAGAAGAAAGACCCTCAGTGTAAAAATAACAGAAACCCAATATGAAGAATTAGAAGCGCTTGTGGAGAGAGGAGAATATACCTCAAAGGATGAGTCTATTAGAGAATTATTACGTGAAAAATTTGATGATTTCATTTCTTACCTTCATGAGAGAGCCGAAAGAGACAGAGAAAAACACATTCCTCTTGAAGCGTATGGTGAACCAAGAGGATTAGAATGAGCTATGCTGTATTACTCCATCCAAGTGTAGTAAAATATCTTATTGATCATCTGAAAACGAAAGAAAGAGATGTTATGCGAATTAAAGATCTGCAGATGTGTGTATTATGTGCTCAACGTATCAGGTTCATCTCAACGTCCATTGAAAAGAAGAATGAGAGATAGAAAAGAAATTATCCTTTAACATTGATCAACGGTTTGAGCATGACCACCTTCTTTGAGATCCCTGAATAATGCATACAGTCAACCACATTGACAATGTCCTTGTATGCACCAGGTGCTTCTTCCGCAATCCCTGCCATAGAATGGCCTTTGACGTGGACACCTTTTTTCTCTAAATCCTTGATGACATCAGATCCCCAGTAGGATTTCTTGGCCTGTTTACGACTCATCCTCCGCCCTGCTCCGTGGATAGCTGATCCAAAGCTCTTCTCCATGCCCACCTGGGTACCGTGCAGAATGAAAGAACAAGTCCCCATAGTACCGCCCACAATGACGGGCTGGCCCACCTCCCGGTAGGGGGCAGGAACTTCTTTTCTTTCTGGTCCAAAATCACGGGTAGACCCCTTCCGGTGAACGTACACTAGTTTTCCACCGTGGTTTTCTTTCTTGCACGTGTTGTGTCCAATGTGATACATCAAATCCAGGGTAGCATCTGGAAATATTTCGTGGAACCCTTCTCTCACCAGATGGGTAATAACTTCTCGGTTGGCAAAGGCGCAGTTAATGCCTGCACACACTGCAGAAAAATACCTTTCTCCTTCTTTTGATTTAATTGGTGCACACACTAAATCTTTGTCCTTTATCTTTATATTGTACTTTCTAACAGTTTTGGCCAGTTCTTTTAAATAATCTGTACCAATCTGGTGACCTAACGCTCTGGACCCTGTGTGGATGGAAATGACAATACTATCTTTTTTCAGCCCATACACAGAAGCTACATTTTCATCGTAGACTTCAGCTATGTACTGGACCTCTAAGTAGTGATTCCCAGACCCTAGAGTCCCTACCTGTTTGAACTGCCTTTGCTTTGCTTTAGGAGAGACTGCATCAGGGTTGGCATTAGGCATCTTCCCGTGCTCTTCTATGAACTGTAAATCTTCTTCTCTGCCGTATCCTTTTTCCACAGCCCATTGAGCTCCACCTACCAAAACCTCATCCAACTGTCTGGGTGTCAAATGTATTTTGCCTGTAGACCCTAGACCAGCAGGAACTTTTCTGAAGAGCGTATCCAGCAATTCCTTTGACTTGGGCAGGACATCCTTTTTCTCTAAATCTGTCTTGATTGTTACCACGCCGCAGTTGATGTCAAATCCAATCCCGCCCATGCAAATGACGCCCTCTTCTTCAGGATCAAAAGCAGCCACCCCTCCTATGGGGAATCCATATCCCGGGTGGACATCACTCAGAGCTATAGAAGCTTTTTGTATTCCAGGTAAGCATGCGACATTTGCTATCTGTGCGAGAGCATTCCATTCTTTTCCTTTCTTCACATCTACTACTAAATGATCTATAATTTGTTTGTTTCCAAAAATCTTTCCAGGAACTCTCATTTCTCCCTGCTGGGGAAGTTCCCATTCATAATCTGATAGTTTCTTCAGGTTAGTTAAATCCATATACATACAAAAGGTATGAAAGATAAAAATCTTTGGGTAGCTTCCCGTTGAATGATAATTGTTCATCACCTTTTTTTGGTACTGTTACGTAATCAATTGGCAAACCTTTTTATTTCCTTTCAAGTACCAACATGCATGGCAGACCCCATCATCACGTTTCAACCTTCAGGAAAGCGCACTTCTTCTGAAAGAGGACGCACTGTTTTAGAAGCTGCCCGAAGTGCTGGAATCCAGTTACGGGCTGTATGCGGCGGAAAAGGTATATGTGGCAAATGCAAAGTCAAAATTCCGGGGTACAAAAAGTACACTGCAGAAGAAAAAGCATTTCTAACGCAAGATGAATTGAAAGCAGGATTTCGTCTGGCTTGCCAGGTTACTATCGATCAGAACATGACAGTAGAGGTTCCTGAAGAATCTTTGCTCAAAAAGCAGCGCATTCTCGTAGAAGGGGTCACCAGAAAGATTACACTGTATCCTAACGTCAAAAAGGTTTTTTTGAACCTTCCTTCGCCCACACTGGAAGATAACAGAGCAGACATTGAGAGGATCAGAGATTCTGTTGAATACAGTATTACCAAGATCAGTATGGAAGCACTGACTGAGATCCCTTTAGTTTTGAGAGAATCTGACTTTGAAATTACCTTAGTTTTGTTAGGAAGTGAACTGGCTGGATGTGAAAAAGGGGACACTACCAACTGTAGTTATGGGATAGCTTTCGATATTGGTACCACTACTGTGGTGGGGTATCTCCTCGATTTGAATACAGGAGAAGAACTGGCAGTTTGTGCTAAAATGAATCCACAGATCAGTTTTGGAGACGATGTGATCTCCAGGATCAACTACGGGCAGACCAGAAAATCTTTAGAAAAGTTAACCATGAGCTTAAAGGTGTGCCTTTTAGAGATCATTGATGAGCTTTCTGATACAGCTCACATCAAAAAAGAGGACATATACGAACTCTCTGTGGCAGGTAACACGTGCATGCACCATTTGTTTTTAGGTATCTCCCCCCAGAGTCTGGCTGTTTCTCCGTACGTTCCTGTAGTTAAGGAAGCCTTGTCTGTTCGTTCCAACCTGTACGGAAAGAGAATGTACGTCCTCCCGGTGATTGCAGGGTTTGTGGGAGCAGATACAGTGGCTGATCTCATTGCCTATCCTTTAGATGATAGAATCCGGCTCCTCATTGATGTTGGGACCAACTGCGAGGTAGTGTTGGGAACCAGAGACAAAATGCTGGCGTGCTCTACTGCTGCAGGGCCTGCTTTTGAAGGAGCCCACATCAGCTGTGGAATGCGGGCAGCTCCTGGAGCCATAGAGAAGGTGACAATCGATGATGAAATCTGCATTGAAACTGTTCACGATGAACCTGCGCAGGGAATTGCAGGTTCAGGGTTGATCAGTGCTGCAGCAGAATTGTTGAAATGGGGGATCATGGACCCTTCGGGAAGGTTACAGAAAGAGCATGCATTTACATCACAGATGAAAAATGATAAAGAATTCATGCTGACAGATACTATTTCTCTGACCCAAAAAGATTTAAGAGAGGTTCAGTTGGCTAAAGGAGCAATCTTTGCAGCCCAGCAGATACTGTTAAAGACGTACGGGGCGAATGTGCCAGATTTAGAAGAAATCGTTCTGGCAGGTGCTTTTGGAAGCTATATCCCTAAAGAAGCTGCAAAAGCAATAGGGTTAATCTTTGACCTGCCTACTGAAAAGATCAAGAGTATAGGGAATGCAGCAGGTGTAGGGGCCAAGTTATGTTTACTGTCGAGGAAAGAGAGAGAACAAGCAAAAAAACTGTCAGAAAGTGTGGAATACGTGGAGTTGTCCTCTCGAAAGGATTTTCAGCAAGAATTCATGGATGCCATGTTCTTTCCCCATTCTAATCTGGACTTATTTCCCTCAGTGAAAAAAATACTGGCAGAAACGAGTCCACACTTTCAGGAATAGCCATTGAAAGACTAAAAATGAGAAAATTTGACTGATTACATTATGCATAAATCAGACTTTCTTCCTCAATTTCTCGCATCTCCACCAGTTCTCCCACCTTCCGGGGTGAAGGGATCACCCTGTGCTGCCAGAAGTAATCAGTGATCTCATCTTTGTACTGCATAAAATCCAGTCTCTGGTAGGAGAATTTCCCTTTTTTCCTCCTCTCCAAAGATCTCAAAATGGATTCTACAAATTTAGACAGTTCTTCCTGACAAACCAGCTCCAAAGAAGCTGGATTTCCATCAGTGGAAACCAGTCTTTCTGCAATTTGGTTCAAAGGCATTCGCATCCATGTTCTCAAATCGGGATATATTTTGAAAAGACGGGCGTACCTCATGAGGACAGCTGCTTTGCTCTCAGAGAGGTACGCCCTGAAATGCGGTCTGCTGTGTTTTTTTCGTACGTTCAACATTCCTAGACCTAGATTGGAGGTGAGACGAGAAATATCCTGTAAGAACGATTTAGAACGGGAAGTAATCTCAAATCCACCATTAGATCGGCTGGACAGAGATATAATATGGAGTAAGAGTGAAGATTCTTCTGTAATCTGGGCTAAAGAGTTCAATTCTGCCCATCGGGATCGCATGCGTGAAGGAATGCGTGCTGAAGCTCTGTTCAACGTTTTTATCCCATAATGAGATTTTAAAATTTCTGTAATTGCCGAAGGAATTCGGGAGGTGGAATCATCAAATTCCCCAAAGCTGTTGTGTAACCGGCTGAAGAGCCATTTTTTCCTCTTGGGGAAGGTGTACAAGTGGTTCTTAGACATTTTCTGCAGTAGTTGAATGAAAATTTTGTCCAGGGTTACATTTACCTGGATAGGCAATTTGTACTCCTCATTGTAGTACGGTCTAATCGGTATGCCTGGGGGCAGGTGGTACTGAGAAACATCACGTATAATATTTACACCAGAAAGATCTGTTAACCTATTCAGAGCCCACACAGGAATGTCGGTCCGGCCTGTTCGCCACCGGTGGATCGCATCTGCCAGCGTGTATTCACTGCGGTACGTCTTGGCATAGCCCCCTTCTTCAGGAGCGACCTCTAGAAATTTCTCCCACAAAAAGTAGGCTAACTCCAGCTCTTTTATGGAAATACCATACCGTCTCCTTAATGTGGGGTCTTCTTCCAGCTTTACAATATCATCTAAAGAGAGTAAATCAAAATCAGTTTTCTCCAAATGATAGACATTTCCCTTCTTGGACACGATACCCTGGGCTTTCAAGGACCCTAAGAAGTGGTAAACTGCACTGGGGCTCAATTCACTGGCTTCTATCAGGTTCCGGGCAGGTTGAGGATTCTCTGAAAGTAATTGCAAGAGCTTACCCTTTTTCTTACCGTACAATGCATCAAAAATGTCACCAGGAGCAGTATATTCTCTTTTAATGTTACTCACTTCTTTCATAGCGAAAGAAAACAATTTCCTTCGCGTGCTACGCCCTACAGTAACCCTGATGAAGGGCGGAAACTCCTTCACCTGTATACGTTCTGTTCCAGATGTATATGATTCCAGCATGATCATCACTTTTAACTGTTTTAATAGTAAATACTGTGGAAAGTGTATATAAAGGTTTCGGTTATGCATGAAAAGAAAAATGTGAAATTGGGGTTTAGTCTAGTGGTGGTGTAGGGTATTTGTTTCTAGGTGCGTCCTTGAAACAGGTTGCAGCCTACAGTTATTTTCAAGCCCCTGTATCATTGTATCAGGTGTAGTATGCTTCTACCTGCTCCATCCAGGTGTACCATGCTGGCTTGGGAGTGCTGTCTGATCTCCTCAAGCCTAGAAAGCACATGAAATCTGAAAATCGGGCCATTCCTTCTGTGTTTTCCAGAAATTCATCATCCACGCCTACAACGAAAAATTCTGCAGCTTTTCTACATTCTTCTGGAGTGGAATCATGGAGGTTGATCCACATTAAAAATTCGATTTTGGATCTGTTTTCTTTCAAAATTCTGAATATTTCTCTTATGTATTCAGCCTGTTTCTCCTCCGAACTCTCTAGCATAAGAGATGAACTCCAGGATGTTTCAACAACACCTATTTTCTTGCTGCCAGCCAGATCAACCATGGCAGCAAAGTAGTGTTCCACGTGGTGAGGGTCTCCACTGAAGGAGAACCTGTCTCCATGTGGATAGAACGTGAAAAAGACCATATCACCGGCTAAAGCTTTTCTAGCAATGTTCTCACAGTTGTTGTGGACAACAGAATGGATAGCAAATTCTGTCCCTACGATAACCTGGTGGCTTCTGCGACAACTTTCACCAGGTCACCAACGTCTTCAGCTTCACGGTCCTCCACCAGGCCTTCCACCTAATAGTTCTACGTCACCATCTAAGGGTTCAAAGGGCCAACCTTTTAAATTCATTTTCATCACTTCACTTTATATTAAAAGAAGAATTTAAATTCCTTTCTATTAAACAACAATTTATTTTCGAATTTGATTGCCGCAAAATGTATTTTTGTCTATTGCAGATTGAACTTATTATCTGTATGCATCCTCAGCAAATTTTCACATGTTTTTCTTCTCAAGGATAAAGACCTTGAAGGAGAATACTATTTGCTTCAGAACAAACATGACCGAAAAGTAGTTATATAGGGGGGAACCCCATAAAGAAAAAGGAGGAGAATATAAAAAGGAGGTGATAACGCGGAGAAAAAGGAGGTGATAGAATGGAGAAAAAGGAGCGCATAGTTTGCAATGTTGCCTTGGAAGATATATCAACAGTTGGAGAAAAAGTAATAATAGAATCACAAGAACTAGCCGGGATCATACAGGCTGAAAAGGGAGCCATAGGTTATACAAAAACCAATGTTGCTTTCAGACCTATTCCACCCAGACCTCGAGTCCCCCTGAAGAATGTATCGACAACTGGAAAAAAAGTGACCATAAAATCAC
>SMTZ1_10018954_pt1 | contig 10764 bp, 13 predicted proteins | sample DeeMarSWOR136_30_FD_25667 | JGI IMG/M metagenome (IMG submission 25667) | reverse complement strand
GAGTTTAAAGTTATCGATGCCCACATGCATGCGGGGTTTGAAAAGAAAGGTATAAAAGACCGTCCAGGGGTCAGCCAGGGTCTTTGGTTAACAAAAGAAGGGATGATGTCTAAAGAGGCGATTTCTATTCGGAAGGCGCTCGGTGATCCTAATCCCTTTAAGCCGCTCAAGAATATAGATGAGATGCCTGAGTTTTCGGTCGATACCTGGATAAAGATAATGGATGCTGCCAATGTAGAAATGGCCGTAGTTATGGGTATGGACACCACTACTGATCCGCCTTATAATTTTCCGTGGCATGTTCCCATGGAATACATCAAGGAAGAGTTTCTCGACAAGCATCCTGAGCGTTTTGTGGCAATCGCAGGTATCAACTTAAGGGCAGAACGGGAGGCTGTACTTGATCAGGTAACAAAGGCAAAGGAGCTCGGGTTTTTAGGTGTAAAAGTTCACACTCCCTCGATTGGATATCCAAATGATCGAGAGAGATGTTATCCAGTTTATGAGAAGTGCTTAGAGCTTGATTTGCATGTGGAGATTCATACAGGGGTTGAGGCGATGCCGGGAACCCGGGCAAAGTATCAAGACCCCGTGTATGTCGATGACGTGGCAGTAGATTTTCCAAAGTTGAAGATTGTTCAGCTCCACTGTGGCATCATGAATAATCCGCGAGTTGCGCTATGGAATGTCATAAGACACCCCAATGTGTACACAGACATTAGCATACCTCACCCCACTTTGATGGAATTTCGCTACTATCACAATCTGGATATGCTTCGATTCATTGAGACGGTAGTACCCCACAAGGTCTTCTTTGGCTCAGATTTTCCACTGTTGGTATCAATATATAGAGAATGTATCGACCATATCAAGCTGCTTCCCCTGTCTCCCTCTTTCAAAAGGGCACTCTTGAGGGACAACGCATACAAATTCTTCAACCTGGAGGAGTTACAAAAGAAACACTAATTGTCGAGCTGAGCCTCTGCATAAAAAAAATCTTTTAAAACTGTTCTTCTTGTAGAGTTTTTACGCCTTTACTGAAGGGTGGGTGGAGGGCGTCTTTTGACCTTCTTGGAGGTATTGGTGGTTAGTCTTTTTTAGCTAATAGCTTCCCGGGGGCAGATATCTACGCAGATCCTACAGCCAGTGCAATTGATAGTATAGCAAGTGGCCTTAATCTCGCCTGCTTCTTCTTTCAACTCTAAGGCACCGCAAGGACAGTTATCACTACAACCACCGCAGCCCAGGCACTTCTCTTCATCAATCTGCGGATAGGTGCGGCAGGTCTGGCAGAAATCGAAAAACTCCATGGGGAGGATCATCTTTTCCCTTAACCAGGTGAGTTGTTTATCTGGTGCGATAGGATTGCCACATCCTTTACACATCTTAAGGTTTAACTCCGTTCTCCAATTCTGCATCGATCGCTGTGGTCCCAGATCTTCTTCTCCCTCAGGATAGATGATTTTAGCATTCCCTACCTCACGCATCTTAATTACTTGGGTAGGACACACATAAACACACCCTCCACAGCCAATGCACTCATGAGAGGTTTCATTAAACGGAACGGTAACCTTCTTATTAATACCACTTCCCTCAAAATCAATGGCATGTGCCTGGACAATCTCTGAACAAGTTCTCACGCATAGCCCGCATAAGATACAGTATTCATTTTCTAAACTGAATCGAAGGGGGGCGGCCTCTACTCCCACCTCTGCTGCCATTTCTCTTACCTTTTTGGGATTAGGACAGCGTGCCAAAAGGAGTTCCATAACCAACCGCCTTACTGCCTTTACCCGTTCAGAATCTGTTTTCACTGCCATCCCTTCTTGAATTATATAATTGCATGAGGTCTCCCACGTAGTGCGATTTCCCTGAGTTACCTCTACAGTGCACAACCTGCAGTTGCCTGCAGGTACCAATGCATCGTTATAGCACAGGGTGGGAATGTGAATGTCATTTTCACGGGCTACTTCCAGAATAGTCTTTCCCTCTTGAGCCTTGATTTTCTTCCCATTGATGATTAGTGTTATCATCGTTTCCCTTTTCCCCCTCAGGTTTTATACGTCCAGGTCTTAGTTGGACACCTTTTTACCCTTAATATAATCCCTGTATTCGTTCCTAAAGTGCTTAATAGTAGACATTACCGCATTGGGAATAGTCTTTCCTAGAGCACAAAGCGATCCATCAATCATAGGCTGTGACATTCTCTCCAGGAGGGTTATATCCTCCATTTCTCCACGGCCTTGACAGATCTCTTCCAGGATCTCATGCATTTTTTTAACCCCTTCTCGGCAGGTAGTACATTTGCCACAGCTCTCCTCTTTAAAAAAGGAAAGAAAGTAGCGTGCCAGTTCCACCATACTGACGTCATCATCTATCACGGTAACGCCTGAACCCAGAAGAGAACCTGCTTTGCCCAGTTCGTCGTAATTTAAGGGTAAGCGGGCTGCCTTTGCAGGTAGCACCCCTCCAGAGGGTCCCCCTGTGGTGAGTGCCTTACATTTTTTCCCTTCACTTACACCTCCACCTACCTCAATAAGATCCTTTAAGCTCATGCCGAGTGGTACCTCAACAAGGCAGGGGTTATTGATACTGCCATTTAAGGAAATAACCTTGGTGCCAGTATTATCCTTGGTACCAATTCTGCTGAACCAATTTCCTCCCTTGGCAATAATTACTGGAATATTAGCAAAGGTTTCTATATTGTTCACTATGGTAGGTTGATTCCACAAACCCTTTTGAGCGGGAAAGGGGGGACGAGGCCTCGGTTCTCCATAGTTACCTTCAAGTGAGGTGATGAGAGCCGTTTCTTCACCACAAACATAAGCTCCGCCTCCCTCATCAACTTCCACCTCAAAACTAAAGCTACTTCCTAGAATGTTTTCACCTAAGAGTCTACACTCCTTTGCCTGGCGTAGTGCTTCTCTACTATTTTCCAAAGCTAAGGGATAATTGTTACTCACATAGAGGTAACCTCTTGATGCTCCTACTGCATAGGCTGCTATAATCATACCTTCCAGAACACTGTGGGGATCTCCTTCCAGCATGCTCCTGTGCATTCCGATATCAGGGTCTCCTTCACTTCCATTTGCAATTATATACTTTGTATCACCTTGGGCCTCCTGACATGCCTTCCATTTTGCTCCCGTGGGAAATCCTGCTCCACCTCTGCCTCTTAAACCTGAATCGGTCACTTCTTTGATAATATATTCAGCAGACATATTTAAAGCCTTAGCTAAGCTCCTATACCCACCGCAGGCGATATACTCCTCAATACTTCTAGGATCGATAAGGCCAGAATTCCTTAATACAATCTTTTTCTGTTTTTGATAAAAGGGATACTGATGGTATTCAGTCACCTCTCGTAGAGATTCAGGAAACTGATCAGATACATAGCTTATTTTCTCATCAGTGATAAGTATCTCTTCTCCATCAGTCCTAAAGAGGATATTTTCTTTGAATACCGTTTTATCTTTAAGTGCCTTCACCAGTTGGTTAACCTTGTCGACGGTCATGGCACCATAGGTGATCTTTGGTTTACCCTTTTGAATCACATCAACTATGGGTTCCCGATAACACATGCCATTGCACCCAACTTCTATTATTTTCGCATTCAGCTTCTGCCGTTTTACCTCTGATTCTAAAGCTTCTTTTAGCGTTTTAGCTCTTTTTGCCAATCCACAGGTAGCTGTTCCTACTTGAATTCTCACCTCAGAAGGCAAAAGCTTTCTCTTAGCACCATCACTTATTTTTTTAAGATCACTTTCACTTTTGATCTTCATATCAGCTCCTCTTTCTCATTCACCACAGATTCACCCCGTTAGATACTTACTATATAGCAGGTAAAATTTGTTATATGTTTATTCTGTTGGATAAATTACATATACATACTCCTCAAGGCTTCATATCTAACGAGGAAACCACAGAGATTTTTTAAATATAGAGTTCATGGATTTTTTAAAGAAAATAATTTTTTCTCTGTGAACTGTGGTTTAATAGCTTAGAATTCAGCAATCTTTTCCCTCGTCCAGTTACTATCGCCACACTCATCATCTACCATTACTATGGGTGCCAGCCCACAGCACCCCACACACCTTACCTTCTCCACAGTAAAACGGGCATCTGAGATTCCTTTTAGTTCTTCATACAGCTTATCTGAATGCTTTATATGGCAGGCAATACCATCACATACTTTAACTACATGTCTTTCCTTTGGCTCTAGGCTGAAGGCCTGATAAGAGGTGGCAACCCGATAAGCCCTGCTTAAAGGGACATTTAAATACTCACTCACTTTATAGAGTGCTCCTTTAGGAAGATGGCCATATTCCTTCTGCAATTCATGGAATACAGGAACGAGCTCCTCTTGTCTCTTCTGATATTTGGATATAATATCATCAACCTTACTTAAATCTATACCTGCACCAATGGCTAAAATTTTCATAATCTGACCCAAGAAAGGTTCTGGTGGTTTGATCTCTTGGATGGCATCAACCACCAGGCTCTCAGTAACTATGCCGCTTGGTCCTGCTTTGCTCTTTATAAAGTCTAACAGATTTGGTTCGACCGCTCCTCTTAGCATCTCAGGAATAACCCCTAAGATTTTCTCTACCATCTTTTCGCTCTCACCCTCCCAGGTGAGTTGGGCTGGCTCAGGAGCTTTAGCCTCAGGTGCTGCCACCGATAACCCTAAGGCGCCCATAATCACACTTCTCTGGGGCTCAGGTAAGTCTTCCCTCACCAGTTTTTCTACTACTTCAACTGTTACCGATGAACCTGCTGCTTTATTTTCTACCATAGTTATAAGCTGAGGCTTCATCACCTCTCTCATAGGTTCAGGGACTACTTCCATAATCTTATCAAAAGTTTCTTGAGCTTTCTTATCCCAATTTGATAAAGCCATTTTTTCCTCCCTACATTTTCTCCTCTCTTAGTTTGGCATACTCTCTATCCACCTCGGTTTGAATCTCGAGAATCTCCTTCTGTTTAAAATGTGTAAACCGATTTTGCAATCTCAAGTAGTGCTCTACCGGTCTCAGCTTGGGATGGTCTATGGTCAAACGATAACTTCTGGTAACAACCTCGTATAAGGGGAAAACCGCACACTCCACTGCATATCGACCTATATTCACGGTAAGTTCGCTGTCAAAATCCCAGCCAACTGGACAGGGAGATAGAATGTGAATGTAGCTGCTTCCTTCAGTCTCCATGCCCCTCTTCACCTTATCAATCAGGTCAAAAGGATAGCTAGGGCACGCTGTTGCCACATAGTGGAAACCTCTTGCTACTGCAACAGCAGGATACCATTTCTTGAACACTGCGGGTGTGGGCTTACCTTCAACTGCTTCATTATCAAAACAGAGGAAAAGGCGTGCGTGATTGCGCTTCTCAATATTAAGAAGCGATGGTCGTATCTCTTCCTTTTCTTCTTTCTTGCTCTTGATGAGACCTCCTGGCAGGGGCTGTTTACAAGGAATTTCCCAACTGGTACCCTTCATCCAATCGCGTGTCTCTTCTAGCGCTTTGTAAGCCTGCCTCATCCCTAAGGCTACACCACAACCCATGCAGGCACGGTGGGCTTGTGGTAAAAAGTGCTCTTTGAAAGGTAAGAGTTGAGATACGTATAATCCAAATTTATCCATTATCCTTCCTCCATCATACTAATAGCTCCAAACCAGCACTCCCGATGGCAGATACCACATCCCTTGCAATAGTCTAAATCGGCTTCATAGTATCCATCATCTCCCCTCTTAATAGCAGCATCAGGACAGAAAATATAACAAAGTCCGCATCGCACACACATATCTTTATCCCATACAGGGATTAAAAGGGGTTTTTGCCCTGGCTCGAAGGGCTTTGCCTTTCCTTCTTCCAACAACACGCAGCCAACTTTGGTATCCTTCCAGGTGTGTTTTTCAGATTTCTCCACAACTCTTAACTTTTTTGCCAAGGTAGTGCTCCTTATTTGCTATTTTTTTATCTAAATAAATAATTATTAGCATACGAAATTTATAATATGAATCTTACCATGTCAAGTATTTTATAGTATATTTCTTCAATTATAAATAAAACTGATTTCTGATTTACTCTAGGCATAATCGATAGATTTTCCATCAATTTTAGGATATTCACACTAGACGTCTACTAAGGTTTGTAATATTGGATATACGAATAACTCCCCAAAAATTCCTTTACCTTAAATCATGCTTTATCAAGTAAAGGTTACTAATCAAATAGTAGATACCTTTGAATGTCTTCGCTTGTAGCGACTTATGTGGAAATGAAAAAAATCTTTTATTTATTCATATTTTTTGCTTGACAAATTGAGAAAAACTGAAATAAATGAATGCATGAAGTCAGGTTATTTGAAAGGAGATTATGAAGTTTTATTGCTATTTTGATTTGTCTCTTGGAATGAAAGAAAAATAAGTTGGGTAAATCCTTATGTTTTGGAGTTAAGTTAACGCCAAATTTATGGTGCGAGAATGCAGATATTTTAATTCTAAACCCTATCATATGAAAAACAGAGTTTATTTAAATATTACTCGGAGCATAAAATAGTTTACATGTCATTGCGAGTAGCGAGATTCCTCGCCTGCAGAATTGAATTAAAGCACACAGTCTGTCATTGCGAGGAGGCTGAAAGCCGACGAAGCAATCTCAAGAAGGCTCGGAACAGGCTCCGCAATCCTCACACACGACTGTGCATTGAGATTGCTTCACTTCGTTCGCAATGACGTTTCGTCTTTCTGTAAACTATTTATTGACCCCATTAATAACTTCTTTTGTTAGCCATTTTAGAAGAAAATCGTTATTATTTCACGGGGTAAATTCGCAGATAACTATTTTTCAAATTATCAAAAGCCTTACTTGTACCTTCAAATTTATTACCCTGCTTATCTACCATTTCATTTGCTCCCTCTCCCCTCCCCTCTCCCTTTTTATCTCATTCCATCCCCTGATCCTAGAACTCTTAACACTGTGAACTTTTACTATATGAGAAGTGATCTATGATGGAGAATGGAAGTATAAATGGAGAGAGATTTAAAGCTCTCTTCTAATTCTTAGTGATCTTCGTGGTTGCCCTAATTTGATTTTCCCCAAGAAGAAAACATTAACTGATTTGTGGAGGGAGGAGTGGGAGGGGGAGTTTAGGAGTAGTGAACTAAATTAAGTTGTTACTAAAGAGAAAAGCAGGAGTAATTTTGACCACATGCCTTTTTTGTTTTTTTTAGCCTCTTTCTTGTTTTACCTTCAATAGATCTTTTATGGTATCAGATATGTTTTGAGCTGCGTTTTTTGCTTTCTCTGCTTCTAAATGAAAGCATATTTGCCCGAAGAATTGATTCCTGTCTTTTAGATTATCTTTGACAAAGGCATGGATATAATATACTATTTATATAAATATAAGAATTTTTGCTTTTTAAAGGATAAGGAAATGGTAAAAGTAACTGAACTCTCCCAGAAAATAGATAAATTAATTAATCAAATTGAAAACGGCGAATCCTTCCTTATCATCAAAGAAGATAAACCTATAGCTGAAATACTGCCTATTAAAAATCACACACAGAGCTGGAAAAGAGAGTTCAAAAAAGTAAAGCTTCCACCAGGAATTTCTGCCCAGGCTTATATTGAAGAAGAAAGAAATCTGTAATGGTGTTTTTTTTCGATACCTCAGCCCTTATAAAAAGATACATCGCTGAGAGCGGCAGTGAAAAAGTAGATGACTTATTTAAAACTGCTAGTCAGATAATTATTTCACCAGTTACTAAAGTCGAAATCTATTCAACCATCAACCGTTTAAGAAGTGAAAACACAATATCCAAAAATGACTATTCTAGGCTTAATAAAGAAATTCAATACGATATCAAGTTCTTTAAAGTGTTATCTTTTAATCAGGAAATCGAATCACTAAGCGTGTATCTTATTGAAAAACACCAATTAAAAACGCTGGATTCAATACAATTGGCTTCTTGTTTAAGTTAAAAAAGGGTTGTTAATAGTTTTATTGTTTCTGACAAAAGATTAAAAAAAGCTGCTAAAAAAGAAAAACTAGATTTTGTTGACCCGACCGAATCCTGATAAATTTTTTAGTTTTTATTTTTATGATACATCTTATATCTTAATTCACATCACACATAATCAATTTCAAACTCCACAATCTAAAATCTGCAATTTTACCCTGTGAAATGCTGAACATATTTCACCGGGACCCCAACGTGAAAGTTAGTTTGGTCCAACCCCATCCCACTATTCCGCCTAAACTTTTTTAACTTCCCCTAACTCATCAAAACCATCTGGTAGTTTTCTCGACTAGTTATGTTCAATCTTAACTTTCAATTCCAAAACCCGCAGTAGTTAAGATGTGAACTTCCTCTTTTTCCTGTCTTTTGACTGTGGACTATATTATTCACTTGTCAAGAATAATGATTTGACCCCTTTTATATATATATTTGCTTTGTTCATCCCCTCGGTCTCTGTGGTGAAACTGTATTTTTATTGACCAAAATGCTTCAAATGTTATAATAACTAGCATATTCAATCATCGAGGAGGTGAATAAAATGAATGACAGAATAGAAGCTAACCCTAATGTATGTCATGGTCAACCATGTATAAAAGGAACAAGAATAATGGTATATACCATTATTGAACTCCTCGAATCTGGTTTAACACCAGATGATATTATCAGGGATTATTATCCAAACATAGCAAAGGACGATATTAAAGAGTGTCTCCACTACGCAGCTTCTCTTATTAAAAATCAAGAATATGTCCCTTTTGAAAAGGTAATTTAATATTGAGATTCCTTGCTGATGAAAACATATTTCCTCAGGTTATAAACTATCTTCAAAATTTAGGCCATGATGTCAAAAGCATCCTTGAATCCGGTCTTTCACAAACCACAGATGATAAGATTATTGATTTAGCAACCAAAGAAGAGAGAACCATTATCACCTTTGATAAACACTTTGGAGATATTCTAAGATACCCTCCACGAAATTTATCAGGTATAATTCTTATAAGGATCCGTCCACCTTTATTAGATGACATCTTTTTTGCCCTAGAAAATCTCTTTAAGAATTATCATGCCGATTCATTCAAAGGGAAACTCATTGTTCTATCTAAGTCCGGATATAGAATAAGATAGAGCTACTTACTTTTCCTCTTTTACTCCTTCCATTTGTCAAGTATAAAGATTTGACACCTTTTATAGTCGAAGTTTTCCTTCTTTTTGCCCTGTTTGAGGAAATCTGAAAAGGACAGTCTGGCCTTCGACAATCATGAGAATGATTCCTTGAGGTCCTCGAGTGAATATGGTGTCTGTTTGTCTTCCATCCCACGCATTGCAGAAGAAAGGGAAAATTTTGACCAGTCTTTATCTTCCTGTTTTTCGGTTTTTGACCTCAGATACATTACAAAATTTAGAACCTCGGTTCGTTCAGGCTCCGATAATGCGTGTAGATGTTTAATGATTGTTTCTTCTAATCCCATGATGGCTCTCCCATTATTAATTAAAATATCAAAAGATATGAAATTTTGCAAATACATAACGGTAAACTTAAAAATCATATGCCGTTATGCGGTCACAAAAAGTTGCTTAACGAAAAGGTTGCCTGCCGATGTGGACCATGAGCATAAAACTGGTCAGAAAAACGTTGGTTCTTTATCAACTTGCTTCCGGCATTTCATCAGCGTTCGCCATACGATTTACTGCTGATGTGGATACGCCCTTTACCTCAATCTATCAAGTTGTCTTAGAATCAATGTTCCCCTATAATAAGTCAATATTTCAGGTATATACCCCTTTGCCATCTTGGAAGTAACGGAACTACGTACCGCCATATTGTTTGCTTTTTTCTTCGTGTCCCTTCGTGATCTTCGTGGTTGCCCTAATTTGATTTTCCCCAGGAAGAAAACATTAACTGATTTGTGGAGGGAGGAATGGGAAAGGGAGTTTATAGAAAAGGACTGAAATTACTTTTTCCCCCAATACCTTTTTGCACGTTTAAAAATCTCATCTATTGTCTGCCCTTTATAAAGACGTTTAGATACCTCTACATAATCTGTAGCTTCACGGTGTAGTAAAGTAAGAAATCTTAGGGCAGCAGCAGGACCCAAAACTTTATTAAGCGTTTCAATTCCTCTAATCCTAATTTCTGTATCGTCTATTAGTCTTTCTTTCATTATTTCATAGCCTCCTGTCTAATATAATCTACTGGATTAAGAGTGGTTACTTCAACTTTTGATGATCGTACCTTCTTTATCAATTCATTGTCACAGGTGATAAAAAGTCTAGCTTTGGCATAGCGCGCACACGCTAGGTGAATAGCATCTTTAGCAGAAAACTTTCCTTTTTTTTGAAATGATTTACCCAGATCATATATTACCTTTTTCGGTTCCACTTTTACTTTACAAAGGGTTGCAAGACGCAAAACTTCTAACTTTCTTTCTAAAAATGGACAAAGAATATTTTCATCTTCATGCATGAAAGACCAGACTAATTGAATTTCATTTCGTTCTGCTCTTAGAAATATTTCCTGACATGCTAAAGCTTCCATTCGTATTCTTATCTGGCGAGGATCATCAAATCCTCGTTGAAAACAATTATAATTAAGGTAAAACAAATCCATTATCTTAATCTTCCAAAACCTTTATGATATTTCCCCTTAACCTATAATACAATCTATATAAAAACTTTTGTAAAAGCAAATAGATTTTTGAGATAGCTCCATTCCATAATAAATATTACTCGGAGCATAAAATAG
>SMTZ1_10007719_pt1 | contig 10764 bp, 10 predicted proteins | sample DeeMarSWOR136_30_FD_25667 | JGI IMG/M metagenome (IMG submission 25667) | reverse complement strand
CGAATCAGCTATTTTCGGATTGAAATTACTCGTGGGAATTGTTCCCGTTATTGGTGGTTTAGCAGGTTTATTAATTTTTAATTTTTTCCCTTTAAATAATCAAAAATTTCTAGAACAACAAGAAAAACTAAAAGAACTTCACGAAAAACGACTATTAGAGGTAGAAAAACCGAATGAAATTAAAGGATAAAGTCGCAATAATAACTGGAGCGGGTGCTGGTATAGGTGAAGCAACCGCAATATTATTTGCTAAGGAAGGTGCGAGAGTGTGTTGCAACGATCTATCTGAATCTGCACTAAAAGTAGTCGAGAACATAATAAAGGACGGTGGAGATGCACTTTTTGTCCAAGCAGATGTTTCTATCGAAGAGGAAGCTAAAAAAATCGTAGATAAAACGATTGAAGCGTATGGCAAAATTGATATTCTCTATAATAACGCGGGAATCGTACTTGGTGGCGCGATCGATACAATATCAACCAGAGACTGGGACCGAACTATGGAAGTGAATGTACGCGGGATTTACTTGGTATCAAAATATGCCATACCACACCTTAAAAAAACTCAAGGAGTCATCGTCAATAATTCCTCTTCAGTTGCGTTTAAAGGAGTTAAAGACAGAGCAGCATATACTGCATCAAAAGGAGCTGTGTTATCTATGACGAGAGCGATGGCTGCTGATTATGTCGAAGATAAAATCCGGGTTAACGCAATTTGTCCGGGAACAACAGATTCACCTTCTTTGGCTGAAAGAATTAAAAGTCGCGGTGGTAATTTCGAAGAAGTGAAACAACAATTTGTCGCTCGACAAAGAATGGGAAGGCTTGGAAAACCCGAGGAAATCGCTGAAGGAGTATTATTTCTAGCGTTAAACGAATTTTGTACTGGTGTAAGTCTGTTAGTCGATGGTGGAATGACTTTTTAAAATAATACAATTTCGGTAAAAAAAAGTAGAGAAAAAAGGTTATCTCGTAGTCCATCCGCCATCAAGGCGTAAGTCCGCTCCAGTCATATAAGACGCGTCGTCGGTTGCTAAATACAATATTCCTGTGGCGATTTCCTTTGGATCTGCCCATCGCCCCATCACGCCCTGAGCTTCGAATTCCTTTTTTATTTCGTCGTAAGGAATCCCTCTATCTTTCGCTTGTTTCCCGACATCGCTTTGAAGCATTGGCGTGTCGGTGGCTCCGGGACTCACGCTATTCACCCTAACGTTATAGGGAGCTAAGTCCAACGCTAATCCCCTCGTATAACCTAGAACGGCCGCTTTTGTGGAACAATAGTTTGCGTGTACTTCTTGACCAATATGTGCAGCTACTGATGCAAGCGTAATTATTGTCCCCGATTTCTGCTTCTTAAAATATGGAACGGCAAATTTGCAGGTATAATGAGTACCTTTTATGTTTACATTAATTAATAAATCGTAGTCCTCGTCTGGAAAAGTTTCTACATCGCCTACCCTTACAACTCCTGCGTTCACTATCAGAACATCGATTCTCCCGTGAGATTCTATGGTTTTATCGATCATATTTTTCACATCATCTGGTTTAGTCACATCGCATCTCATTATAATCGTTCTATTCTTTTCCTCGTCGCTCATTAAATCGTAAGTTTCTTGCAATCCATCCATATCTACATCAGATAACACTTGTATCGCACCTTCTTTGGCGAATAAGAGAGCAGTTGCTCTTCCAATACCTTTGGCCGCGCCAGTCAATACAGTTACTTTTTCTTTTACTCTCATTTTAAACCGCGTTTTTATTTTATAAAAATTCCTTTGTCAAGACTTGAAAGTCGTTCTAATCCAGAACTTGTAACTCTGTAACAATCTTCGACACCTACTAAACCTTGATTAGTGACGCTTTGCCACGCTTCAATGTCCAAAACCATGTTTTCCTCGAACAAGGTTTCAAAATCTTGCGTGAAGCCAAAAAAATGATTTTCTTCGCATTCTAATCCAATACCATGTGCTGTAATGATCATTCTACCCCTCTTAGAGAGAGACTTAAAGAGATTTTTAGCACCATCGTAAATATCGTTAGGATCAACGCCCGGCTTAATGTTATCAATGCAATATTCCTGCACTTTAATTATATTATCCATTACTTGTATTACTTTCTCGGATGGCTCGCCTATTACTGCTTCTCTGCTCACATCCGAAACGTAGCCTTTCCATACGGTTCCGATGTCAAATCTGGCTACATCCCCTGGTTTTGCTACTACGCCGATCCCTGGAGCTTCAGGATCGGAAGCCCCTATGTTCATTGTGAGATGGTCCCATCCTTCGGCTCCTTCGTCGATGATGGTTCTTCGCGCAATTTTTAGTAGTTCGATGTCAGATATTCCCTCCTCGTAAGCGTTAATCATGCTCATTATTGCTTTTTCCGAAATCCTAGTTGATTTCTTAATCCTAACAACTTCTTCTTCGCTCTTAACTAAACGCATTTCTAAAAATGCTTGGTCGGCGTCCACAAAATTGGCACTGGGAAATTTAGCCTTCAAGTACTCAGATTGATACCGGGGCATAAAAGTCTCAAGACCAATTGTTTTATCAGCTAATTCGAACTTATTGATTTTTTCTTCTAGAGACTTAAGCGCCATCTTTGGAGATATAATTCCTTCATAGTCTGTAACCCAAGAAAATTGTTTCACGCTAGCATATACCATCCAAATAAATAAACTCAACTCACCATCTCTTCTAACCATCGAAAAGTAGGGGTACTGATTATACAATCCGTATAATATGGGATTTGGAGCAACATGTAGAGTGGGAATTCCAGTTGTGTAGAAGACGTTCACAGGAGTCGAAGCAATTAATAAATCTATATCGTGTTTATTTAAGATTTCGCTTGCCCTTTTTTTACTATATCCAATCGGTTCCATTTGATTTCACACTAAAATTTATAATTTTATTAGTATAATTTGTTAAATATTTTTTATTTTACTTTATTATAATCATTATGGATTTTGTAAAGTATGGCATAATTGGTTGTGGGAGCGCTTGGAGCTTTCATAGCGTTGGATCTAAGAATAATCCAAAAATGAAGTTCGTCTCAGCTTTTGATGTTGACGAAAAACGGGTTAATAGAGCCGCTAAACGATTGAAGATGACGCCTTTTACGAACTTAAAAGATTTTTTAAATAGCGACATCGATGCTGTGCTTATAATGGTTCCGCATTTTTTGCACGAAGAAATGGTGATTGCCGCAGCGAAGGCCGGGAAGCATGTGCTCTGCGAAAAACCCATGGCAACAACTCTTGAAGGTTGCGATCAAATGATAACTGCTACTAAAAATGCCGGAGTCAAATTCATGATCGCGGAAAACCATCGTTTTCTACCAGCACATCAATATATTTACAATGCAGTTCAAAATGGATTAATCGGTGATGTTTTTCTGGTTAGGGCTTATGAAGGAGTTAACGAAATTTCGGGATTAATGAAAGGAGGGTTTTGGAAGGGGCATCCAATAAAAGCTGGTGGAGGAACGCTAATGGATATGGGAGCTCATAAATTCGCTACTATGAATTGGATATTAAACGACGAACCAGAAAGCGCAAACGCGTGGTTAACTAAACAATGTACTAATTTGGACGAAAAAGCTGAAGATAACGCGCTTATGCACCTTAAATACAGGAAAGGAGCAATTGCTGAAGTTGTAGTAAGTTTCTCCGTAATATCTCCACCAACTAACACTTTAGAAATATACGGAACCGAAGGCTCGATAATCGAGAATCACGAGTGGGACAATCCCGTCAAAATATTCTCTTCGCACGAGAGTATGGGAGCGAATAGAGGGGCTTGGTATGTCCCAATTGACATCGAACATGGTCCATTTCCAAAATACTACGAAATTTCTGCAAGAATTGAAGATGATTATTTTACTAACTGCATCTTAGAAGATAAAGAACCCGAATTTACACCAGAACATGCAAAGGATGCCATTGCATCGGTTTTATTGGGATATTTATCAGCTAAATTAGGACGAACCGCAAACTACAATGAGTTGATGGAGATCTATCGTAATAAAGGTACCAAAACAATTTTGCTAGACCTAGAAAAATTCGTTCAATGCAATTGTTGTCCATGAAATTGCAGATAATTGGGACTAACTCTTTCTGTATATAACATAACTTTTTATTTGCTTAGGTTGAATTCAAATATTACAAAAGAAATAAGATAAGAAGTGTTAGGAAAAGTTGGATCCATCAACCTATTGGATAGGGGTAATTTTGGCAATTACTTCAGGAGTGGTTAACAATTTTGGTACCGTATTGATGAAAATCGTTATTAATAAACATCGCGACGACGAAGAATTTACGAAAAATTTGATAAAATCACCTCTTTGGCTCACTGGAATACTTATGCAATATATTGTTGGTACTGCTTTTTTTATGATAGCTCAAGTGTATATAGGTCCTGCGCTAATTCCGGGTCTTATGGCGGGAGGTTTAATCGTTTTAGCGATTGCTTCAGTAAAAATCGTTGGAGAATCTTTAAAAACTCCTGAAATAGTTGGCATTTTTATAATGATACTCGGAGTTACCTTGTTGGGTTTGAGCGAATTGTCAATCGAAACGGACGATGTTAATTTTGTCGAATCATTCTTTATTATTAGAACAGCAATTTATTCAGTGTCTTTATTTGTTATATGCGTAATATCTGTTCAATTTCAAAAAAATTCTGGAAAATTTAACGGTATATTATTAGCGCTTGCGTCGGGGTATATGCTTTCGCTTTCAAATTTTTGGATTTACCCATTAATAGGAGTAATTGGAAATATTTTTGGAGGAAGCTTCGTTTGGGGAGAATTAATAGTGTTCATTGTTGCGTGTGTAATATTAATTTTAACAAATTTGTGGGCCATTAAATATACAAACGACGCGTTAAAATTCGGTCAAGCTAGCAACCTTATCCCAATTCAACAAGTCCCTATTCAAATCACCCCCATGTTGATATATTATTTAGTTTTTCTCTTACTCGCACCCAGCGTTCTCTCAATCTTTTTTTCAATAATAGCAGTAGCATTAATCATATGGAGTTCATTCTTGTTGGGTAAGCGACAAGCACAGTTAGAAGAAATAACTACGGATAAAATTAATATTGTTGATGAAAGCTAGAAAAATCATTCAATTATGCACTTTTTCTCTGATGATATTATAGCTTTTTATTTAGAAAAGTTGAATTTTGATAATAACTATAATTTTTAAAAATTAGGAGTATGAATAATTTGGCGGATCCTTCATCTTATTTACTTGGAATTGTTTTAGCGATGTTATCGGGACTATCTAATAGTTTTGGTACCGTATTACAAAAGAAAATCGTAAACGAGCATCGCGATGACGAGGAGTTTATGAAAAATTTGGTAAAAAATCCAACATGGTTAGTGGGGATGATCATGCAAATGGCAATTGGTTCCATTTTTTTTATGACTGCTCAAGTTTTCATCGGTCCGGCACTCATTCCTGGCCTAATGTCCGTAGGTCTGATCATTTTGGCCTTAGGCTCGGTTAAAATTGTTGGAGAATCGTTAAAAAGTACAGATATTGTTGGGATCGCCTTAATGATCTTGGGTACAACGCTACTAGGATTTAGCGAATTATCAATAGAAATAGCAGAACATAATTTAGTTGAGATTAATTTCGTGATAAGGATGACTATTTTTACAGCAATTTTACTCGTCTCCGCTTTAGCGTGTATCTTTCTTCAAAAGAGAGTTGAAAAATTTCAAGCAATATTTTTTGCTATTGCATCTGGTTTTATGTTTTCTCTTACAAACTTTTGGATAAGTCCATTAATGGGAGTAATAGCGCAAGTTTTTGGAGGAGTCGCGAGTTGGGGCGAACTAATAATATTTATTTGTTCCAGCGTGATATTAGTTCTAGCGTATATGTGGGGAATAAAATGGATCCAAGACGCTTTTAAATATGGTCAAGCAAGTAATCTTATCCCAATACAACAAGTTCCCATACAAATTACTCCAATATTCGTATACTTTGTTATATTTTTATTGGCAGCTCCGTACGCACATTCATTTCTCTATATGTTTTTTGGCGTTGGGTTAATTATTAGTAGCTCCTTCTTATTAGCGAAGAGACAAGCTCAATTAGAAGAGATAACTAAGGACTAAGCTTAGATTATTTAATCTTTTTAAATAAATTGGATTTTTTTGGAGTTTATTTCATTGGTAATTATGAATCTTTTTATTGAATAAAGTTGAATTCAAGTATTAATAAATAGACAACTAAATTAGTGATAAGAAATTTTAGATCCGTTAGCCTATTGGATAGGAGTTATTTTAGCAATTATTGGAGGAATTACATCAAATTTTGGTACAATTTTGCAAAAAATCGTAATAAATAAACATCGCAATGATGAAGTATTTATGAAAAATTTAATAAAATCTCCTTTATGGCTATCAGGACTAATTTTGTCACTTGGTATTAGCGCAATTTTTGTTATGTCAGCGCAGGTATTTATCGGTCCAGCGCTCGTCCCTGGTCTTATGGCTGGAGGTTTAATCGTCCTAGCGATAGGTTCAGTCAAAATTGTTGGAGAATCTTTAAAAATCTCCGAAATAATTGGTATCTTAATTTTAATATTAGGAATTGCATTATTAGGTATTTCTGAACTATCAATAGATTTAATTGAATTTAATTTGGTTGATACTGTTTTTATTGTGAGAACAGTAATTTTTACGGCAAGTTTATGGATATTGGCACTATTATTCATACATATTCAAAAAAATTCTGAAAGATTTAGAAGTATCTTGTTTGCCATTGCGTCTGGTTACATGTTTGCTCTTTCGAGCGTTTGGATTGGACTTTTAATGGGCGTAATTGGTGGTGTCTTTGGAGGAAGTGCTGTATGGGGAGAATTAATTCTCTTTATCGTTGCTAGCATTATATTGGTGGTATCTAATATGTGGGGAGTGAAATGGATTCAAGACGCTTTAAAATATGGGCAAGCAAGTAATCTTATTCCGATTCAACAGGTTCCTATTCAAATAACACCCATGATCGCTTATTATTTAGTTTTTCTTTTAATACCCCCGAGCATCTTTTCGATCTTTTTTTCAATTATTGGAGTGGCTCTTATTATATGGAGCTCTTTTCTATTAGGGCAAAGACAAGCAGAACTGGAAAAAATAAGAAAAGAAGAAATTTAAGAAGTTCTTATTCACCATTTCATTTTTTTATAATTCATTTGAGTGACTTCGAGCAATCCGTTTAAAACGGATTTGGTTCCTTTTGATTTGTATATTTCCACTAACTCGTCCATATGTGTAATGGAACCTCTTTTCGCCGATAAATAAGAGAGTAAAACAACTGCCACTCCTGCCCTTGCTTGCTCGGGAGCGAATTCTGGAGTTTTATCGTTTAAAATACAGTTAGCAAAATATGAATCTTCCTCGCGAGCAGCAATAGTATAGTATTGAGGGTATGGTCCATGATCTACTTCTATACTGTAGAACTCACCTTTAACTTTAGCTTCGTCATGAGACGAGAAAACTTGTATTGGCTTTTCCCAAGCGTGGTCCTCAAGAATAGTTCCCTTAGTTCCGTGTAATTCCGTTCTATTGGTTAGTGGATGTACAGTTACTGAAGAAAGATCCACTGTTACCATCGCACCGCTTTTAAACCGTAAAAGTATGATTGCGTTGTCTTCTCCTTTGGTTGGAGGACTATCTAAGGCTTTTCCAAGCCAGCATTGTGCGGAATCAACTTCGCCCAAAAGCCAAGTTAACATCGTAAATTTATGCACGCCCTGATCTGCAACGACGCCTCCACCACCCTTGTCGTAAGTAAAATTCCACCGATTCGGATTTAAAAACTCATCAGCGGGACAAAAAGCACCTTCGTATGTTCGACCGAGGAATACATCTCCAATAATTCCATTATCTAACATATCCTTAATTGTTACATGAGCGGGAAGGAATCGATGGTTCTCGGCGATCATGAATTTGACTCCCGCCTTATTAGTGGCTGCAATCATCTCGTCGCATTCTTCCAATGTAGTTGCCATAGGTTTTTCGCAAAGAACATGTTTTCCCGCTTCGGCAGCAGCAACAACAATGTCTTTGTGAAGAAAATGAGGGACTAAAACGAGCACCGCATCAATGTCACTATTAAGTAAATCGTCCAATTTCGAAAAACCTTCGCATTTCTGAAACTTAACAGCTCTTTTTAAATTCTTTTCGTCTACATCGTGTGCAGCAGTGAATTTCAATTGCGGAACATTTTTGCACCCCAATCTGTGAAAATTCCAAGCGCCTCCACATCCTATTACTCCAAATTTTACATAATCCATAAAATCAACTTTAAATTAATTGTGGTTTCAATACTTAACTATTGTGCTAGTTATATTTAGAGGTTATCACCTAGCAATATTTTTTATTAAAAAAAATATAAATGAGAATTTCTCATTTTTTATAATTAAATTAAATTGTTGAGGTCAAAAGGAAAATGAAACCCGATTTGCATTTAGTTTTTTCTTATTTTGATGCTCAAAAGGGCCCCGATATTCTCGTCTCCCTTCCAGAAACGATTCCAGAGAAGCTTCGCTCCACAATAAAGAAAATTTTTGATCTTGAGTTTGAGAATCCATTTTTTGAATATACTCTTTCTGAGGAGGATCTCAAAATCACTAATTTCAATTTCGAAATTCCATCACCGTGGGCAAGAGGATATAACGAAATGGTGATGCTTTCTGTAATTACTGAAAGGGATATAAAAAACGAGCACTTCTATGGTTTAATAGAGGAGATCTCCAAAAAGATAAAATCAATCGTAAATATATATAAATCCTTTTATATCGATAATACCATTTCTAAGAAAGATGCTGAAGTTGATCAAAAATATTTTGAATTAAGAGAGGTTTTTTCTGAATATCGCAACATGCTCCTTAATAAGGTTAAAGAACTTAAGATTATGGAACTCGTATCTTCGAAGAAACTCACTCTTAGTGGAGCCTATAAAGTCTTTGGATCTATTTTAATAGATATAATAGCAGCACTATTACAATTTAAATCTATCGTTCTATGTGGAGATGCAGATTCCTCAAATGCTCTTTTCGCTCTTTTAAAGAGAATATTTCTTGAAATATACCCAATTGAGGAGATTATCGAAATTCAAAAAGATTATACCGAAAACGATTCCAATCCGCTTGTTATTAATACCGGATTAGGAATAGTTGAGAGTGGTGAGATTTCTAAAGAAGCTCATACTGCACTAAATAGATACTTACAAGAAGCAGATAAAACAGGAGATAACGATGCTGCTATTATTTATATACGTCAGAAGTTATCAATACTACTAAAAACTGCTGATGTGTTGGAGAAGGTTTTGAGGGAAAGAAAATCTGTAAAACGAGTTATTAAAGAGATTAAATCACATTTAAAAATTAAAACTAAAGTAGACGAACTTTACGCTGTAACCCTCATTCTAATGGCAAGAGGGAAGAAAGAAATAGCAGATAGAATCGTTTTGAGCAAATTAGATAAATTTTAAGAAAAATATTTAATCTTTATTCCTTGGCTAGCAGTGCTCCGCCGACGCTTAAGAGCGTTACAGATATAGTCCTAATAATATAAAATATCGGTTTTAATTCGGTAATTGGCCAAATAAAGAGAATAATAGCGTATATGATAAACGAGAGCCCAATCAACAATCCCCAAGTACTTCCCGAAATTCTGAAATGCCTAACAAATATGATGCCGATAAAAACCGAAACAGGAATAAGGATTTCGACTACCCACCAGCTCATGTTCAATAGCTGGGTATGAGTGACTGGATTTATAAATGCGAGAGGATTCTCATCTGGGAGAATAAAAGCGAATAATGCGCTCCCACCCACATAAAGAATGAAAAATATTCCAGTGATTACTTCTCGCAATAACGATTTTTCGGTGAAAAACGGAAAAGTAGAGTATAAGATTAGTCCAGTGGTGCCCGCGCCTGCTAAATTTACGTAAATCCACATAGATACTAAATAAGACGGGTCGCTTGAAGGTAATTCAATATTTGTAATCGCACCTACTATGGTATGACCAATTCCGTATAAAATGAAAGCAACGCCCCAAATAAAACGGTTAGATTTATGCTCTTTAAGATATAATACGAGAAAAATTAACGCAGCTAAATATGAAAATATCGCGGAAATTATTGATGTAGCAAAAAGAATTAAATCAACCATTGTTTAATACCACAGATTACTTTCGTTATAATATGCTCTTTGATCATAATGATATTTAAACATATAAGTGCCATTATAACTCAGAAAAAGGTGTAATAATAATGGGAATAAAAGTAGAGAAAACAAATTCTATAACAACTATTATTATTGACAATCCAGAAGTGAAGAACGCAATAGATCGGGAAAGTGCAGAAGCGCTTGCCGATGCGTTTCGAGAATTTGAGCGAGACACGAATGCGAGAGTTGCAGTATTGTGGGGATCGAATGGAGTTTTTTGTTCTGGAGCTAATTTAAAAGCTGTAGCAGAAGGAAATCATAATCGAATCGAGAAAACTGGAGATGGACCGATGGGGCCGACAAGAATGGTCTTATCAAAACCAGTGATTGCTGCAGTAGCAGGATACGCGGTAGCAGGCGGGCTCGAACTTGCGCTTTGGTGCGATTTGCGAGTTGTCGAGAGAGATGCCGTATTCGGAGTGTTTTGCCGAAGAGTTGGCGTTCCATTAATCGATGGCGGCACCGTGCGCTTGCCTAGGTTAATTGGCGTAAGCCACGCAATAGATATGATTCTCAC
>SMTZ1_10018246_pt1 | contig 10765 bp, 13 predicted proteins | sample DeeMarSWOR136_30_FD_25667 | JGI IMG/M metagenome (IMG submission 25667) | reverse complement strand
TCATAGAGAAGGAAAAGAGTATTATTTGGTTGATATAGGTATTTCATTCGAACATCTTTTGTTAGCAGCAAGAGATCGTGGATTAGGAACGTGTTGGATTGGCGGGTTTGATGAAAAAACTGTTAAAGATGCCATAGAAGCACCAGAAAACATTCGTATCGTTGCTTACACACCGTTGGGTTACCCTACAGAAGAAAAGGGCGAAATTACAGACAGGAAACCACATGGAGAAACCATCTTCTACGAAAAATACGGACAGAAGAAATAAACTTCTAAAAATTAAAATACTTAACATTGAATAACTTTTAAGAAGGACCGGTAGCTTAGTCTGGTGGAGCGCTCGGCTGATAACCGAGAGGTCCTGAGTTCAAATCTCAGCCGGTCCATACCAAATAAATATTTATAATACAATACAATGTCGGTTGATATGTCAGGTTTGTTCATAGCTTTCGAGGGAATGGATTCAGCAGGAAAGAAAACCCACTCAAAACTCTTAGCAGAGAGATTAAGAGAGATGAACAAAGAAGTGGTCCTAATAAACTTCCCTTCTTACGAGACAGAAATAGGCAAACTGATCAAAGGTTGGATTTCAAGGAGTTTGAAGATAAGCCCTGAAGCGGCTTCAATGCTTTACGCAGCAGATAGGATGCAATATCAAGAAAGGATTAAAGAATGGTTAAGAAAGGGATGGATTGTGATAGCGGACAGGTATTGCTACTCTAACATCGCTTATCAGTCTGTCTTAGGGTTATCAAAACAATGGTTAACTGATATAGAAAAGCCGATAATCAAACCTGATGTCATCTTTCTCTTAGACATTCCAGAAAAGGAAGCATCTTCAAGGGGGTTAAAACAAGAAAACCTTTCCACTTTCCTGGACATGGAAGAAATTAAACCAGAAGAAACATTCAGAGAAAAAGTCAGGAAAGAATTCTTAGAGTTATCGAGAAATCCACCCTATGAAAGGAAATGGTACGTAATCAATGGGACTAGACCTGTTGAAGTAGTTAGTGATGAAATCTGGGGTATAGTACAAACGATGGGTTAAATATCCATCCAATTTTTTATCTCTTCTTCGCTTTCCGCTGCCACGTCTGATTTTGCTTCTATCTCTTCTATTTCTACTTCATCTTCATCGAGTTCATCTTCAGGTTCACTTCTTGGCTTTCTCTTAGTAGTTTCTAGGACCTTCTTCATGATACGTTCGTTCATTTCCGATTTGGGTTTAACCTCCTCTTCCACTTCTACTTCTTCGGGAGCTTCTTCTGTTTCAGTCGAAACGCTGTTGATTTTTTTAATTATATCATTGATCTTTGTTTCTAACTCATTCAGTCTTTCAGACAGTGTTTTTATCTTCTCCTCAACAGCCCCATCAATCGGTTTTATTATCCCCATTTGCATCAATATCCCAAGGACACCGATATTAGTCTTCTCACCAGTGTCCAGATTCTCACAGATATGCGTCTTTTTTTGATTGTCGAAGGCTACCTTAAAGTCCTCAGTGTTTACCTCGAATTTTGTGGGTATTTTCATGATTATCAATTAATAATTAGGTTTTTAAGGAAATAAAGTTATTCTAAAGTGAACCGTCCATATACGATGTTAAAAGGGGTTTTAACGATATTCTGACATAATTTTTATTTTTTAGTTTTTCACAATCGTATTTTTCAAGATTACTATCTTCATGTATGGTTGGTAAATTAGTATATATTAGAAGAGGGTCTGGAGAATTATTAGCTATACATAAATAAAATTCACTTGGTTCTTTTGACCATTTTACCCCTCCACATCCGATTCTATTTCTTATAATACAAATGCTTTCTGTAACAACTCGACTATTTTGTTCTTTTTGTAATCCAATATATATTTCCCTATCAGTCCTCTTACATACCTTGGTCGGAGTATAACCACTATGTTCTAATACTTTTATAGCTTTATTTAATTTAGTTTCAAGTCCTAGTTCTCTAGGGTTTTTGATATAACCTTCTACCCATTTATCGAATAATAGTTTTTCGGGATTTTCAGGTCCTTGTCTATGGAAAAATTTTCCAAAGAATTCTTTCATCATTTTTTTAAAAACAGACAACCTTTTAAGTCTTTCTGTTTTTTCATTAACCTCAAAATTTAAATACAAAACACTAAACTTGATACCATGCCGATAATACCTCAAAACCTAGTTAGACACGAACTAATAGGCCTGAAAGTAAAGATTAAACAAAGTAAGAATAAATCCCAAGTAGGCTTAAGTGGAAGAGTAATAGACGAAACTTATAAGATACTGAAAATAGAAACTAAAAAGGGCGAAAAAAGTATACCCAAGGACATAACAATATTTATATTTACACTGCCAAATGGAACGAAAGTTCAGGTCGATGGAAAAGTATTAATAGGCAGGCCTGAAGATAGGATTAAGAAAAAATTGGCGAGATGGTGAGATGAAGAAAAAAACTAGAGACATAGGATATGATGTAAAACAACCTGAAAAAGAGTGTGACGATCCAAACTGTCCATTCCACGGAAAACTCCCGATTAGAGGCAAGATTCTCGAGGGTAATGTTGTCTCAAGCAAAATGTCTAATACCGTCATAGTCGAGAGAAATTATCTTCATTTTGTTCCTAAATACGACAGGTATGAGAGAAGGAGAAGCCGAACACCCGCACACAATCCTGCCTGTATTAATGCTAAAAAAGGCGATAAGGTTAAGATGGCCGAATGCAGGCCTTTGAGTAAGACTAAACATTTTGTTGTTATTGAGAAGATGAGTTAGATGAAAGCGATAAAGGCAAGAATTACTAAAGCTATTCCAGTCGGAGCATACATAGAATGTGCTGACAATACTGGAGCCAAGAGACTGCAGGTAATTTCAGTCTTTGGTTATAAGGGTGTAAGAAGGAGAAAACCTTCTGCTGGTGTGGCAGATGTAGTCAAGTGTAGCGTTAAAGAAGGAACAGTGAAATGGAGAAAACAAGTCGTCAGAGCTGTTATAATAAGACAGAAAAAAGAATATAGGAGACTAAATGGTCTGAGAGTTGAGTTTGAGGATAATGCTGCTGTTCTAGTCAATGAGAAGAATGAGCCAGTAGGTTCCCAAGTAAAGGGGCCCATGGCGAAAGAAGTCACCGAAAGATTTTTAACACTCGGTAAGATTGCAAGTATAGTGGTTTAAGAACGAACATTTCTCAATTTAAATATCGCGATAATTATCACGAGAACAATTACTATCGTTAACCAGATATACCAATATTCGTAGATAACATCAAGCTTGGTTTTAACTTCTACTGGTATTGTTGTGGTCGTAGGAATAGTCGTGGTTGGAAGTGTGGTTGTACTTACCTCTTCACCAGTTATCGCAAAAGTTGAAAAGCCTGGAGTTTCAGCCTCATAATAAATAAAATCTTCATCCTCACTGATTTTTATGGTCAGTAATTTCTTCCAAACATTGGTGTACCTGTTCAAAGTTATAGTATCAGGATCGATGTTATTTTTTTCTATCCAAGACTTATTCACTCGGAACTCAATCTTGACCACAGTAATATCCTCATCTTGGAGGTTTCTAGCTTCTATCTCTATGTACTTGTAGACCTTTCCCAGAACATCATGAACTATAGAAGTAGGTTTTTCTTCTAATTTAGTGACTGATATCTTAACATTATTCACTGGGTTTTTGACTGTTATTTCTATTTTAACCAAGCCAGTTTCAGGGGTAGAAATCTCCATAATTTTCGCTACTCCTGGTGTAAGAGTGCTCCATACCTGTCCTTGTGTTGATGGCATGGACACGCTTTTGCTCGTGTACATTACACACTCACCACTCGAACAGTAATATCCAGAAGCGCAGGCACAGTCATCTCCACAAGAAGAACAATCCTCCCCAGTATCACAATATCCATCCCCACAAAAAGTTGATGCGCCACGACAGATGCCATGAACACAGTAGCCAGTCAAACATGCATTATCTGATGGGCAGGAAGAACCACCCGTGGCTTTAACAGTAAAAGTCATTGGATCAGTCATATTCTCTGTCCCAGAAGTGTCGTTATAGTAAATCCTCCAAGCAATCGTTGTCCCTGCTGTTACACTACTATTGTTCCATGTGAAATTGCTCCAAGTCCAAGTGTTTACTGTATCGTTCAAATCTAAGGGCGAATTGTGATGGGAAGGAGTATAATTCTCACTTGCATACCCAATCCAGTTTTGATAAGGAGATGTTTGATTAAAGCCAGAATAATACAGGTTTACTTTTCCTGAAATTATACTTATATTTCCATTTTCAGTAACGGGTGAACCACGATAAATATAAAGATCATCCCATGCATCTGGGGAGCTGGGAGTTAGGATTGTGCCCTTATCCGTCCATCCTGAAAGAAGTTGCGTTGAAGTTAAGAGAGTCATATCATAGACAGCGGATGACAGTTCTTCCCTCAGGTTAAAAAGGAAATATTTACCTCCATATTTTGAAATGTCTATATGGCCACATCCGCTTTTGTAGTCATCGTTTTGGGCCAGGTCTATAATAGGATTTCCTGAGTATAAAGTAAAGTTTTCAATATCGTTAGTCGTAGAGTTCCAAGTAAAATTGGCGTATCCAACAGCACCTCGATTATTACCAGGACCTAAATCAGTATAGAACAAATGGAACCAGCCATCTTCAAACAACAAGGTTGGAGCGTCGAGTTCGCTATTTTGCCAAGTTTGATCGTTTAGATTTATAATTTGTGGATTGTAATCACCAATCTTTACACCATCATACTCAGTCCAAGTTTTTCCGTCGGAAGAATAGCCCAAACAGATAGATTCGTTATTAGTATCATGCCAAGCCCACACAACAAACCACGTGTTATATTGTTCAACATATAGAAAATCTGAATCGTGAAGGATCCCACTATCAGGAGGGCTTATAACTGGGTTTGTTATCCCAGCATCTGTCCATGTAACAGTATCATTACTCCGAACAATATTGGGGTTCTCTTCTGATTCTGGAGGATGAGGATTATACATCATCCAATATTTGTAACCATCTTTTCCGTCGGGGAAATATATTACATCTGTGTGTAAATAACCAGTTGCATTATATTTAGGAAGGTCAAGTGGTTCGTTAGTGGTTTGTTTTACTAAATTTTTGAAAATGCTAGCCATATCCCCTGTCCAAGTATAGTTTTTTCCATCTCCTCCAGTTTCGTTAGTCCATAACCACGCCCAATTCAAGGCGGTTTCATCCTTACCTTGAGCACTCAACAAGACTGCTTCCCCAACTAACGGTGTCGTCGCGTTTGAACTTTGATTCTGCCATTCTGGTGTATTTCGTGCAGAAAAACTATAGATTGAGCTTGCGTTCCAGTTGTTGCTACTGTCATTAGCATAAATCATCCATCTTATTGTTTTTCCTTCTGTAGAATTGATTACTTTGGTTACGTTAGACCAATCACTTGCCGGCTCAGATACGTTAACGAACACATCTGTGACATTCAACCACGTAACAACCCCATTTCTCCCCCGTGTCCAAAAATATGCCAGAAATAGTCCATTTTGTATGTAATCGCTAGTAATCGTAAAATTTTCTGTCGTAAGGGAACTAGTAGCTACACCTTTTCTACTCCATGCAGACGACGAATAATCATAAGCGTATAAGTGTCCAGACGACCCACTACATGCCCATGTGTATTCGAGCGTTGAGTTCTTTGTAACGCCAGTGAAATTCATGTACAGATATGTATAATTAAAATTACTATCAGGATTATCTATAATTAAAATTGCATAGGTTGAGTTATCGTATACACCATCATCCCATGCAAGGGTGGCATTCGTAACATTTCCGTAAGTATCATTGATTGTTGAGTAGGTAGTTGGTCTCGTGGCATTGTAGAACGGTGTCCAAGTATCATTCACAAAAGTACCAGTTGCATTATCTGACGAGAATACATAACCAGACAATCCAGCATTCTCAATCCATCTCAGCCTGAATTCTACTGCCTCTCCTGATGCAGTCGAGTTAGTCGAGTTATCAGAGTATTGTGGTGAATCTACATCAGTAGTAATGAAACTATAAGTGTCAGAAGTGTTCCAGTTATCACTTGTGTCATTAGCATAGATTTTCCATTGAATCGTGCAATCTACAGTTAAGTTTATTGTTTGAGTTACATTGCTCCAATCTTCTGTTCCTCCTGTCGGAAAGGTTGACTCAGTGACGTTTGAAAAAGAACCAGTACAATTATCCAGAGAGAAGATGTAGGAGTCTAACCCAATATTATCAGTCCAGTTCAATCTGAATTCAATATGCCTTCCAGCAGCAGTCGAGTTAGTTGAATTATCAGAATATTTTGGTGAGATTCCTTCCTTTGTAACAAAGCTGTATTCTCCGGAAGTGTTCCAATTGTTAGAAGTATCGTTAGCATAAACCATCCATCTTATCGTTTCTCCTATCGTGGAGTTAACAACTTTGGTTACATTAGACCAACACTCAGTGTCACAAAAAGTAATGATAGTAAAATTTAGATCGTCAGTATCGCTATACAGCGCATCTTCATCACTACCACAAGTTGAGGATGTGCTACCATCATATGCGATGATACATCTAACATAAGCTGTTCCAGTGTTGATTCCTACAGAAAAGGATGTAGAGTAAGTTTCATTTGTCCCCACTCCTGCACAATTCCCTCCAGCCTTGTTCACCCAGCTTCCAGAAGGTTGTTTGTATGCGATTGCCCATTCATCATCACTATCATAACAATGGAAATAGCAAGACACGTTGATAGTATCGTTTTGATCCACAACCGTGGCATTGATGCTATCGATCGTGGCATTAGTGGTATCCTCCTTACAACCAATCCCGCCATCACAGTTAATTCCTGTTGAGCTTGCCGAACCTACAACGTTACAAATCCTGTCATTAGAATCTTTTTGGTCTGAGAACTGTTGCCAGGTATCATTCGCAAAACTACCAGTCGCGTTATCGAAGCTGAAAATATAGCCAGATAGACCAACAGCATCCGTCCAGCTCAACCTGAATTCAATTGGCTTTCCAGCAATAGTAGAGTTTGTTGAATTATCGAAATACTGTGGCGTGTTAGTTCCAGAACTGACATATGAGAACATGATTAATAATGATAGAAAAATAACAACTGAAATCATGATAGATAGTTTTTTTAAACCCTTCTCCCCAAACATCCAATCATTAATAATTTTGAGTTTATCGCATAAAAAACATTTAAATTTGTTAACAAATAACCAATAGTAATTTGATGGATATGTTGGATATGTACAAAGAAAAAAACCCCTTAACAGTCTGCTTGATAGGGGTTTTAGATGGAAATAAACTTTTGTTAGTGAAAAGAAAGCGGGAGCCATTATTAGGACATTGGGGACTTATTGGCGGTAGACAGACATTTGGTGAAGCAATAAAAGATGTGGCTACCAAAGAGGTTATGGAAGAAACTGGTTTTACCATAAAAAATCCAAGAATCAACGGAATGTACTCTGAAATGATTTTGGATAAGAATGACAACATAAAACATCATTTTCTTTTTATCGTCGTTAAAGCTAATTTGGATGAGACTAAAGAGAGAAGTGAAAAAGTCGAGGATACTGATGTAGAAGGATTTAAATGGTTTAATTTTCCAATAAATGAGAAGGATAAAGAATATATGATACCGTCTGATGTGATAATGCTCAGTAATTTTAATTCAGACAAACCAACTTATAAAGAATTCGTGATGAAGGAAAATGGAAACGATTTAAAATTAGTGAGAGTGGTAGAATGAAATTCTGGTCAAAACATTGGAAGTCATCCAAAAAACCGAGAAAACAGAGAAAGTATGTTTATCACGCTCCTCTCCATATTAGACACAAGTTTCTTTCTGCTCATCTATCAAAAGAATTGAGAGAAAAATATAAGAAAAGAGCTTTTCCTGTGAGAAGAGGAGACGAAGTCCAAGTCATGAAAGGCAAGTTTAAGAAAAAAACAGGAAAAATATCAAGGGTCGATTTGAACAAGATAAAAGTCTACATAGACGGGATAACAAGAAAGAAAGTCGACGGATCAGAAGTTCAAGTCCCGATACATCCCAGTAACTTAAAAATAATCAATTTAAACCTTGAGGATAAAAAAAGAATAAAAGCTTTAACCCGTAGTGTAAAGAAGGAGGAAAAACATGAAAAAACACCTGAAAAGGCTGTTGATTCCAAAGTTTTGGAGAGTGCCGGTAAAAAAAAGAAAATGGGCAGTGGCACCAAGACCAGGTCCTCATAAGAAGTTTGAGTCCATTCCACTCCTAGTCATCGTGAGAGACATTCTAAAATTAGTGGATACTGGTTCTGATGCTAAAAAAATAATTAAAGCAAGAGAAATATTCGTTGATGGAAAACCAAGAAATGATCATAAGTATCCTGTTGGGTTATTCGACGTAATAGAAATTCCTAAGTCGAACATGCAATATAGGGTCATCCCTTCTAAGGCAGGGTTTGATTTGATAGAAACAGATAAACGAGAATCTAAACTCAAGCTTTGTAGAGTGAACAGTAAAACGATGGTTAAAGGCGGAAAAATTCAGTTAAACTTGCATGACGGAAAGAATATTCTTTCAGACAAAAAAACAGCATTCAAGACAGGTGATTCTGTTTTAATAGAGTTACCATCGCAGAAAATTGTCAATCATCTAAAAATAGACAAGGACATGTTGTCTGTCATAACTGGCGGTCAGAACAGAGGAACGGTAGCAAAAATCAAAGAAATCGTAATAAAAAGAACCCGAGAACCTAACAAAATCATCTGTGAAACAAAAGAGAAAGAGTTTGATGCTATAATGCATTATGTTTTTGTTGTAGGAAAAACCAAACCTGAGATTAAAGTGAGTGCATGAAGGAGAATCCTATGAGAGAAATAAAAATTGAAAAAGTTACGTTGAACATAGGTTGTGGTAGTGACCAAGATAAATTAAAGAGAGCTCAAAAACTTTTACAAAGTCTTACTGATCAAAAACCGGTTATAACTCGAACTAAAAGAAGAACCACTTTTGGAATGCCACAAAAAAAAGCGATAGGCGTCAAAGTCACGTTAAGAAAAGATAAAGCCGTTAATTTCCTGAAAGATGTTTTACAGGCGGTTGATAACGAATTGAAAGAAAACCAAATCAATGGTGATAATTTCTCCATTGGGATAAAAGAGTACATTGATCTTCCTAAAGCCAATTATGACCCTGACGTCGGGATTATAGGCATGGATGTTTGTGTTACTCTTGAAAGGCCTGGATACAGAGTAAAAAAGCGAAAGAATAAAAAGTCAAAAATCGGTAAAAGACATGTAATAACAAAAAACGAAACTATCGAATGGTTGAAGAATAAATTTGGGGTGAATGTAATTGGATGATGAACTTTGGTTGTTTGAGATGACGACTAAGTTGAGTGGTGTGATTTTTAAAAAATCTTTGTTAGAGAATAGTGTTGAAAAAGTTTATGGGAAAGTTTTTAGAGAAATGGCGACTAAGATTTTTGAGGACGATGTTCATATTCTGGAGATATTCGGTGATGTTGGGGGATGAAGAGGAAATTCGGCAAGGGGGCAGTGAAATGCAGAAAATGTGGCAGGCGTGGTGGAATTATAAGAAAGTATGGGTTGAATTACTGCAGACAATGTTGGAGGGAAACGGCTAAAAAGGTAGGATTCAAAAAATATAGTTAGATAAAATGTTGGAAATTATACTTTTCTTGGTTGCTTTTGTTGGTTCTGCTGCTGCTGGACTTTATGATTTGAAGACGACTGAAATTCCTGACGAGATCCCTTACGTCATGATGGCTATTGGCATCATAGGAAACATCGTTGCATCTTATCTCGCTTGGAGTTATTGGCCTTTCGTTTATTCGATGATTGCTGGATTAGGGTTTCTTGGCTTTGGTTTCGTAATGTACTATCTCGGACAGTGGGGAGGTGGAGATGCTAAGATATTATCTGCAATCGGGTTTTTACTCCCAATGTATCAAACAACAAAATTAATGTTTCCATTCTCAATCAGTTTCTTCTTCAACGTATTTTTAGTCGGAGCGATTTACATGATAGTTTACGCATTTACTCTATCCATTATTAACAAAAAAATATGGACTACCTTTTTCAACGATTTGAAGGCTAATGCCAGGATGATTCTGATATACAACTCTGCATTGGTCGCATCTATTATATTAATGGGTGTATTCTTCGCGGGATACTTTGAGTTCTTACCTTTAGAAGCGTTTACGGTTTTAGTAGTGACTATTGGGTTGGCTTCTGCTGGGTTATACATTCTTTGGAAGTTTGTCAAAGCCGTTGAGAATGTTGGATTTAAGAAGAAGATTCCTGTCTCTGAACTGAGAGTAGGAGATGTCCCCGACTATTACAAGATATGGGAAGGCGTGACAGAAAAAGATATAGGAAAAATAAAGAAATCTGGTAAAAAATACATTTGGATTAAGGAAGGGGTTAGGTTTGCTCCTACGTTTCCTATAGCATTGTTGTTCACTTTTCTAGTAGGGGATGGAATAATTTTCTTAATTAATTATGCTACTTTGTTTTAAATTCTAAGAAGGCCTGAGGCTGTATATGGTATCAGCAGGCTTTTTTTTATTAATTTCTTTTATAAGTTTTTCTAGACGTTCGTTGCGTCTTTTGGTGTCGATCCCGTTCTTTCCTTGGTATCTTCCGCTTTTTTTTTCATTGAGGTGATGCATTGGCATGATATATTGTTGTATAAAAACTCTGCTATAATCTTCTGTCTTTTTTATATAATCTGAAACTTTTAG
>SMTZ1_10012542_pt1 | contig 10765 bp, 9 predicted proteins | sample DeeMarSWOR136_30_FD_25667 | JGI IMG/M metagenome (IMG submission 25667) | reverse complement strand
GATTTTACATTCACTATGCCAGTATGGCACTGAGAGCCGATGTATTCAACGCTGCAAACTAAACTATAACAATTTGTTAGGTCACAATCTACTAGAATGTTGGTTCAGACTGTCACACAGCGAATATCGGGATGTATGTTTCTTTCCTTGTATGATTGGCCGACTAATGATGAGGTTGCGAGTATTCTACCTAAGACTGCTTATTGAGACTGTTTATTAGAGTGCAATTCAATCATCTCGATGGCAGAAAGATGACATCAGCCCGACATTGTTCACAACTATGGAACTGACGAATTACTTCCGCGCACTGTTGTCTCGCCCTCTGGAGTTCTCCACAGCTGGGTGGTCGATAATTTTTCATTTTTCCCGCGGGGATAAGGGGCATGATGTTCATTACAGTTACGCCGGTATCTCTAAGTTGGCGGGCCAGTTCCAGCAGGTGCTCATCATTCACACCGGGTACGAGCACGGTATTCGCCTTGACGTGAAGACCAGCAGCTACCGCCCCTCTAATACCAAGGAATTGTTTCTCAATAAGGATAGCAGCAGCTTCTTCCCCTTGGTATGTCGTATCCTGATAGTGTACACGTGAGTAGATGTCCTTCCCCACCCGACTGTCGGTGACATTAACGGTCACCGTGATAGTTCTGACTCCTGCCTCCACTATATCATGCAATCTGTCATCAAGGAGTAATCCGTTGGTGCAAAGGCAGGTCGTTAACTGAGGATGCATCCCGCGAATAGAAGCAAGTACATGGAAGGTCTTGTCATTGGCCAGGGCGTCACCGGGCCCGGCGACACCTACCACGAAGTCATAGGCCTGCCGCTCAACTATGACCGACCGAACCAGGTCAACAGCTTCGGCTTCCGATAGCAGCCTAGCTGCCCAGCCGGGGTGCTGAATGTCGGCACACATGCGGTGCTCGCAGTAGTTACACTGAATATTGCATCGAGGGGCCACTGGCAGATGAATCCGCCCAATACGCTCGTGCGCTTCGTCATTGAAACAGGGATGCTCCAATACGCTCGTCATCGCTGGTAGTCCAGCTATATTCATTTTTTAGTTCTCCAAATGCCGGCGGTAAAGTTCCTCAAGTTCGGTCAGTTCCTCCAGTGGAGTCGGGATAGTGGGGGTACCACTGCTCATCACCTTCTGTGCCATTGCCCGGAACCCTCCGGCTTCTACAGAGTTAGGTGAAAGCTCGATAACAGTCCTGCTCTCTACCTCACAGGCCTGGATGATGGGACTACGGGGAATGAAGTGAACAAGCTTGCTACCAATCCGCTCTGCGAAATCAGAGAGCACTTCTTTTTCGAGACCCTCGTTTCCGCTACTGTTACAGATGACACCAGCCAGGCCGGTCTGCCCCCGCCTTGCCAGGCGCTGAATACCCTTGGCGATATTGTTGGCAGCGTAAAGACTCATGAAGGCACCGGAGCAGACGAGGTATATCTCCCGGGCAAATCCCTGCCGGATAGGTTGTGCGAAGCCACCACAGACGACGTCACCAAGGACGTCGTATATAACCACATCCAGGTCATAGGTCTCGTAGGCTTTAAGGTCTCTGAGAATCTGAATCGCCGTCAATACCCCCCGACCAGCACAGCCCACCCCTGGCTCAGGCCCGCCGGACTCAACACAGTACACTCCACCCGGTCCCTGGAAGACGATATCTTCCAGAGAGATGCTATATTGGTCCTGTCCTAACCTCAAGCGCTGTCGGTAGGTCTCGAGGACGGTGGGTATCAGTCGACCGCCAGTCAGGGACCTGGTGGAGTCCCGTTTCGGGTCACAGCCAACCTGCATCACCTTCAGTTCATTCTCCCGAAGGGCCATAGATAGATTGGATGATATCGTGCTTTTGCCAATGCCACCTTTGCCATATATCGCAATCTGTTTCATTCTCTACCACCTTGCTTGGTATCTGGACTGCCGTGACCGATACCTTTCTCGCCAATCATTCTGAATAAACTCGATAAGATTAAGCATACCTGTGTAGCCGAAATACTCGCGGTTAATTATGCGGAAGCGCATTGTCGGGGAGGCTATCAGGAGTATGAACGGGATATCCAGTTCTTCGGTACCGTGTCTCTCGATGTTGCTGCCAAAGACTACCTCTGGCATGGACTCTGCTAGAGCTACCTTGGATTGATAGACGTCAGCCCCGTGTATCACCCGGGGACTAAGACCAAGCTCTTTCAGTTCTTTCTCTAGGATTTCTCTGGCTTTTTCCTGCGACGACCGGAGACAGATTAGCTCTGGGAACATTTCCAGGTCCTCGCTGATAAAGCGCACCAGAGGGATACCTATCGTGGCATCGGTAACGATAGCTGCCGGAGCACGGTGCATGAAGAACTGCTCCAGTCCCTTGCGTACATCCGTTGCTCCGAAACGTTTCCCTAGCTCCGTCAGCCAGCGGCGCGTATTGCCAAATCCGAATGGCAGAGGGATATCCTTGCATATCTGCTCAATGCCGAACTCTGTTGTCAGGTAGTCCGCAGCCTTCTGCCCGCAGTCAAAGCTAAGTAATAACGAGGCCTCGCTTGTCGAAACCTTTTCGAAGTCACTTAGGGCTGTTCCGTGGGTAATAGTAGCATTTACCTGGACTCCCATCTGGGCAAGCACGTTTTTCACCCACTCCAGATCACCCACCCAGGTGGGATTAGCATTGGCGTGGGTTGCAATGAGGCAAACAGAATTAGCCGTTTTCTGTCCGGTATCAGTCACCAGATTCTTCAACAGTGCTTCCAGGGCGATATCCGTGCCGTCGTACTGAGAACCACGGAAGCCGGCGCACTGAATGGGCATTAGCTTAAAATCTACCTGGTCCTGTATGTCCTCACAGACGGCCACGATATCATCACCCACAATCTCTGGCCCACAGGAACTCAATATAAACATGATAGGTATATTGAATTCCTGTGCTTCAAGGATTGTCCGTGTGAGTAGTTCCTCACCGCCATGGACGATTTCATCCTCACAGAGCTTGGTACACAGCGTTAGTGTTTCCGTGTAATCGGCATCCTGCCAGCCGAAGGCTGAGTTAACCAGCATATTACAACCCTGTGGGGCATGGGCTAAAACGCAGCAACCGTTGATGCCAAGAACGGTCTGTGCTGCTCCGTACAGGGCACAACGTAGATAGGGGTCGTGACACCTCTCTGCAGTACCTGTCAGGAATTCATGTTCAGTGGCCATAAGCCTTAACTTCCATACAGGACCTGTCGGAACAGCTTGGAGCGGGGTCGGGCAGCGTGAGCCACGGCGGATTCAACCAGCCTGGCGATATTACGGATCCCCGGAAATCCGTACTGAGGGTAGCCTGTCCGGGTGGTCAGATTTACCTGTGGTATCCCGGGCTGACGCATTGGGGTACCAAGGAAAATAGCATTATCGTAATTGGCAACAAGTTGCCGTATCTCAAGTTCTGTTCTTCTAGACGAGCGGAAAGTGCCCAGAGAGAAGAGGCCTTTCGTGAGCACCACCTCCGGATTCTGCCCTGATTCAAGAAGAAATCTAATGCTCGGCATCCGTTCTTTGATGGTGTAAGGGTGGATATTGATGACTACCGGTCGAGCACCGAATTCTTCCGCCATCCTGGCCAGAGAAAGCGCCCTGATGGGGCCAGGGAACTCAGCCACTTCGACAATGGCGGTTTTGCTGTTGAGATTCCTCCGCAGGGACTCCAGTTCTGTCTTTACCGTGTCTGTTTCTTTGCGAATAAGCTCTCTCGCCGGCTTCTCCAGCCCGAGTGGATCAGCCACACCGGTAACCCATTCCTTGGTCGCTCGCAGACCGTAGGGCTGGCCGGTCCGGCTATATGGGATGCCGAATCTCTCCTGCATAAGGTCGCCCAGCTTCTGCCCCCAGTCGTAACACCAAGATGCGTTAAGTTTTACTTCACGAGCCCGCCGTATCTCATCGAGAGTACAGCCCCCACAGAGAACTGCGTTGATTTCGACACCGATGGCACTAACCAACCGCTTAATCTCGTCCAGGTCTTCCAGCCATTCGGTGTAGGTTGGTCCCACTCGAGCACCAAGGATGTTGATAGTGTTCGCTTTGGTCTGGCTTGGGGGTTCCATCAGGTCCATGACAGCCCTGAAGGCATCCTCGAAACCACTGCGGAAGTCACCCCCAAAGCCTTCGCTGCGTATCGCAATCACCTTGGCATTGACCGATTTCTCTGCATCCCTGGCAATAGTCTCAACGTCGTCACCGATGATGCCAGAGCAGCAGCATGAAAGTACGGCGATAAGCTCTGGGTGGTATCTATCATCTACTTCCCTGATAGCCTCGACCAGTTTACCCTCTCCGCCGTAGACGACATTGCTTTCGTCCAGCGCTGTACAGGTGGTGGGTTCCAGGGGAACGCCACGGTATTCACAACTGGTTAACTTATATGCGTTAGCTACACCGTAAGTACAACCGGTGGGGCCGTGTATTACCGGCGCCACATGGCGAATACCATTAACCACCATGAAGGCCGTCCAGAACTTACAGGGAGGGGCATGCGAAGCCTGCAACTTGGGGACCATTTCACCGCTTTCAACCTTCTCCAGCAGTTGCTGTAAATTACCCCGAAAGGCAATATAGTCGTTGTCCATTCCTCTCACAACCCTTTCCTTATACCTTTGTCAGAGCAACTGAATTGCCCATCGGTGTAAGTATACCACGAAGCTTCACTGGTGCGGTATTTAGATTCACATTAGACGCTGAATCGGCATCGGGATGTTTGTCCAGCCATGCGTACGACTGGGCGATACCGTTTGCTTTTTCTGTGGGATGAAAAGCGAGAAAAAAGACCCTCTTTATTACTCGGTTATAAACGGTGACCACGAAGGATTCGAATCTCAATAAAGATTGTTTGTCAATCTTGTCTGCCCAGTACCATCAGCATTCATAACGTAAATTTCGTAATTCCCATCTCTCTCTGAATAGAATGCCAACTTGTCCCCGTTGGGAGACCAAGAAGGGCTCGCATCCCAGGAAGGATTATTTGTCAGATTCGTTTGCTCACTCCCGTCAGCATTCATGACATAGATTTCGCCATTTCCATCTCTCTTCGAATAGAATGCTATCTTGTTCCCGTCGGGTGACCAGGAAGGATACGTATCCAGAGCGGAATCATTTGTCAGATTTCTCTGCTCACTCCCATCAGCATTCATGACATAGATTTCGTAATTTCCGTCTCTATTTGACACAAATGCTATCTTGTCCCCGTCGGGTGACCAGCAAGGGTGTGTATCCCAGGTAGAATTGTTTGTCAATCTAGTCTGCCCAGTACCATCAGCATTCATAACATAGATTTCGGAATTTCCATCTCTATCTGAATAGAATGCCAACTTGTTCCCGTTGGGTGACCAGGAAGGTCTCGAATCCGTATTAGGATTATTCGTCAGATTTGTTTGCTCACTCCCGTCAGCATTCATAACATAGATTTCACCATTTCCGGCTCTCCTCGAATGGAATGCTATCTTGTTCCCGTCAGGTGACCAGGAGGGATACATGTCCAAATCAGGATTATTCGTCAGATTTGTCTGCTCACTTCCGTCAGCATTCATAACATAGATTTCCCCATTCCCATCTCTACCTGAATAGAATACTATCTTGTTCCCGTCAGATGACCAGGAAGGATTCAAGTCCCCGGGTTCTTCCCACTCTCCTCCGTCTTCTTCCTCCTCCTCTTCCTCCTGCTCACCGGATTCTGTTCCGCTACAGGACCATGCTATCAAAGTTAATACCATAAGGCAGCTGAGAAATAACCATAGGATTGCTTTTTTCATCACAAACCTCCTCGGCTTATTCCAAGCATGCTAGATATATTGTGCCAAGCATACCACCGCAAACGTGTGAGGTCAAAGCGGAAAGTGAAGTTAATTGCACGAACATCGGGATGTTTGTTCGTCTTGTACTATAACAGCCTAGACGAAAAAGAGTCGGTTAGCATTGTTCCTGTCTGAGCGAATATCAGGACGTTTGTCAAGCCATTCGTATAGATATTTGGTACCGCTTGTATTTCAATATAGTTGTCACGAATAAACAACAGTATGTATTATCGTGGACTATTACCTATAAAGGTCGCACTTATTACAGGTACCATCGTATGCTCTGAATTATGACCTTTTCAGTATTTACTATGCTGACCAACCATAGTTAAATAAGAGGGCGACCTGGCGAGAGGTCGCCCATTGAAGGCTTTAGAAACAGACTGACTGGCTGGCCAGCTCTTCGCTGCCTTCGTGTTTATTATGAAACAAGAAGAGAGACTTTTCAATACCACGAGCCAAAGGGGGTGATAGTTTTCGAACATCATAGAATTTGTAATGGAGGTTCTACACCAATCCTTGAAGAGAGGTGACTTTAATGAAGGAAAATACAACAACAAGCCTAGTAGTAACGGAGGATTTCAAACCGGAAGAAAAACAGCTTGCGGAGCAGATATATTACAGTGCAGGATTGGATCCCGTAGTGGATGATGGCCTACATGACTACGATAAACACATTCAGTCAGAGAATAAGTTTCTTAATAAAGTGTTTGGTCCACGAGGAACTGATATACGCGGATATGGTGAGGCAGTAGCCAAGAGAGTTGCGGTCGCAGTATATGGTCAGCTAAGTAAACAGTATGGTGGGAAAGTAGGAGACCTAAGGTCATACATAATGGCCTTGGAAGAGGAACGCGACCGGGCAAATATAAGGTATGATGAACTCATGGGAAGGGCAATCGGAATACTCGGGGAGGAATATAAAGATCTAAGGTCCGATTCTAAGGAATTTATGGAAAAGCTGACCAATGTAATGGGAGAGGATCTCAAAACATCTAGGATCAACTCAGAAGCAATTACAGAGAAATTAGCTGATATAGATGGGCTAAGGTCGGAAATAAGAACCCTGACTCAAGAAAAAGAACGGCTAGCGGAGACATCAGCGAAGGAAAAAGAGCGGCTGAAGGAAAGGTATGAATCACAAACAGCTGAGGCTGACAATCAGCGCGAAGCGGAGGTAAAAAGTCTGAAAGAGAGATATGAATCGCAGATAGCCGCCATCAATGGTGATCACAAAGTAGAAAAAAGGAACCTGAATGAGAGGCATGAGTCCCAGGTGGCTGAAGCTAATAACCAGCATAAGGCAGAAGCAAAAGATCTAACCTTGCGAATAGATGCTTTAGCTAAGGAAAAGGAGCTACTGGCGGAGACGTCAGCGAAGGAAAAAGAGCAGCTGAAGGAAAGGTATGAATCACAAATAGCTGAGGCTGACAATCAGCACGAAGCAGAGACAACAAACCTGGAAGAAAGACATGAATCGCAGATAGCCGCCATCAATAGTGAGCACAAAGTAGAAATAAGGAACCTGAATGAAAGGCATGAGTCCCAGGTGGCTGAAGCTGACAACCGGCATCGGGCAGAAGCAAAAGATCTAACCTTGCGAATAGATGCTTTAACTAAGGAAAAGGAGCTACTGGCGGAGACGTCAGCGAAGGAAAAAGAGCAGCTGAAGGAAAGATATGAACAGCAAATAGCTTCCATTAATAATGAGCATAAGGTAGAAACAAGAAATCTAAATGAAAAGTATGAGTCACAAATAGCTGAGGCAAATAATGAGTATAAGTCCGAATTAAGAAAGCTAAGCTCACGTGTTGAAATATTAGTTAAGGAAAAGGAACTCCAGAAAGAACAATACGAATCACAAATAGCAGAGTTGGACTCGACAATCAGAGGTTCTAAATCCAAAAAATCAGATTCAACAAATGAGCCAAAGCAGTCACGTAGTCAAGTTGGCACCCAGAAGAATTCTTGACTAAGTATAGAAGCCATCGTTCGAAGATAAGCAGAGGCCAGTCTAGAATGGGGGTGGCCTCTGTTCAACTATGAATTCCCAATATGTGCATTGTCAAGAAAAAAGAAATGTTTTTACCGAACAAACATCGGGATGTTTGTCCAGCCATGCGTACTCGTGGTTGATACCGTTTGCTTTTTCTATTGGGCGGAAGTAATCAATGTTTAAAAATCGTGATGTCTATTTCTTTGTACTCACGATTAACCGGTCAGATAAGTATCTATTAGCATTGTTTCCCCTTCGCTAGCCCTTGGCTACTTGTAACCGGCACCAGGCATAGAGAGCATCATAAACATCGAATTGGTACGACAGATTCTCCTCGTCGTTAGGATAGCGTGTGCTGTAGCCAACGGCAATGGCCTCCAGGCCGCGGGCAATAGGGTCCTTGTCGATATCCTGGGCGGAATCAGCGGCATGGACTATCTCAGCCAGTCGCAGCAGGGCTCTGTCCCTCAGTTCATACTTTTGGATGATTGACTCGAAAGAGCACCGCCCCTCGTGATGGTCCAACTCTGCCTTCCCCATGCAGTCGAAAGGAATGGCACCGGTCTGTTCGGCGATGGCCATTACTTGGCTGGGGGGAGCAAACATAAATTCGGCTTCATTATCGACGAACCTCTTGATTAGCCAGGGACAGGCCACGCGGTCAACGTGGACATGAGAACGAGTAACCCATTTCATGATACTTACCTCCTTCAGATTGAAGATCAAGTTCTCCGAATGTTAAAGGATTCATAATCTACCACTTACCAAGTTCTTGCAGGACTTTAACCACCCGCCATGTTTCGGCACTAACAGCCGTCCCGCCCATTACTACGGCCACAGATACAGCTTCCAGGACTTCCTCTTTGGTGGCTCCAGCGTTGATAGCGTCCTTTGTCTGCCCTTGAACACAGCGAGTGCAACCTGACTGTAGACCACAGGCCAAAGCTATAAGTCTTTTACTCTTAAGATTTAAGGCTCCATCTTGATATACTCCTTTACGGAAAGCGGTATAGTCGGACATTACCGGTAGTCCCTTATCAAACTCGTCCCTTAATTTACCGGTATCTGTGTAATAGTCAAGCTGGTTATCCATATAGGTACCCTCCTTAGTCTAGTTGATATATGCTCTATGGAAAATCAAATGAATGTAACAGTTGTTACATAGTAAATCATATGCTAGAATGGCTGTCAAGAGGTTTTCGCGGATGGACTGGTTATTGTTTACCTACTGGCTCCCGGCTGAGCCTTCGCGCAAGAGGGTATTTGTCTGGAGGCAGCTGAAGAAGCTTGGAGCCCTTTCTATGGAAGGAGCAGGCTGGCTCATACCAAACGCAGAACCGTTCGCGATGAAAATCAAGGATATATATAAATCTGTGGAGGAATTGGAGGGCACGGCGAACCTATACTCAGTTTCCGACTTCAGTGAGGCGCAGGAGCAGCGGGCGATACAAAGATTTCAACATGAGAGGGATAGGGAGTATGCCGAGATAATCAAGGAATGTCACAAGATGCTGCGGCATATGGAGAGAGAACGCCAGCACCAAGAGTTTAACTTTGAGGAAGTGCAAGAACTGGAGGGTGACCTGGAGAAGATAAACCGCTGGCTTGCCGAGGCCAGAGAGCGTGACTTCTGGGATGTTGCCACTCGAGAAGAAGTAGAAGAATTGATACGCGAAGCCGAAACAGGTTTGGCAGCATTCACACAAGAGACCTTTGAACGAATGCAAAATCTCGAGCCAGAAAATGGCAAAGATACAGATATAGACAATATAGAGAGACGTAATTGAAGCTGAGAATCTCGCCATTCGTTCTCCTTTGCATTATGGGTGGGCTGGCTATTTTCAGTTCCACGATGGCCAAGAACCCAGTGCTACCTCTGTTCATCCGTGCCCTCGACGTGCCACTGGGCACGGTAGGCTTTATTGCCGCCGCTTCTACTGTGGTCGGAATCGTCGTCAGCCTGCCTGCGGGTATTCTTTCCGATATCATCGGTAGGCGGCGTGTTATTCTTATTGCCGCTATTGTTTTCGCCAGCGCCCCGTTCTTATACCTTCTGGTAACTCAGCCCTGGCATCTGGTGCTGGTACGTATCTATCACGGCCTTGCTACGGCCATACTCGGTCCGGTAGCTATGGCAGCGGTGGCTGACACCTTTGATGAAAAACGCGGTGAGCGTATGGGCTGGTATTCGTCAGCGACAATGGTTGGACGCTCTCTGGCCCCCTTGGTGGGAGGCGCCTTGATATTTGGGGAGGATTTTCATTGGGTATACATAGCCACCGGTATTATCGGAACTTTCTCATTAGCAGCAGCGCTCACGCTACCGCTTCCAACGTTAACGTCTAGTTCAGCGCGTGAGGCACTAAAGAGGGAACGCGGTAAAATATGGACAGATGTCGTAGCTATCGTGACCCATCGTGGTATTTTAGCTACGAGCGTAGTCGAGGCGGTGCAGTATTTTGCGTTTGGCTGTCTGGAAGTATTTCTGACTATCTACCTAAATGAACAGGCAAAACTCGCAACCCTAGCGATAGGCCTGCTGTTAGCCATACAGACGGTTGTAGTTATACTCACCAAACCGCTGATGGGACGCTTTTCAGATAAGTATGGCCGTGTTCCGATGATAATAACCGGACTTCTACTGGGTGGTATAACTATGGCCTTCATGACTTATTCAGACAATTATCTATTATTGGCACTGCTTATTGGATTTTTCGGTCTCGGGTTGGCAACTGTTACCGCTTCAACTGCGGCACTGGTTGCTGATTTATCAAAGGCTTCCAGCCATGGCGGTGCCTTAGGTGTACTGTCCAGCGTGATGGACATAGGACACTCTACGGGTCCCATGGTGGGGGGACTGCTAATCAGCGCTTTAAACTACAAGACAGCTTTTGGAATTTTCTGTGGATTATTAGCTATCGCTAGCATGGCCTTCGGTCT
>SMTZ1_10007718_pt1 | contig 10765 bp, 12 predicted proteins | sample DeeMarSWOR136_30_FD_25667 | JGI IMG/M metagenome (IMG submission 25667) | reverse complement strand
AAAAAAGTATTTACAAAAATGGTCCAAAAATAAGAAATTCAACGCGAACAACAATTGCACCAACAGGAACAATTGGAGTAATTGCAGGTGCTTCCCAAGGTGTTGAACCTTTATTTGCAGTTGCATATACCCGCCACGTAAAAGATAGTTTAGGTGCAGATTTAGTTGAAATTAATCCTTATTTTGAAAAAGCATTGAAAGAAAGAGGTTTGAATAAACCAGAATTAATTAGTAAGGTTATAAAATCAAATTCTCTTAGAGAAATAGAAGAAATTCCGCAAGATATGCGCAGAATTTTTGTTACAGCCCACGACATAACCCCTGAAGAACACATTAAGATGCAGGCAGCTTTCCAGAAATACACAGATAATGCTGTTTCTAAAACAGTTAATTTCCCAAACAAAGCAACACGGGAGGATGTAAAGCAAGTTTATTTGCTTGCATATAAACTTGGCTGCAAAGGAGTTACTGTTTATAGGGATGGTAGCAGAGAAATTCAAGTTCTAAGTACACAAAAGCCAAAAGAAGAACCAAAAATACAACAAAAGGTTTTAGCAACTCCTAGGGAAAGACCTGAAATGATTTCCGGAGCAACTTATAAAATTAAAACAGGTTACGGGAATCTATACGTAACAATAAATGAAGATGAAAAAGGAAAACCCTTTGAAGTCTTTGCAACAACAGGAAAGACTGGCGGGGTATTAGCTGCAAAATCAGAAGGAATTTGCAGGCTTGTATCACTTGCTCTTCGTTCAGGAATTGATGTTGACGAGGTAATAGAACAACTAAAAGGCATTAGAGGACCAATGCCTCACTGGAGCAAAAAAGGAATTGTTCTTTCAATTCCAGATGCAATCTCAAAAATACTTGCAAGTCATATCAATAAAGGACAAACAGACTTAACGCAATTTAATGGAGCAGAGAAAATAGATCATTCCCAAGTTTTTAATGGAAACAACAAGCCAAAAAGTATTGCAGACACAGGCATGTTGCCTGAATGCCCGGATTGCCAGAACATCTTAGAATTCAAAGAAGGCTGTGTTGTTTGCCAATTCTGCGGCTATTCTCGGTGCAATTAATGGCTAAAATAGAAAAGAAAACTAAGCCAGATATGTTTCAAAAAGTATTAGATGGAGATAAGACTTTTGAATTAAGATTAGCTGACTTTGAAATTCAGCCAGGTGATATTTTAATCCTAAAAGAGTGGGATCCTGAGAAAAAAGAATATACTGGCAGAATCTTAGAAAAGAAAGTAACCTTTATTCTTAATACCAAAGATATGGAACAGTTCCACACAAAAGAAGAAATAGAAAAACATGGTTTGATAGTAATTTCTATTAGGTAAAACTTAATAATCACCAACCCTTCATTTTTCTTGATGGCCACTATTACAAAAATTAAGAAAAGAGATAGCAGGATTGTAACATTTAATCAAGCTAAAATAACTGATGCTGTCCTAAAAGCAATTAAAGCAGTTGGTGTGAAAGATGGCAAGCTTGCAAGATCTGTTTCAAATGAAGTTGTTAAGGTTTTGAATAAGCGCTTTGCAGAGATTCCTTCTGTAGAAGATGTGCAAGATTTAGTTGTTGAAACATTAGCTAAAAAAGGTCTTAAGGAAATAGCGCGCGCATATATTCTTTACAGGCAAAAGAAAGCAGAGAAAAGAGCAACTAAATGGATAGGTGTAAAACCAGAACTTAATTTATCAATTAATGCACTTTCTGTTCTTCAAAAGAGATATTTGCTTAGGGACAAGCAAAGAAGAGTAATAGAATCTCCTAGCCAGCTTTTCATGCGCGTTGCAAAAACAATTGCATCTGCAGACAGGTTTTATGGTAAAACTGACATAAGGAAATTAGAAAAACAATTCTATGATATAATGGCCGGCCAGGAGTTTATTCCAAATTCTCCTACATTAATGAATGCAGGAACACCCTTAGGACAATTATCAGCTTGTTTTGTAATACCAATTGAAGATTCACTTGACAGCATATTCAAAGCAATTGATGATATGGCAATGATCCAGCAATCAGGCGGGGGCACAGGATTCTCATTTTCTAAAATCAGACCAAAAGGTGATGTTGTAAGAGGAACAAAAGGTATTGCATCTGGTCCTGTTTCATTTATGACTATCTTTAACAAAGCAACAGAGGTAATTAAGCAAGGTGGAAAGCGAAGAGGTGCAAATATGGGCATCCTCTCTGTTGATCATCCAGATGTCATTGAGTTCATAACAGCAAAAACAAAGCCAGGTGTCCTTGAGAACTTCAATCTTTCAGTTGCTGTTACTGATAAATTCATGCGGGCAGCAAAACAAAACAAAAAATATCCTCTGATAAATCCAAGAACAGGAAAAACAGCTAACTATCTAAATGCAAAAAAGGTTTGGGATTTAATTATTAAGACAGCTTGGCAAATAGGTGATCCTGGAATTATATTTATTGATGAAATTAATAGAAAAAATACTACAAAACACCTAGGTAAAATAGAAAGTACAAATCCTTGTGGTGAACAACCTTTGCATGCATATGAGTCTTGCAACCTTGGCTCAATAAATCTAGCTAAGTTTGTTACAAACAATAAGATTGACTATGGTAAATTAAGAAAAATAATTCACACAGCAGTTCATTTCCTAGATAATGTAATTGACATAAACAAATACCCAATACCTGAGATTGAAGAAATTACAAAAGCAAACAGAAGAATTGGATTAGGTGTAATGGGTTTTGCAGATCTCTTAGTTAAATTAAATATTCCATATAATTCAAATCAGGCATTAAAACTTGGAGAAAAAATAATGAAATTTGTTTCAGATGAAGCTCATAAAAAATCAGCTGAACTTGGAAAAGAGCGCGGTTCTTTCCCAAATTTCAAAGGCAGCACTTGGAAGAAAAAAGGCTACAAATACATGAGAAATGCAACTTGCACAACAATTGCTCCTACTGGCACTATTTCAATTATTGCTGGTTGTTCATCTGGAATAGAACCATTATTTGCAGTTTCTTTTGTAAGAAATGTAATGGAAGGTGTAAGGTTATTGGAAGTTAATGACTTATTTGAAGAAATAGCAAAAGAACAAGGTTTCTACAGTGCAAACTTGATGTTCAAAATCGCACACAGCGGAAGCATACAAAAAATAAAAAACATTCCAGCAAAAATCAGAAAATTATTTGTCACAGCTCTTGATATTTCACCTGAATGGCACGTCAAGATGCAAGCTGTTTTCCAGAAACATACAGACAATGCAGTTAGCAAAACAATTAATTTTCCCCACAATGCAAAAGCTGCAGATGTGAAAAAATCTTATGAACTTGCATATAAATTAAAATGCAAGGGCATTACAATCTATAGATATGGCAGCAAGCCAGAGCAGGTGCTTTACATTGGTGAAATTGAGACAAAGAAAAAGCCGCATGCACCAAAACTAACTTATGCAGAGCCAGAATATGCAGGCGGTTGCTTAACACCAACCTGCCCAATACCTGATTAAAATGGGATTAGTTTATTTATGGACCGGAGAAGGAGCTGGTAAATCAACATCAGCTTTTGGAACAGCTTTGCGAGCAATTGGACATGAAAAGAAAGCAATTATTATACAATTTCTAAAAGGAAGAAAAGACATTGGTGAATTCAAAGTTGCAGATAAGTTAAAACCTTTTTATGAGATCCATCAGTTTGGCAGACCAGAATTAATTGATTTGAAAAATCCAAGTGAAGAAGATAAAAAACTTGCAAAAGAAGGTTTAGACTTTGCAAAAAAAGTTTTAGAACAAAAACCATTTCTGTTGATATTAGATGAGATAAATTTAGCAGCAGCGCATGGATTAATTGAAATAAAAGATGTTTTAGCTTTACTAGATAATGCACCAGAAGAAACAACAATTTATTTGACAGGAAGACATGCACCAAAAGAATTAATTGATAGAGCAGATGTCGTTAATGAGATAAAGGTTGTAAAATATCCGAAAGACATAAAAGCTTTAGAAGGAATCCAATACTAAAATGGTAGTTGTTGATAAAGAAAAATGCATTGGTTGTGGAGCTTGTGTTGCACTTTGCCCAGACATGTTTGAATTAAAAGATGGCAAATCAATTGTTAAAAATTCAAATGCAAAGTGTGATGTTAAATCAGCAATAGAAACTTGCCCAACCCAAGCAATTAATTCTTAGGCTTAAGTCTTTCTAAGTCCGCTAAAATTTCATGTAATTCGCGAATAGGTCTTTCTTCTGATACTCCGGGCATTTGTTCATTTGGTGCTTCACTTATTTGATTTACAGGAATATAAAGAAACCTTACCCACTTGTCATCAATCACGTCCTCAAAATCTCCTTTTTCTTCGCAATCTTCACATTCACTTACTTGACTTGGATATAAGTCATCAATATGATTTCCATTGAGATATAACAAAACAGCATCATCTCTGCCAGGACCTTTTGCTATTTCTGTAGATAGAATAGAATCACCATTTTCAAATCTTAATATTAAATTTAGATTTTGTTGAGCATTACATCTGTCTAATATACCTTTTTTTAGAAAATCCACACATCTTTGCAAGTCACTTGTGGTGTAAGAGATATTATTTTGATCTAAGAAGGTTTTGTATTGATTAACAACTTCGTATAGGAATTTGTGCACCCCTTCAAATTTACCTTTAAGTTCAGTGTCAAAGTATCTCTTTACCATTGCGTAACTATACTCAATAAGTCATTAAAAATTTTCGTTTAGGCAACAGAATAGAATGGGCCTGCCCAGATTCGAACTGGGGACCTTCGCCTTGTAAGGGCGACGTCATAACCACTAGACCACAGGCCCAAAGCCCCGGGAGGGAGTCGAACCCTCGACCTGCAGTTTACAAGACTGCCGCTCTACCAAACTGAGCTACCGAGGCATGATTGAAAAGAACTAAAATTCGTTTTTAAAGGTTTTCTTACTTCTTTTTTCGGCCTTTTTTAGTCCATCTAACTATGTCTATATTTTTGCTGCATTTGTCGCACTGAAATCTAAAGGCACGTACACGTTTCTTTTTTCCTTTTTCATCTGTTATTGTTATTTTTATTTCCTCAAATACTTGTTGTGTTTCTCCATTGTGTCCGCAGTGCGGGCAGGTATATTCTACATTAGTCAGCTCTTCACCTTCAAATCTCCAGAGCATAATTTTCCCTTTACCAATTGCTCTACGAGTGAAATATGCTAACTTATCTCCTGCTTGTGGTTTTCTTAATGCCATTTTATTAGATGCGGGGGACAGGATTCGAACCTGCGAAGACACTAAGTCATAGGGTCTTAAGCCCTACCCCTTTGACCGCTTGGGTACCCCCGCATATTTCTTTTTGGTTTATTTGAGTTTAAAAAAGTGCCCCCAGCGGGATTTGAACCCACGTCCTCAGCTCGAGAAGCTGATATCCTTGCCGGGCTAGACTATGGGGGCTAGTGGGCTCACAGGGATTCGAACCCTGATCAATCGGTCCGAAGCCGACCGCACTATCCAGGTTATGCTATGAGCCCGTAATAAAGTATTTAAATTCCCTTTTAATAGCTTATGCTATGGCCACTAAATCCCTTAGAAGAGCTGTTGCAATAATGGTTGGCTCTATTGTTGGAGCAGGTGTTTTGGGTTTACCTTATGTTTTTGCACAATCTGGCTATCTTATTGGTCTGGTTACATTACTAGTTGTTGGCATAGCTATACTAATGGAGTTCATGATAGTTGGTGAATTAGCATTAGAAACACCAGGAAGACACCAAATAGTTGGGTTAGCCAAACGTTACTTAGGTGAAAAAGGTAAGTGGCTAATGCAAATTATTGTCTTGCTCTCTATCTGGGGCGCTATGCTTGCTTATACTGTTGGAAGTGGTGATGTTTTCTCTTCATTTTTTGCACAAAATGCTGTTTATGGAGTTCCCCTAAAAATTATTTTCTCTTTAATATTCCTCTTTACACTTTCAATTCCTATTTATCTTGGTTTAAAAGCAACAGCTGATGTAGAAACACCATTAGTTGTCTTTTTTATTGGTCTTATTATTGCTATGTGCGCCTTAGCAATCACGCAAATAGATTTAGCAAACCTACAAACAGTTAATTTAGCTAAATCACTATTACCATACGGAGTTGTTCTTTTTGCAATTTCGGGAAGCATGGTAATTCCAGAAGCAAAAATTGCAGTAAGCGGTGATTCTAAATTATTAAGAACAGCAGTACTACTTGGAGGAATTATTCCTCTTTTGCTATATTTATTCTTTACAACTGTTGTAGTAGGAGTTGTTGGTGACAAAGCTTCAGAAGTTGCGACAATTGCTTTTGGACAACTAACAAATCCAATTATAATTGTTCTTGGAAATATTTTTGCACTTGTAGCAATGGCAACATCTTTCATGGTACTTGGATTAGTGCTTAAAGATACATTCATCCAAGACATTGGAATGAAAAACAACCAAGCTTATCTTTTAACAATCAGTTTTCCATTAATTATGATGTTCTTTGCAAAAAGTTTTGCACAGATTTTGGAAATAACAGGGGCTTTTCTAATAGGATTGGGCGGAATCTTAATTGGAATAATGGCACTTAAAGCAAGAAAATACAAAGCAGTGAAACACATAGCAATCAAAAATACACCAGCACCATATATTGTGATTACAATGTTTGTAATTGGAATAGTTCTAACAGCAGCCCAGCTGCTTGGTTTAGGTCCTTTCTAAAACCTTAAAAGATTTTGGGGCAACCTTCATTTGATGAAAACAGCATTAGTGCATGATTGGTTAATAGAATTTGCTGGCGCAGAAAAAGTTTTAGAGATAATTTATGATATTACAAAATCACCTATCTATACTTTGTTTTCAGACAAGAGTTCTCTAGAAGATACTCTCTTAAAAGATGCAAAAATCAATACATCCTTTTTGCAGAATTTTCCAGGACTTAAAAAATTCTATAAACATTTACTTCCTTTTTATTCAAGAGCTATTGAAAGTTTTGATTTATCAGGTTATGACCATATTATATCTTCATCTCATGCAGTTGCTAAAGGTGTGAAAACTAACAAAGACCAAACACATATCTGCTATTGTCACACTCCTATGAGATATGCATGGGATGTTTATTCTGATTATTTGAGTTCAATGTCTTATTTTGAAAAAGCACCTTTCAAACTAACTGTTGATTGGTTAAAGAAATGGGACATAGAAAATAGCAAGAATGTAGATCATTTTATAGCTAATTCAAAATTTATTGCAGACAGGATAAAAAGAATATACAAAAGAAATTCCCAGGTGATATATCCGCCGGTTAACACCAAATTCTTTGAGATTAAAGAACAAAAAGATGATTATTACTTGTTTGTTGGTAGATTAGCAAATGTTTACAAGAGGGTTGATATAATAGTTGAAGCATTTAATTCCTTAAACAAATCACTAGTTATAATTGGAGAAGGTCCTGATGCTAAGCAACTAAAAGCAAATGCCAAAAACAATATTGAATTTTTAGGCAGACTAAATACAGATAAAGTTAAACAATATATGCAAAAGGCAAAAGCTTTGATATTTCCTTCACTTGATGATTTTGGGATAGTACCTGTAGAAGCTCAGGCTTGTGGCACCCCGGTTATAGCTTATCGAGGAGGTGGTGCACTGGAAACAATAATTGAAAATAAAACAGGCATATTCTTCAATAAACAAACAAAATATAGTTTAATAGAAGCTGTTCTTGATTTTGATAAAATCCAGCACAAATTTGAACCCAAACTTATACGAAAAAACGCAGAGCGATTTTCAAGGGAAAATTTTATTAAAAAATTTAAGAAAGTAATAATAAAAAAATAAATATAAGCAAATTATCTAAACTTACCTAATCTTAGAATTTTCTTCGTTTTGCGAAACATTCTTTGCAATAAACTGGCTTGCCTTCTGTTGGTTTGAATGGAACTTCACATTCTTTTCCACATTCAGAGCAAGTTGCTTTGTGCATTTCTCGTGGACCTCTTTGGAATCCACCACGTTTTCTGAATTCTGCCATTTTTCCTCTCTACAACCGTAGTTGTTTAAAATTGAGCAAAAATACAGCCTTTATAAGCCTTTGTATTATGGAGAAATCCTAGTTATTGTCCTTGGGAATGGAATTGCATCTCTTATGTGCTCTAACTTGCAAATCCACTGAATTACCCTTTCAATGCCTAAACCAAAGCCAGAATGAGGAATAGCTCCATATCTGCGTGTGTCAAAGTAAAATTCATAGTCTTTTGGGGAAGCACCTGCTTTCTTTAAAGCTTTTTTTAGCTCTTTAATGTCCAAATCTCTCTCAGAGCCACCAACAATCTCCACACCAATCTCTGGACAAATCACATCATAACATTTAGCAACTTTTGGGTCCTTTGGATCTTTTGGTTTATAGAAAGCCATTATGTCTTTTGGATAATGTGTCACAATAAGTGGCTTCTTGTAATGTGAAGCTAATTTTCTCTCCTCAATTGTCCTTAAATCTTTGCCCCATTTTACTTTAATTTTATCTTTTTTTAGCATCTCTAATGCTTTAGTGTAAGTAATTCGTGGGAAAGGTGGCTTGATTTCTAACAAATCTTTTGAATCTCTTCCAAGAAGTTTTAATTCTTTTTGGCATTCTTTTGCAACTTTCTGGCAAATATGTGAAATTAATTCTTCTGTGATTTTAATGCTGCAATCCAAATCACACCAAGCTATTTCAACTTCTGCTGTCCAGTATTCTGCTAAATGACGAGCTGTTCTTGATTTTTCTGCTCTAAATGCAGGAGTGATTGTATATATCTTCTCAAGTGCAGATAACATTGCTTCTGCATGCAATTGCCAGGTCTGTGACAAGTATGCTTTTCTGTCAAAGAATTTCACTTCAAACAAATCAGGTCCTGATTCAGCAATCTTAGGAAGTAAAATAGGAGATTGTGTTTCATAAAATCCTTTTTTATGGAAATATTCATGAATTGCTTCAAAGACCTTGCTTCTGATCTTCCAGACAGGAACCATCTTTGTACTTCTAACCCAAAGATGTCTTACGTCAAGCAAAAATTCTTCTGACAAATCTTTTGCAATTGGATATCTATCTGCTAATCCAATTATTTTCAAATCATCAACTTGTAATTCATATCCAGTTGGAGCTCTTTTATCTTGCCTTACAGTACCTTTGAGCTCACAAGAGCTTTCTATTGTTATTTTCTGAGCATCTTTCCAAGCTTTAGAGCCTTTTTTCACAACAGCTTGTATAATATCAGATCTATCCCTGATTATCAAGAAAATAAGTTCTTTCTGGTCTCTTTTACGATAAACCCATCCTCTAATAGCAGCTTTCTTGCCACTGAACTTAGGGCTCAATACCTCCTCAATAGGCTTGAACATAATTTTAGTTTGACTTGGTTGTTTAAAATACTTATGGCTATAGAACTCTTTTCTAACAATTCAGGGCATCTATTTTCTTAGCCATACCCCGTCGTTAGTTTTTTAAGTTTAAAAGCGTTACGCTGAGCAATGGAAAAGCATATTAAGATTGCAATAATTCTGGCGGCAATAATATTTGTTATTTTTATTTTTTTAGCATTCGCTTTCCAATCTGTGCCAATTGAAAGTCCAGTCCCTCATCCGCCAGGAGGATTAGCTAGCCCATAATGAAAAAAGTATTAGCGCAAGGTGCTGAAGCTGTTCTGTATAAAACAGACAGCGAAGTAATTAAAGATAGGATTAGCAAGGGCTACAGGATAAAACAGATTGATGACCAACTTCGCAAGCGCAGAACAAAATTAGAAGCTAAATTACTATCAGATGCAGCTAGAGCTGGTGTTCCAACACCAAAAATCCTTGAACTAAAGAAAACTGAAATGACTTTTGAGTTCATTGATGGAATTAAAGTAAGAGATTGGCTGGATGCAGAAAAAAACAAAGTTGAAATAAAAAAAATCTGCAAGCAGATAGGTGAAACAACAGCAAAGATGCATTCTGTAAACATAATTCATGGTGACTTAACAACTTCAAATATGATTAACAAAGAAGGAAAAATATATTTCATTGACTTTGGCCTAGGAACTCACAGTCTAAGAATAGAAGACAAAGCAGTTGATTTGCACCTTTTCAAAGAATGTTTAGTTTCAAAACACCATAATATCTGGAAAACTTGCTGGGAAGCATTTATTGAAGGTTATAAGGATTTACAAGTCATCGAGAGATTGAAGAAAGTCGAGAAAAGAGGAAGGTACAAGGGACATTAATACGCTAGTGAATTCTTTTTTGAAACCTTCTTCTATTAATTCCTTGATTTTTTTATCTAATTCTTTTGTAGGAGATTCCACAGTTATACTTGTAAGATTGTAAAATAATTCAAACTTACCCTGAAGATTTTCATTTCCAGGAAATTTAGCTTCACCAGCAATTGTCATATAATATTGAGATTTGTCAGGATCAATTAGATACCCTGCAAATTCAACTATTTTTTTAGGAGCATCTAGAGAAATTTCTTCTTTTAATCTATCTTTTTGGCCAGCTTCCCCACCAGTGATTGTTAGGTATTCTTCTTTATGGATAGCATAAATTGACTTAATTATGTTTGTTATTTTACTACCATGCTGAATTATTTCTCCCATACCTCGAAGTAGTTTAGAAACATTTAAAAAGAGCTTGCTGCAAGGATGAAATAGGCTAAATTGGTTCCGACTGGTTTAGACCGGGACTGATGTTCTCGTCCCGTAAAAGGTGAAATCATGGCAAGAATGCATGCTAGAAGAAAAGGAAAACATGGAAGCAAGAAACCACTAGCCA
>SMTZ1_10027672_pt1 | contig 10766 bp, 6 predicted proteins | sample DeeMarSWOR136_30_FD_25667 | JGI IMG/M metagenome (IMG submission 25667) | reverse complement strand
AAACCCACAAGCGCCAACGCGGCCGCCAGGGCCACCGGGAGGATACGCAGGTCCGTCAACAAGAAAGCGAAGAGCCCAGCTGCAAGGCCGATGTAGACGCCGTTGGCGACCTTCATGCCGAACAGAGCCGCCTCTGCTGAGCTCGTGAGAAGCCAGAAGGGCACAAGGCTCAGGGGGTAGACCGGTGGGTACTTGATGGCCGGCAGATTGGTCGGCAGGAAGGTCAGCCGGTAGCCGTCGCCCTCGGCCAAGGCCCGGGCCAGAAGCGCGTAGATGCCGTCGTCGTAATTCACCCCCACCAGAGCCGCGTTCTGCGCCCACACGCCGAGAACCCCGATGACGACACCCACGACTGTCGCTACAGCCAACCCACCAGTCCGTTCCGGCATCCGCGCCCTGCTCATCCTCCGTCTTCGCCCTCCAGCGAACCCGATCCTCGCGGGATGCGGGACGTCGTCGTCCGGTACTGCATGCGCCGCAGCGCAGGGGGCGCTCCCGCAGCGGCTGAAAGCGGAGCGTAAACGCAATAATCGCGATCCGGATAGCGCATCATCAGTCGGCCGTTTCGCACGGGTCCCAAATCCCGCGCGTAGATGACCCCGTGACTCAGCCACGGATCGTTTCGCCAGACCAGCGTTCCGTACAGTGTGAAGCCGGTCCTGTCCCACTGCACCTCTTGGAAGCAACGGTTCGTGAACGTGCTGGTCGTATCCACGCGAACGGTGGGATCGGGTAGCACATCCTGGATCACCGGCAACTGCATGTCACGCCACACTCGCAGCCGCATAGTCAGGTCATGCCGCACTTCCGTTGACTCGCGCCCGGCCGTGGCTAGGGAGTCAGCCTCGTCCAGCACACTCTGCAGACGGCATCCGTCGACCACGCGGTAAGTCCGCTCAGCCTCCCAGGCCGATACGCCCCAGCCCCACAAGCGGGCCATCAATCGGTTGCCCCAACCCACCTTGACGAACACGACCGCCTCGCTTACTCCCAAGCGCTTCGCCTCGACCTCAGGATGCAACTTCATGCCGGGCATCCGCCCCGCCACAACGCCGGCGCTGCGCGGCAGATTCAGGGCAACACCGGTCAAAAGGCCAACCAAGAGCGTGACACGGAAGGCGCTCCGCCAGCGATCCAGGCGCGCGTCCAGTCCGGCAATGCCGCTCACCGTCAGGAGCAGAACTGGAATCAGAGAAGCATACAGAAAGCGAGGACCGAGGTAGTTGTCCCGGTGCCAGTAGAAGAAGTAGGCCACCGGTGCCGCAAGCAGCAGCGCGGCGAGCAAACCCGAGCTCTCCCGCGAGCGCCGATCCGCAGCCGCCACGACCAGCGCGACCAGCAGAAAGACGAGAGATGGAAACGGCCACCCGAAGAAGAACACGTTCAGTCGCTGCAGATCGAGTGCCGTATTGGCAAACGACTTGACCGCTGTGAAGGGCTCGCCCCAGGGATCGGTGTGAAAACCCAGTCCATGACCAGGCCCCCAAAGCAAGGTATACCCGAAGCGTAGAGGATGACCGGTCGTGAGACCGTTGTAGGTCAACAGCACCGCCACACCCACCAGACACGCCCCACCGGCGATGAGCGCGGCCCGCCAACCCCGACGCAGCAACATCCAGAGGCCCAGGACCGCAGCCCAGGCTGCGGACTCGAGTGGCCGTATCATGGCGGCAACACCCAGGGCGAGGCCGACTGTCAGCGGCCAGCCTACACCGCCACCGCCGTCAGCGGTACACAGCGCCGCGTACAAGGCCAGCGCCAGGAAGAAGCCTGTCGTCACGTGGTTCATGTAGCTCGCGCTCATGAACAACGCGAACGGCGAGAACAGATACAGCATCGCGGCCAGCTTGGCGCTCCCCGCCCCGAACAGCCGACGTGCGATGGCGTAGACGAGCAGAAGGGTGCCCGCTGAAAACAGCGGATTCACGATCCAGGGCACGCCGATGAACAAGCCCAACGTCAACAGCGCAGGATGTCCCGGCGGATACTGCGAGAACCAGCGACCGTTATGCTGAACGAGATGGCTCGCACCAAAGAACTCCATCTCGTCAGGTGCAGGAGCCGTCAGGCCGCCCTTCTCGAAGATGCGTGCCTGAAACAACTGCGCGATCGAGTCGACGAGGTGAGGATTGTGTGAGAAGAGCACGCCAGACAGCACCAGCGTCACTGCGGCGACAAGGGCGGCTAGGGTGAAGGCCAACACTCGATCCGATACATCCGCTATCCGCGAGAGCAATCTCTCGAGAAGCGCGTCCACCCGCCTGCCCCCGAGGTGCGCCAGCAGCACGGCGAACGGCACGACGATGGCCAGCCAGCGGATCCAGTCCCACACGGTGTCCGCATAGGCCGTCACCTCAGCGGGTCGGGCCGCACCCAGCCACGCCCCCCACGGCAAGAAGGCGATGAGGATCAGGAACACGGTCAGCACCGCGAAACCTCGCCCTGCCCCATCACCTAAGCGGCTCACCACCACGGCCTCCGATTGGCTCAGGCATTGCCTATTCTGACCCGAGCCCTATCTTGTGCATTCCGTCCTCCCCGCTCGTCCGCTCCACCGGGTCTCCCCAGCGAGGTACGCAGAAGCTTGCCCCACGATCGGCCCAGAACCGGCGACAGAAGACTCAGCCGTCCGCTTCTCTGGCTGACCGGCTCTCTCTCGCTTCTTGGGTTGACGCTCGCTCACATCCATGTGGTCTCGCAGCCCGCCTCCTACCGGGGGCCGCTGCTCATAGCTGACCATCTCTTCGCCCTCGCCGTCGCCATCATGCTCCTGGCTGTCAGTGCAAGCGTCGGGCGCTTCACGCTCACTCGCCTGCGGCTGGAGTTCGAGCATCCCCTCGAGGCACTCCTGTTCTCTGCTGTCAGCGGAGCCGCGATACTCTCGATCGCCATCCTGGTTTGCGGGTTCCTCTCGTTGCTGCAGGCGCCGATCATCATAGCCCTGCTGCTGCTAGCCGGCGTCGTCGCCCGCAGCGAGCTGATCGACCTGCCGCGCCTCTGCTCAGGAAGCATCGCCTACCTGCGAGAGCACAGCGGACACATCGCTTTCGGCATGGCGGCCGGCCTGATCTTCGGGCTCGTTGCCGCGGTCCTGCTCGTACAGGCCGTTGCCCCACCCACGGACTGGGACAGCTTGATGTATCATCTCCAGGTACCTCGGCAGTTCCTGGAAGCGGGGCGCGTTCTGGTGCCCGAGGACAACCTGCATGTCGCCTTCGTGGGACTCGTGCACATGCTGTACGTCCCAGCCCTCGCCCTGAAGAGCGCGAGCGCAGCAGCCGTTCTCAGTGTGCTGTTCGCGCTGCTTCTCGGTCTCGCGACTTTCTCGCTCGCCGCCAGGTTCCTCGACGGTGAGACCGCGAGCCTCAGTCTCTCTATGCTCTGGGCTGGCACGAGCATCCTGTTGGTGGCCATAACACCGAGGGTGGACGTCACGCTTGCGTTGTACCTCCTTCTCGCGCACTACGCGTTGCTGATCGCGCTTCTCGACAGCGAGCGCCAAGCTCACTTCTATCTCGCGGCTGTGCTCCTCGGGTTCGCCGTCGGTATCAAGTATCACGCACTCGCGTACGCGCTGGCTCTGGCACCGCTGATTGCCTGGATCGTGAGGTCGAAGAGCAAAACGCTCAAAGGCTCGCTGCAGCCGCTGACCCTCTTCGCGCTGTTGCTCGCAGCCGGCGCAGCGCCGTGGCTGATCAAGAACTGGCTCCTCCTCAAGGCGCCTCTTTACCCGTTCTTCAGCGAGACGCTGCTCGAGCCCTGGCTGGCGTCCCTACACGGCACCTCGAAGGTCCCAGCCAGCATCAGCCCAGAGGTGTTCGCGGCGCTCGCGCAGGCCCGTTTCCAATTCAACCTCGTCGATCTCTTCACGGCACCCGGCCGCCTGACGGTCGAACAGGAGGGCCGCTACTACCACATGAACTTCCTGTTCCTTCTGCTGCCGTTATGCCTGCTCTATCTCAGAAACAGAACGGTCAGCTGGTTAACCGTCCCAGCCATCACGTATTTGCTGGTTATCCTGGTTCCGTTTCCCCTCACCAATCTCCGCTATCTGATACCGGCGCTCGCGCCGCTGACCATCGTCACCGCCTATGTCGTCATTCAGCTGTCCCGTCGCCTACTCTCGAAGGGGGCGGCCAGGTTCCTCGTCATCTCACTCGCCGTTCTCGCGCTGTATCCTTCGGCGAGGGCGATGCATTTGTGGCTGCGCAAGAGCAAGGTCCTCGGGCACTCGGCCGGCGTGACATCCGAGCGAGAATACCTGGATACCGGTTACTCCTATTACAGCCGCCTGACTCAGGCCGTGAACCAGCGGGTCCCACCTGACGGCAAGGTTCTGCTGCTGTTTGAGGCCCGTGGCTACTACTTCGAGCGCGCGGTGATCCAGGACAACATGCTGACGAACTGGGCACTTCTCGCTCCGCAAGCGATCGGCAGCGAAGACTGTCTGAGTTCGGCGCCTATCACACACGTCCTCGTCAGCGACCTGGCCATAAGCTATTACGTGCGCCGCGGTTTGGACCCGCACGTCCTGGGTTCGGATCTTTTCCCCGTCTTTGCCGCAGATTGCCTCGCGCCGTTCTACCAGGGGCGCGGCTTCAGGATTCTGGAGCTGCGATCTGAGCGGGAGGCTCAGGCCGCGCCCTCTCAAGCGCAGGGATAATGCAGATCACGAGACTCCGAATCGCCCTCGCGGGTCCCTGAACCGTCGCGGCCTCGCGTCTAACCTTCCGATTCGAAGCGAGCGAGCTTGCGATACAGGGTCGACGGATCGATCCCCAGTACCTCGGCGGCCCGAGTCTTGTTGCCGCCCTCAGCCCTGAGCACCCATTCGATGTAAGCCCGCTCGATGACCTCTAGCGCGGGATTGGCCGGCCGCTGGCCGCTCACCAGAGGCATCGGCTGTCGCTCGGTGACCCGAATCGGGAGAACCTCAGCGGTTATGCGCTCGCCCTGAGTCATCGCCACAGCCCGCTCGAGGGCGTTCTCCAACTCACGAACGTTGCCGGGCCAGTCGTATTCGCAGAGCGCCCCCAGTGCATCCTCGGACAGCCGCTTGGTCTCGGCGCCCCGCCGCTTGGCGAACTCGCTGAGGAAGTTCTCGGCCAGGAGTGGAACATCATCACGGCGCTCGCGAAGCGGCGGCAGGTGGATGGCAATAACGTTGAGCCTGTAGAACAGGTCGGTCCGAAAGGCACCGTGGCGTATCCTTTCCTCCAGATCCGCGTTGGTGGCAGCGATGATCCGCACATCGACCTGCACCGGCTCCGTGGCCTGCGTGGCGGGCACCATCTCGCCCACCTCGTCGAGAAACAGGGTCCCTCCGTTCGCTGCCACGAAGAGCCCTTGCTTGTCGCGCACGGCCCCAGTGAAGCTCCCCTTCACGTGGCCGAACAGCTCCGACTCAAGCAGGCTCTCGGGTAGCGCGCCGCAGTTGATGCTGAGGAACGAATGCTCGCCGCGCTCGGACAGCTCGTGAATGTAGCGCGCCAGCACCTCTTTCCCGGTACCGCTCTCGCCTTGTATCAGCACCGTGGATTCGGTCGGTGCCACGGTCTCCGCGACGTTGAGCGCGTCCAGGAAATTCCGGCACTTGCCAATGGGCTTCGACCTGGCGGACCGGTCGCGCCGGCGGATCTCGCGTTTCAGCGTCCGGTTCTCGGAAGTGACCCGCCCATAGTCGACCGCCTTCCACAGAATGGCGAGCAGCTCTTCGTTGGTGAACGGCTTTTGCACGTAGTAGAAAGCGCCCTGGTTAACCGCCTGGATCGCGGACTGCAGTGACGCCTGTGCCGTCATCAACACAACAGGTACATCGGGAAGCCGCGACCGCGTCTCGGAGAGAACGTCGATTCCCGTCACCTTGGGCATCCGTATGTCGGCAAGGACGACATCGAGGTCGTCTTCCAGCTTCTCGATCGCTTCACGGCCCGACAGCGCGGAGACCACAGCGAATCCCTCGCGCTTCAGCAGCACCGTCAAGGTCTCGACGAGACTCTCCTCGTCGTCGACGATCAGAATCCTCGGCTTACTGTTCTCCACGACGCTCCTCCCCTGCCGCTGAACCTGCCGGCGGGGGCTTGCCCGGAAGGCATATCGTAAATCGGGTGCCGGTTCGCTCGTTCGATGTGACCAGGACGGTTCCCCGATGTTCCCGCACGGCCCGGTGGACGATCGCTAGGCCCAAACCGGAACCGCCAGGACGCGTACTGAAGAATGGATCGAAGATCCGTGTGAGATCGGTCTCGGGGATCCCGGGACCATTGTCACGTACCCGCAGGAAGATCGGGTCTTCAATGTCAAACCCCTCAGGCAGGCTTTCCCTCCCACCGCTGAACACCTCGATCTCTACCTTCGTCCTCCGACCGCTGACCCCGGCCTGCACCGCATTGAGGACGAGATTCGTGACCACTCGGTGCATCAGATCCTCGTCGCCCTCGAACAACACCGGATCAGGGTCGAGCTTCGTCTCCAGCTCCACATCGCCGCTGCAGGCAGGGTGCTGACGCACAACGCTCAGCGCGTGCGTGGTGACCTCGCGCAGGTCCAGCTCCTGCGGTCGCTCGATGCGAACACGCGCGAAGTCGATGAAGTCGCTGAGCAAGCGAGACAAACGATCCGACTCCTTCAGGATGAGACGCGACAGCCTGCGGTCGTCATCATCGGCTTCTTCCTTCAACTCCAGCTGTTGTACCGAGCTGCTGATCGAGGCCAAGGGGTTCTTGATCTCATGGGCAAGTGAGGCGGACAGCTCTGCCACCGCCTCCAAGCGCTCCGTCTGCTGGCGCAGCTGCTCCATCCGCTTGCGGTCCGAGATATCTCGCATCATCGCCGTTACCGACGGCGGGCTCGCGCGCCGCTCGAGCAGAGCCGTACTGATGCCGACCGGGATCGTCTCTCCATCACGTTTGACCTCGATCTCCCCACTCGCTACAGGCATGCGAAAGTCGCGAGTGCGCTCGAGAGCTCTGCGCAGCCCAGTCGAACGGCTGGCCAGCAAGTCGAGAACAGGCTTCTCCATCCAGGTGCCCGCTTCGATGCCGAGCAGCTGCTCCGCAGCCGGATTCGCGTAGGCCAAACGACCGTCGCCGTCGATGGTGAGCACAGCTGTGGGGATGTTGCCCAGGATGTCGCCGGTATCCAGGCGCAGCTGTTCGAGGGCATGCTCCACCGATGTCAGCTCGGCGCCGGTCTCAAGGAGCTTGTGGCTGATCGAGCCGACGACCAAAGCGACCCCGACGAAGATGCTCAGCTGCAGTGCGATCACCGTATCCACCGTCGTGCCCTGGCCCCACACGACCTGGGCGATATACGCCATGCACGCCAACCCGGTGACCAGGAAACCACCGCGGAACGGGAGGACCAGCGTGTAGGCGCTGATCAGCAGGATGAAGAAGGGTGGAATGACACTCTCACGTCCCCCGGTCAGGTGCACGACCAGGGTCACCAGCAGGACGTCGAAGATCGCCTGCGCGTACACGAAGCTCGACCCAGTCGGCTTCGGGCGCACGTGCGTATGCCAATAGGAGAACGGCGTGACGACCAGGGTCAGAACCAGGGCCAGCGAGGCAGCGAGCGTCTGCGTCGGCGACGCCGCCGACCAGGCCAGTGCCGCACCCGCGAAGAGGCCCCCGGCCAGTCCGATTCTCCCCAGATACACCCAGCGCAGGATCACGCGAGGCGGGAATGTCCGCACGCCTGCCTCCGAGACCAGCCCCTGTTCGACCGCGGAGTCGTTACCCCGATTGAGCGGAGAGGCCACGCTGCCGTTCACGTCGGTGATCGTCTGCCCTCCCAGACAGCAAGTTCCTCGGTTCCGGCCGCCAGCATCCGGACCGCCAGAGAATCGTACGAGTGAGGGTGAAACGGGGGAGGATTGCTCGAAAGGCACTCCTTCCGGCCGCCGGTGTGCTGCGACCCAGGTGCCGCTAGGATAATCTCAAGTCTTGCAAAATGCAAGACCCGGCGAGCCCGAGCCCCTCCGCAGTGCCCTCGCCTCCCGCCCATTGAGTCCGACCCGGACTCGCTACATCTTTCAGGGGTGAGCTCCCCTGCCTCGCAGCTCCCTCTCATCACCGCGAAAGTCGATCCGAGATGACCAAGCTGATCATCCAGATTCCCTGTTACAACGAGGGTGAGACGCTGTCGCTGGCCCTCGCGGCCCTGCCCCGCGACGTACCGGGTGTGGATCACGTGGAATGGCTCGTCATCGATGACGGCAGCGCTGACGACACGCTGGCGGTTGCCAGGCAGGCGGGGGTCGATCACGTCGTGCGGCTGCCACGCCACCAGGGACTGGCCCGGGCGTTCGTGGCGGGTCTGGAGGCGTCGCTGCGGGCGGGCGCCGATATCATCGTCAACACGGACGCCGACAACCAGTACTGCGCGGACGACATTCCCAAGCTGATCGAGCCGATCCTGCGCGGCGAGGCTGAGGCGCCGAGCGGCTTTCGCGCTTTCAGCCGTGAAGCCGCCATGAGGATGCACGTGTTCAACGAATACACCTATACGATCGAGACGATCATCCAGGCGGGCCAAAAGGGGATGGCCATCGTTTCCGTCCCGATCCGCATCAACGAAGACCTGCGTCCCTCGCGCCTGATGAAGAGCCTCCCCAGCTATCTGAGCCGACAGATCCTCACCATGGTGAGGATCTTTGTCACCTATAAGCCGTTCAGGTTCTTCGCCTCCGCCGGCGTGCTCGTGTTCATCGTCGGCCTGCTTATCAGCGTTCGCTTCCTGTACTTCTACTTCACCGGCAACGGAGCCGGGCACATTCAGTCCCTGATCCTGTCGGCCCTCTTAATGGGAACGGGATTCTTTCTGGCTGTGGTCGGCCTCGTCGTGGACCTGATCTCGGTCAATCGTCAGCTACTTGAGATCCTGGACTGGCGCATGCAGAAGATCGAGGAGCGCGTGAGCGATGACAGCGCCGCATTGACGGGACCGAGAACCCGGGATGAGGCGCAATGACCCGACCGTCGACATGACGGGCCGGTCAGGCAGCGGTTCCGAGCCCACGGCTCCGCCGGCGAGCCCCGCACAGAACACAGCGCGCGAGCCCGGCCGGCTCGCCGCCGTCCAGCAGGAACTCCTCGCTGTGGCGCTCAGAAGTGACTACCAGGGGTACTCAAAGCACGACGCGCTGAACGCTCCCTGGCTGGAGGCCCTGGCAGGCGACTCCAAGTGGTTGCGGCTCGCCATCACTCAAGCGGTTATGCGCTCTCCTCTGCACGTGCGGCCGCTGCTCGGCATCCGCATGGCACGCAACGCCAAAGGGATTTCACTGTTCGCGCGAGCGCTGCTGGCACGGTACCGACTCTATCACGACGAAAGCATCGCCCAACAGGCACGGCGCCTCCTGGCTTGGCTTGCCAACCCCCCCGACTCGGGATTCACCTGGCCAGCGTGGGGATATCCATACCCCTGGCAGGATGTGGGCTTCTTCGCGCCGCGCGACTTTCCAAACCGTGTCGTCACCTCGTTCGTGGTCCAGGCTCTGCTGGACGGCTACGAGACCCTTGGCGATGCGCAGTTCTTGGATGCCGCCAGTCAAATGGTCGCCTTTCTGTTGCAGGCGCCCAGGACTCTCTATGAAGACGATCGGCACCGCTGTGTCAGCTACGTGCCCAGCGATACCGTCGACTGGATCGTCCTCGATGTACCCGCCCTGGCCGGCGCGGCCACCGCACGACTCGCTGCGATTAGGCGCGACTCGGCACTCATGCGTGAGGCGGGCCGACTCGTTCGCTATGTGGCATCCAAGCAGACGGACTACGGCGCCTGGTACTACACGGAGCCACCCTCCGCGAGTCACATCACGCACGACAACTACCACACGGGTTTCATCCTCGACGCTATCCTCGAGTTCGGCCGCTCGGCCCAGAGCGATGAGTTCAAGGATGCCTATCGCCGAGGGCTGCGGTTCTATCAGGAACGCCTGTTCGAGTCCGATGGGGCACCACGCTTCATGCACGACCGGAAGTACCCGCTGGACATCCACGGGGCGGCCCAAGGGATCATCACCTTTGCCAGGGCCCAACAGGCGGTGGGCGAAGGCTGTGACATCTCGAGGCGGGTGCTGAGCTGGGCACTCGAGCACATGTACGATCCTCGCACAGGCTGGTTCTACTACCAGAAGCGGCGTTTCCTCCGCACCCGCGTCCGTATCTTGCGTTGGTGCCAGGCGTGGATGGCCTGGGCCATCGGCTGTCACATCGAGTGCTGTGGAGAGCTGCCGTGACAAGGAAGCGGACCCGCAGACGGGTGGCCTTCTGGCTGGGAACGGTGCTCGGGCTCCTGCTGATCCTCGTACTGCTGCTACACTATGACCCGGCCGCTGTGATTCCTCCAATGCTTCACAGCAAGATCCACCTGTTGGCGGCCGTGGCCGTCATCCAGGCCGCCATCCAGGTACTCAACGCCGTGACCCCCGTGGTACTGCTCGGCGCCCCGGAGCGTGGGCAGCTCACACGCCTTACTCAGACAAGAATCTTCCTTGCCCTCCAGCCCCTCGGCCAGCTCGCTCCCGGACGTCTGACCGACTTCGCCGCCGTTCCGCTCCTCATGAAGTACCATCGAAGCGGCGCTCTGGCCAGCTCCATCGTGCTTGACCGGTTGATCACGCTCTTCCTGTTGCTGCTCCTGACGCCCATCGCCGTGCGCTTCGTATGGCCCACAGGCTCAGCAGCCGCCATGAACCTCGCCGTTGTGGCAGGCCTGATGCTCGTCGGCTCCGCCCCGTTCCTGCTCGCCAACCGCAGATT
>SMTZ1_10008774_pt1 | contig 10766 bp, 8 predicted proteins | sample DeeMarSWOR136_30_FD_25667 | JGI IMG/M metagenome (IMG submission 25667) | reverse complement strand
ATTTACCCGTTGTTTGTTCAAAAATTACAACGGTGATATAGCTGGTTAATCTAAAATTTTATGGGGGAGTCAAGGAAATAGGTGGAAATAAGATCCTCCTTGAAGACAAAGGTACAAAAATATTCCTTGATTTTGGGATGAGTTTCACTAGAAGAGAATTATTTTTTGAAGAATTTTTAATGCCTAGATCGGCAAATGGAATAGGTGATTTTCTTGAAATGGGACTTCTTCCAGATATAACTGGTATTTACCGTGATGACCTCTTGGAACATATTGGACGGAAACCCGAAAAACTAGATGTCCAAGCTGTGGTTTTGTCTCATGCCCACGCAGATCATGCAAACTATATTTCGTTTCTTCATAAGGACATACCAATTTATTGTGGTGAAACCTGTAAATACATTCTAATGAAGACCGTAGAAAACCACCGATAAAGCGACATTTTAAAACATTTAGAACCGGCGATAAGATAAAGATTGATTCACTTGAAATTGAACCAATTCATGTTGATCACTGCTTAACTAAAAATACTTTGGTTCAATTATTAGACGGTGAGATATCAAAGGTTGAAGATGTAGCAGATTATAGTTATATTAATACCATCGATTTTAAAAATGGAGAAAATATCCAAGGATTAGCCTTAAAAAGTAAATATAATACATCCCAAATCCTAAAAATAAAAACAAGGTTTGGAGAAATAGAGTCCACTGGAGAACATAGATTTTTTATTTTAGATGGTCTGGACATAATCGAAAAGAAAGCAAAAGATTTGGAAAAAGGAGATTTCCTTATTTATTCTAGAGAGATAGATTTTAAAGGTAAACAACAAACTTTACCAAAAATTAAACTTAGAAAGGTAGTTAAAATATCAAAAGAAGGGTTAGATTTAATCAAGCAAAAAAGAAAGAAAAAAAAATTAACTCAAAATCAATTGGCCTTGAAGGTTGATTTATCCAAATTTTATGGAGAATTTGAAAGAGGTAGATTTGGTATAGAACTAGATAGGTTACATAAAATTTTAAGGTTTTTAAATATAGAAAAAAAGCATTTTGTGAACAAATATGTTTTTTGTATTAATAATTTCAAAATTCCAAGTAAAACATCCCCTGAGTTTTTACAGTTATTAGGATATGTGCTTGGGGATGGTAGTTGGGATGTTAACAGTAAAAAACATCCGTATTTAGAAATAGGGGATAAGGATAGGAAAAATTTGGATATTTATCAAAAAATTGCAAAATCTCTATTTAATGATAGAGGAAAAATAGTAACTAAACATACTAATATATTACATCTCTCAACGTATATCGGTAGATTATTTTACAAAATATCGCCTTTTATTTTTACAAAAGCATATAGGAGAAAAATACCGCCCATAGTACACAGATCCACAAAAAAAGAAATTGCATATTTTTTAAGAGGACTTTATGACGCCGAAGGATCTTTTAGGAGTCATACTATAGTCCTAACATCAACGAGTAAGGAGTTAATTGACACAACAAAATTACTTTTACTTCGATTTGGGATACTTTCTTGGATATATGACTTCATAGAACCTATATCTAAACGTAAAGCATATCAATTGAATATAACTCACCATAGTTCTATTATTAAATTCCACAAAATGATTGGTTTTGGATCTGAAAAAAAACAAAGTAAACTAAGTAATTTTATTAAAAATAATAAAAAAGCTCGTATGGAAAAAATCGAACTAATACCATTTAATGGAGAATATCTAAAAAATGCATTAAAAACTATGGGAATAACTTCATGGGATTTTCAAAAAGCAGGAATAAGTATTGGTCACTATACGAATGGAAAACATCTTCCAAGTAAAAATATGATTATTAGAATTTTAAATATCATAAAAACAATAAAGAAGGGAAATAATGAGGTAAAAAAATATTTTATTAAAAAAATTGAGAGTTTGCTATCCCTAAAAGCTGTTTTTACTCCCATAAAATCTATGACGTATATAAATCGTAATACTCTTGTATATGACTTCGAAATCCCTGGTTACTCCAGTTTCATAGCAAATGGTTTCTTAGTTCATAATAGTGTACCAGGAGCCTATGGATTAATAATACATACCTCAGAAGGGGCAGTGATTTATACTGGCGATCTTAGAATGCACGGGACACATGCACATATGACAGATGACTTTGTCAAAGCCTCTAAAGAGGTAAAACCAGTTGCTATGATAACGGAAGGAACAAGAATAGATGTCGAAAAAAGCGATGAATCAGAACAAAAAGTCTACACAGAATCAAAAAATGAGATTTTAAGAAATAAAAAACTTTCAATTGTTGATTTTAACTTTAAAGATGTTGACCGGTTTAACACGTTTTATAAGATGGCAAAAGACCTTGGAAAGAAACTTGTAATTAGTTTCAAACATGCATGTTTCCTAGAAAGATATCACAGAGATAAAAAATTAAAAACACCTGACAGTCGAGATAGTCAAATACTTTTACTGAAACCAAAAAGACTAACTGGGACTTATATTGATGAGGATTACACGGATTGGTACATTAAAAGACGTTTGAATTATCCCAATATAATTACTGCAGAAGATATAGCTAAGAATCCAAACAGGTACGTGGTTGTGTTAAATTTTTATTATTTCAACATGCTTGTTGATTTAAAACCAAATTATGGTACATATATTCATTCACTTTCTGAGCCATTTAACGAAGAAATGGAAATATCATATGAGCGGATGCATAACTGGCTAAAACATTTTGATGTAAAGTTTGTTCAATCCCATTGTTCTGGACATATAAGTGGCTCAGATTTATATGAATTAATAGAAACTGTGAAACCAAAAGAAGTCTATCCGGTTCATACAGAGCACCCGGATATGTTTAAAAAACTTAGTATGAATACACACATAATAGAAGAAGGGAAATCATACAAACTTTAAAACCTTAGAATAGGAGTTTTTCAATAATATAACAAATTTTTAAAAAAATGATACAAATCATAAGGAAAAACGTTTAAACTATGACTTTATAGTGTGTTAAATCTGAATGTTATCTGGGGAGGTAATAGAATGCCTGACCTTTATAATTACAGTAAAAAGAAGGATGAACAGACGATGATAGAAGCAGATACTGGTAAAAGAAAAAAAGAACAGTTTATTGAGAATCTACGTGAGGGAGATGTTGTAAACGATCTTTATGCTGTTAAAATTAAAAATCCCCCACGGCCGTATAAGAGAGGAACGTGGTTTGGTCTTGTTGCAACAGATAAAAGTGGTGAAATCAATGTCAAATTTTGGGGTGGAGAAAATAAGGATCGTGTTAAGAGACTTTATGACAGTTTCAAAGTCGGGGATGTTATTCAGGTTAGACTTGGAAATGTAGAGATTTATGAAGATAAACCTCAGATATCTATTAATGAGACCACTGGTGGGCTTAGAAGATGCGGCGCTGGTGAATATGATGTTAGGGATTTTATTCCTTCACTTGACGAAGAAAAAATAAAGAAATTATTCGAAGTTGTAAAGAAGGATATTGCTAGTGTTGAAAATGCTCAGCTTAAGAATCTTCTTAATTTGTTTTTTAATGATTCCAACTTTGTAAAGGACTATTCTCATTCTCCCTCTGCCATTACTCATCATCATAACTATGTAGGTGGAAACCTGGAGCATACTGTTGGTGTTATAAGGCTCTGTAAAAACATTTGTGAAATGTATGAGGGTATAAACAAAGATTTAGTTATAACCGGTGCAATACTTCATGATATTGGAAAAATAAAGGAGTATAAAGCTGGAGCAGCTATAGAAAAAACAGATGAAGGGAATTTCATTGGTCATATTGTGATGGGAGATAGATGGGTACGTGAAAAAATAGCTGAGTTGCGAGGGAAGGACAAAGATTTTGATCAGGATCTTGAGGATAAGTTATGTCATATTATTCTTAGTCACCATGGTAAATACGAGTTTGGTTCACCTCGTATGCCAAAGACTATTGAAGCAGCTGTAATTCATGCAGCTGATCTCATGGATTCTCAGGTTAAAAACTTCATTCAAAACATAGAAGAGGGTAGGAAAACTAGTGAGGATGATTGGGCTTTTGTATGGGATTCTGATGTTGGTATGAAAAGACCTATGTATTTAGGGGAAGATTAGAAGTCCATGAAAAAAGATATTCTTGATATCCTCTGCTGTCCAACATGTAAAGGAGATTTAGAGTTAAAAGTTAAAAAGGAGGAAAAAGGAGAGATCATCGAAGGTAGTTTTACTTGTAAAAAATGTAATTGTAATTATTCTATAGAAAATGGGATACCAAATCTTTTGCTAAAATAAAAAAGAAGTTTTATAGAAAATTAAACAGATTTTCTAATAATGGAAACTTCTCAAATAAGTTTTCAAAAAATTGTTGAATCATTGGATTTACTAGTTGTCTAGTTTTTATTGTTTTTACTATAAATGTTATTGTAACAGAATTTGATAGATCTTCAGTATTAACAAACACAACATCACCAGAGAAAGTTGCTTCAGGTTGATTTGGTACAGTAATAGTTAAATAAACGGTGTCATAATAGCCGCCAGGACATTCACCTTTTTTAGAAGGTTCAAATTTCCATGTGCCCCACTCTGGCCATTCTGTTATTTCCCATTTAAGCCATGAATATTCATCACCATCATTACCAGGATATAAAACTGTTGATATCTCGGAACCGGGTTTTATAAAATAAAAATCAAGTACCGGATTATTAGCTACATATAAATGTGGTACGGGGTCTAAATTTTTAGTATTATTATTCATCTTAGTTTCAGTTTTTTCTGCAACAGAAATCGTTGTAACACCAGCTAATAAGAACATGCCTAAAATTGCTAAGGCAAATATTTTCTTATTCATTTTTCTTTTTCCCCCTAAATCTTTAATACTAGAATGTAACGCACATCTACTATTTAAAAATTATCATTTATATATTTATAAAAAATGTAATTGCACTTATCCTGTAGAAGATGGGATACCTAATCTTTTACCGAAATAAAACTTGTTAACTAGAATCAAAGGTTTTTTACAGATCGATATAAAAATTAAAAAAGAAAAAATTAGGATTTATCAGAGATTTAGCAGTCTGTTAAAGAGAGGTAGTAGTCGTTCTAGCATTGGAAAATGATTTAGAAGTCCGCCTTGATACTGTCTGCTACGATTTTTGATATGAACAAAATTGCAATAAGAAATATCATACGACTCTTCACCCGCGTATACTGTTCCACTGAATTCAACGATATGAGTTCCAGGTATGCTTATAAGCATACCCCACCAGGATACTGGAATATTTGGTATAAGGTCCCACCAGCACATACAACAATAGCGACTAAGGGTTGGTTCTCCTCTATCGTTATAAGTAGTATAACATGGCCCAGTTAATCCTATCATTTCGTTACCAACATTTTTAAAGCTGAAGGTAAAGAATATTATCGGGGCATTTTTTTTGTGTGTATATTCTGTTTTACCCATTTTAAATTCCACTGGAAAATCATCTATATCAATGATATTCATATATACTGTTAAACTATCTCCAACATTTGTATCATTTTGCGAATGAGCTTCAACAACAATTGGGAGTTTTCCAGTTGGTATATCAACAACATCCATTTTTATCATGCATCTTACTTCAAAAGATCGTGTTTCACCAGGAGCAATTGTAATTGGTAGTGGATCAGAAAATATAGCATCGTCCCCTCCCGTCCTATATAAAGCTAAACAAGTAATATCTTCATTTGAAGAACTAGCAGTGATATCATAAGTATCTCCAACGCTACCTAAATTGGTAATGTCAATACCTCTAAATGTTGTTATTCCACCTCTCTGTGCAGGAAGATGCTGAACACCCCAATCATAAGTTAAATTAACTCCATAATCACTAGTAATTTTAAATTCATTATTGTTAGATGCTGTAACATTTTCAGTAAAGTTTTTTAAAACTGCTGCATTTGCTGGTAAAATAGCTGACAGAATCAATAGAAAAACAGCTGCTCCTACAAATACAAATCTTAATTTCTTCATAATTTTTCAGCCCCTTTCTTTTTATATAAATCTTTGTCCAATAATATAATCAGCATATATAAATATTATGAATATTAGTAAAATATAAAAATATTATTAAATTTGGGAGGGGTTGAATAATTAACTTTTATTGATAAATTTACCAATATCTTGAAGTATATCCTTGGACTCAGTTAAATCTCTAATATACCGCTTAAAACGTGTAGCTCTACGATCAAGTATTACTGCTATACCACGGTCTTTTTCATCACGAATAAGACGTCCAATTGACTGTAAAAGTTTTCTAGCAGTAGGAGCCTCAACTGTATATTCCCAGCCTTTTCTGAACTTAAGATCATAATACCGTTGAAGTCCTCGTTGTCTAGCAGTAGGTTTAGGATAGGGAATACCAACGATTACTGCTATCTCTAACTGCTCAGCTGGAAAGTCCATTCCTTCACTTATTCTACCACCAATAACAGAAAAAAGAGCAGCTCCATCTCCATTTTGATTTCCACGTTCTTTGAAATCAGAAACTAATTCCATAAGTGCAGTTTGAGACATCTCCTGTTCTTCAAAATAAATACCTCGATTAATGTTATCTAAATCAATTTGATTTCTAAACATAGACATAACGTTGAAACTTGGGAAAAAAACCATTGTATTTTTAGGAAAGGAATTACAAATATTAGTAACATGATTCTGCATTCTTGTAATAATTTTTTCATCCTTATTTATCTCATCATACTTTGTAGTGACATCGCTGACAAACAGAACTTTTCTATTCTCTTTTGGAAATGGTGATGGATAACCAATAAGTTCAGTATTTTCTGACAAACCTATTGAATCCCGGTATTCCTCAAGAGGTTCTAGGGTACCAGACATATGGATAGATGAATGAAAATCTCTGATAATTTCAGTTCCAACAGATGGATCTAAACAAAAGGCCTCAATACGCGGGTTTTTACCAGCAGATGCATCAACAACAAGCTTAGAGTATTGATTCATCTCAAGAGAGATCCAGAAATCTAAAAACAATCCAAGTTTGTGAAGATACGAGCGAGGGAGTTTACCATCCTTTTGGCGGTACTCTTGTATCTTCTCGCCGTAAGCAATTAAATCCCCAATAATGTCGTGAAGTTTTTTACTGGTGATTTTTAGTCGTGATAAAATCTCAGTTTCAAATTCATGGGAGGGAATAAATGCATCATTTTTCTTAATAGGCTCTCTCCGAATACCGCCCTCTAATATGCCGTAAACATAAGTATCTCTAACATCTCTCACAATTTCATTTAATATTTTACAGAACTCTGAAACAGAGAATCTACCATCAACCATAGCTGGATCTCCGTATTTTTCTGCTTCAAGAACACAGCTGTTTAACATGTACATGCTAAGCTGAGTGGAAAACAAATCCCTGATATAATTTGGGAGATTATGTGCCTCGTCTACAACTAATATCATATCATCCTCTGGTACAGATAAACTATCAAAAAGCATGTTTCTAATCATCAGATCAAAGACATAAATATATGGAACAACAACAAGCGGTGACTCACGCATTATAAGTCTATTTATCTCATACGGACAGAGTTCCCTTTTTTCACAATATTCTATGAATTCTTCTGCAGTTGGAAGCTCTTTTCTTACCCATTCTTTAGCTGTTTCAACTTTTTCTTTATCTAGAAAATTCCGGTAATAAATGCAACCTTTGTCCTTGCTTTTATTTGTAGATTTTGCTTTTTTCTTTTCGTTTGAGCAGTAACGTGAAAGTTCCTCAGATGTACCCTTGGCAAGTTCTGGATCATTTCTTGCTAGGATGCACATATTTGCTCTTCCTTGTATTCCAATTCCAAAAATCTTCTCTTTGATGTCTTTGTTTTTCTTTCTGATTTCTCTTAACTCTAGTATTACCTGTCTTTGTTGTGCATTTGTTCTAGTTGAATAGATTATTTTTTTATTGTTTTCCAAGGCATATTCAAGAGTTGATGTAAGCGTGCATATTGTTTTTCCAGAGCCGGTCCCAGATTCAAAGACAATGTCTCCCCCGGATTCTAACGTATTTTTGATAGTTTGCATTATCGCTGTTTGATTCTTGCGAGGTTTGTAAGGAAAAAGGCCCATGTTAAGAAGATGAATGCAAACATTGGTAAAAAGAGTTGTTGGAGACGTTATTGAAACTATTATTTGTGCATGAGGTTTTATAGTTTTAACATATTTAACAATATAATATGGTTGAAATTCCATTTGACGAAATTAAAAAATCACTTTCAAAAGAAATCCCATTAGATTTGATTAATAAAATTCCTGACAAATGGGAAAAAGTTGGAGAAGTTGGCATTATTAAATTACATTCTAACCTTGAAAAATATTCTAAAATGATAGGAAAAAATTACGCTGAAATTCTTCAATGTAAAACCATTCTAAATGATATCGGTGGAATCACAGGAACCTATAGAGAACCAAAGACCAAGATAATTTATGGCTCCAATGACACCGTGACAATTCATAAAGAAAACGGAATTCGTTTTAAACTTGATCCACAGAAAATCATGTTTTCATCTGGAAACATGGATGAAAGAATTCGTATGGCTACCATTTCAAATGAAAAAGAAACAGTTGTCGATCTTTTTGCAGGCATTGGTTATTTTACCTTACCAATAGCCGTTCATAGTAAACCAAAGAAGATTTTTGCCTGTGAATTAAACCCTGTCGCGTATGATTATTTATGCGAAAATATTGTATTGAATAATGTTTCAAATATTGTAGAACCCCTAAAGGGAGATAATAGAAAAGTTGCCCCAAAAAACGTTGCAGATAGAGTAATATTAGGATATTTTGGAGATACAAACAAGTTTTTACCTACTGCATTTAACTGTTTGAAAGATTGTAAGGGCATTGTACATTATCACGATAAACTTCCAGAAAAACATGTACCCTATAAAACGTTAAAAATCATAAAAAAGATTATTAAAAAATATGATAGGATCATTGAACTTTTTGATTATAAAATTATAAAATCCTACGCCCCTGGTATCAATCATTATGTTTTTGATATTGGAATTGATGAAAAATGAAGCTTATTGTTTATCATGCAAATGAGGATGATCCAAAGAAATGCAGTGCTAGAAAGCTTCATAAGTTTGGTTTTGTAGAACTTGAGACAAAAATTAGAAAAACACCTAAAGATGCTATTTTATTGAATCCTTTTGCTGAAAAAAGTCTTTCGAAAGAAGATTTAAGTATTGCAGAAAAACATGGTATTCTTGCAGTTGATTGCTCTTGGAAAAATGCAGAAAAAAGTTTTGATTTCCTAGATAAAAGATGTAAATCTAGAGCACTTCCATTTGTTGTTGCAGCTAATCCTGTTAACTATGGTAAACCCTTCAAACTTACAACTCTGGAGGCTTTTGCAGCTGCATTGTACATTTTAGGTGATATTGAAAAAGCAGAAGAAATGTTAAATCTCTATAAATGGGGACCAACTTTCCTGGTTTTAAACAAGGAGCCTTTGGAAGATTACAGAAAAGCAGAGAACAGTGCTGAGATTATCAAAATTATGGAACAATACATGTAAATCAGATTTACATTATGTTTAAGTAAGTAAATATTATGTCTGAATGTTAAGAGGTGCATCCCATGGCACATAGACTTGAATCATTTTTCAAACCAAAAACCATAGCCGTTGTAGGAGCTTCAAGAAACACAACAAAAATAGGTCATGAAGCATTGAAAAATATCCTTATTTCTGATTATGTATGTGATGTTTATCCAGTACCTCCACATGAAAAGGAGATACTTGGTGTAAAATGCTATAAAAAAGTAACACAGATCCCTGTTGATCTTGATCTTGTACTTGTTTCGGTTCCAGCAAAATTAGTACCACAAATCATGCGTGATTGTGTACAAAAAAAGGTGAAAAACGCTATCATTATTTCTTCTGGTTTTAGTGAAATAGGAAACTATGAACTAGAAAATGAAGTTAAACAGATCATTGAAAAAACAGACATGCGAGTACTCGGACCTAATGTCATGGGTTATAAAAATTCGTCAGATGGACTCGATGCATCTTTTGCTTATGGAAAAGCAAGAAAGGGAAATCTATCGCTAATTAGTCAGAGTGGTGCTCTTGGAATTGGTATGATTTTTCTTGCAAATAATGAGTTTGTAGGAATTTCAAAAATAATTGGAGTTGGAAACAAGATAGATATTGACGATGATGATTTAATTGATTATTTTGCCCAGGATCCAGATACAAAAGTTATTGGACTGTACATTGAAGCAGTGAAAGATGGGCGGAAGTTCATGAATAGTGTAAAAAGATGCAAAAAACCAGTGCTTGTAGTAAAAGCCGGAAGAAGCGAGGCTGGTGCAAGGGCAACAGCATCTCATACTGGATCCATGGCTGGTAGCGATAAGGCTGGTAGCGATAAAATTTATGATGCGGCCATCAAACAAGCCGGTGGAATACGCTGTAGAGATATTGTAGAATTATTTGATATGGCAAGAGCCCTAGCAGGGCAGCCCCCTGCACGAGGTAATCGTATTGGGATTGTTACAAATGGTGGTGGACTTGGTATTCTTCTTACAGATGCATGTGTAGCCAATGGTCTTGTTGTACCAAAACTATCTAAAAAGACTTACAAAAAGATCGATAAAGTCTTGCCAGACATAGTTAAACCAAACAATCCAGTCGATCTCATAGGAGATGCAGGTTTCTATAGATACGAGGCAGCTACTCGTGCATTGCTTGAATATCCGCAT
>SMTZ1_10007715_pt1 | contig 10771 bp, 11 predicted proteins | sample DeeMarSWOR136_30_FD_25667 | JGI IMG/M metagenome (IMG submission 25667) | reverse complement strand
GCGGGATACTACGATGCTTACTACCGGAAGGCGCAGCAGGTGAGAACCCTCATTAAGGAAGATTTCGACCGGGCCTTTGAGGAGTACGATGCCCTCCTGACGCCAACATCGCCTACCCCCGCTTTCATGGTCGGGGAGAAGGTGAAGGATCCCCTCCAGATGTACCTTTCCGATATCTTCACGATTCCCGCCAATCTGGCGGGCATTCCTGGAATCTCCATCCCCTGTGGGTTCAGCAAGGAAGGGCTCCCCATCGGGCTTCAGATTATCGGAAAGCATTTCGATGAGGAGACGATCCTACGGGTGGCCTATACGTATGAGCAGCACACCGATTGGCATCTGAGACGCCCGCAGCTGGGCTGATACCCCCGAAATGCTCGGAAAAGGAGCTCCGAGCACGAATTCATCCCCCCTCGTTGAACTGAAATGTGCATTGCATGACTTCATGACTGCAGAACCGCAACACCAGTGTTTTCTCAGGTCAGTTTTTTGACCAATTGGGCGACGCTTTTTCCCAGGTTGATGCACGCACCGGGTCCTCCGAGGGCGACGGGGCCGTCATGGGGCCCCATGGGGCTTCCCTGGATGATCATGCCATGAACGAGGAGGGCCTTCAGGATGTCCAAAACCGTGGTCTCATTTCCCCGCCCACGATCCCCGAGGAGGAGAAGGCGCCGGCCACTTTCCCGTGGTATGTGACGCTCTCGTCCAAGAGGAGCTTGATCTCCCCCCGCCATGGTCCCATAGCAGGTGGGGGAGCCGAGGATGATCCCTCCATAGTCCAGGAACTCTTCAACGGATACGTCCTGCACCTCCTTGCGCCGAACATCCACTCCCTCCTCAACGGCCTGGGCCATTGCCTTGGTGTTTCCAGTACGGGAATAGGAGGTGATGAGGACTTTGGGTATGTTCCCTCCTTCTCGTGGTCTCGCCCGGCTAGGAAAGGGTGGATTCCCGTAACCAGTTTAGATAGGCCTCCGATCCCCGGGTGATGGGAATGGCAACGATTTCGGGTACTTCATAGCTGTGGATTTCCCTAATCTTACCTTCCACCTGCTCAAACAAGGGCATCCGGGTCTTGATGAGCAAGAGGAGCTCCCCCTCATCGCAGATCTTTCCCTCCCATCGGTAGATGGATCGAAGGCCTGAGATGATGTTGACACAGGCGGCCAGCTTCGCATCAACCAGGTCACGGGCGATCCTTAGCCCTTCCTCTTCCGAGCTTACCGTTACCAGAATGGCCACATATTCTTCCTGGTTTCGTTCCATCGCCATAACGGCCTCCGCGAGAACCTATGGATGGGTTTGGATCCGTACATGCATAGTAGTTCCAATGGGTGAGGCAGGCCAAGCGACAGGGGCCTCAGTTCCCATCGGGCTCACCAATAGTAGCAAATAGGGGAAGTTGTTTCAATGCAACCCTCCACCGATGATTTGGCCTTTTCCCGAGTAACTTCGGGGGGCGAGACCTCGATTGCGCAGGGCGGCACGACCGGACGGTAATGAAATCTCGCGGATGAATAGGAAGGCACTAAAGAAAGCCCCCGTCCTATTTACCAGCGGTTCGCGCTTGTTCCGACTTTTAACTCCACCATCAGTGCCTGCGCAACAGGGACACCACGGATCAATCTCCCGCTTACTGTTCCTTACATTACGGATGGTCTACAGGGGCGCCGCTCGCAGCCATCCGGAGGAGGTCGTCAACGGGGCAAGTTGGAAAGCAGACCTCATGGATTTCCATGGTGAGCCCTTTTCCCCCAAACCCATGGTGCTGGAGGGCTTGCTCCACTCTCTCCCTCACCTTATAAGCTCCAATCATATCGGCATGTGCCAACATTATGAGAAGCCGATTTGTCCCCGCTTGGCCGACGATATCCGTTTCCCTCAGCTCATGCCTGAGGACGTTGGCAAGGGTTTTCAGGGGGATGGTGCGATTTTCCAGTGGGGCGCTGAGTTGGGTGAAGGTGAGAGAGAGCAAACTCAGGCAATTTCGGTATCTTTGGGCCTTTTTGATCTCCAGGCCAAGCAAGAACAGGAAAGACTGCTTTTTGAACACATGCCCGAATGCATACATGTAACCCTCCTGCCGTAAATAATGGTACTGCGATTTGCTTTGATTATTTCTATCATAAAAGGAGAAAAATTCAAAACTATATTTTATCAAATTAAACGAATCTATTGTCCTGGAATTCCTTCCCAATTATACCTCTATGCAATCAAATAGTTACATTACATACCTATGTTAATTTATTCACGAGCTGTAAATATCATGAAGCCATGAATTTTCTTTAAATATATTCATTTTTTTCTTGATTTTAAATAGCGTTATGTTATTTTCCATCTCGATGCCCTCGTGGCCATTTTCGTATTCGTTAACCTGGGGCCGAAATGGTATTTCAGGGAGGAGGAGAAGACGGTATTCCCGGGGTACCCTATTGACAATGGTGGAGATAGTGTCCTATCTTGATTCGGGCGGAGAAAGGAGCTTCCATGATCCCCCTGCGTGATACGGTCCAGTCAAAGACCTACCCCATCGTGAGAAACGCCCTTATCGGCATCAATGTGCTGGTTTTCCTCTGGCAATTGGCCCAGGGACCGTATCTTAACAGGATCTTTGACCTGTACGGCGTAGTCCCCACCCGGTACTCGAACCCCGAGATCTCGGGGCAATTCACCTTTTTCCAACAGCTCGTCCCCTTTTTCAGCTATATGTTCCTCCATGGCGGCTTTTTCCATCTGCTGGGGAACATGTGGTTTCTCTACATTTTCGGGGACAACGTTGAGGACAGGCTCGGGCCTTCCCGTTTCCTCGCATTCTATATCCTGAGCGGTATAGCCGCCATGCTGATACATCTGGCAACCAACTGGCACTCCCGCCTTCCAACCATAGGGGCCAGCGGGGCCATAGCTGGGGTCATGGGCGCCTATTTCCTCCTCTTCCCGCGTTCCAGGGTCCTCACCATGGTCCCCATATTCTTCTTTCCCCTTCTGTTTGAGTTGCCGGCCGTCTTTTTCCTCGGTTACTGGGTTATCATTCAGTTCCTCTACGCGTCGGTGAGCCATGGACAGGCGGGCGGGGTTGCCTGGTGGGCTCACATAGGGGGATTCATCTTCGGCTTGGCTACCATAAAGCTCTTCTTGGGCATGCCGAGAACCGGGATCAGCCGAAGGCTTGCCACTTCCCTGCAACGGCGAAGCACGCCACGGCTTCAACCCATCCGTCCCCAGGCCGAGAGAGAGTTGGACACGCACGGCACGGTTTTCATTACCCCAAGGGAAGCACTTTTGGGAACCCGCAAATTCGTCACCATTCCCTATAGGAGGAGGACGGTTGCGGTCACCATTCCTCCCGAGATGAGCGATGGAACCCGCCTCAGGCTTCGGGGAATGGGCCGGACGTCCCCCGATGGAAGGCAGGGGGACCTGTATCTCATGGTGAAGATCGCGGGTGGGGGTGTTGCGTAGGGGAACATGAAATCCGCGTGTTCGTCCGTGAGGCGATACGGTGGGTGAATCTCTCTCGAGGCCTCATGGATCAATCATGGGGTTTTCATCAGGGAAAAGGTCGGATGCAACCTCGGGACTAGTTCCCTTGTCGAGAAGGGGAATTGGCCCGCGGCTTTCCTTTGAGGTCAGGGAATAGATCGGCAGCGGCCTCAATGGCCCTTTCAATATCCTCAGAGGTTATGTCGAGATGGGTTACCGCTCGGATGAGGGTCTTCCCAAAGGGGAGCGTCAAGATCCCCTGCTCCCGGAGGGCCTCCACGATGCGGCTAGGGTGGGCCTCCAGCTCGGACACATCGAGAACGACGATATTGGTCTCCACGGAATGGGGATCGATCCCAACCCCGTTGATTCGAGAAAGCCCTTGGGCTAACTTTTTGGCGTTGGCATGATCCACGCGTAATCGATCAGTGTGGTGATCGAGGGCATAGATTCCGGCAGCGGCAATAATGCCCACCTGGCGCATCCCGCCACCAAACATCTTCCTGAAACGATGGACCCGGTCGATAAACTCGCGAGATCCCGCGATCACCGATCCTATGGGGGCTCCCAGTCCCTTGGAGAGGCAAATGTTTACGGAATCGAAATAACGAGCATACGCATCGGGGGGAATCCCCGATGCCACACTGGCATTGAGCAGTCTCGCCCCGTCCAGGTGCATGGCAAGCCTATGTTGTTTCGCCAGCTGGTGGGTTTCCCGTATTATCTCGATGGGATAGACCGTTCCCCCCGCCCGATTATGGGTATTTTCCAGGCAGACTAAACGGGTGGGCGCGAAATGATGGTCGGGGGGCCTGATGACCTCCTCGATCTGAGACGGGTCCAAGATCCCTCTATTCCCCCTCAACGGGTGGAATTGGACACCGGAAAGGGCAGCTCCCCCTCCACCCTCGTAGTTGAAGGTGTGGGCTTCGGATTCGATGATTACCTCATCTCCATGGTGGGTATGGGCTCGGATGGCCAGTTGATTGGCCATGGTGCCCGAAGGGACGAATAGCGCGGCCTGCTTTTTCAGAAGCGCGGCCACCTTTTCCTGGAGGGCATTGACGGTGGGATCCTCACCAAATACATCGTCCCCCACCTCCGCATCCATCATGGCCTTCCTCATGCCGGGTGTTGGTTTGGTTACCGTGTCGCTCCGTAGATCGATGATCCTCTCCATGGCGATTTTCCACCCGTGAGAATGTTTTCTTTTTCCACTGGGGCCAATATACACCGGCGCCCAGCGCGATTCAAGGGGGGAAAGGTGCTTGGTTTGGCTTACTTGACACCGGTAAGGGTGAAGGATATGTTTGTAGCTTAAAGGGGATGCAGTAATTCATGGGGAAGGCCACTTCGGGAAAAGGGCGGAATCGGCCAGTGAGAGTTCCATCGAAGAGGGAGTGCTTGGACTTGATGGAGCGGTACAATGGGAGGGACCATATTATCCGGCATTGTATCAGGGTGGCCGAGGTTGCCCTCTCCATATCAAGGGAGCTGAACAGAAGGGGGGAGAATCTGGACCTGGATGTGGTGGAGGCCGGTGCCTTGCTTCACGATATCACCAAGGCGGAAAGCCTGGATTCCGGCGAGGACCATAGCCTGTCGGCGTACCGATTACTGAGGACGCTGGGGTACGTCCGCGTAGCGGACATTGTACGCCAACATGTCTTCCTCCTGAAGGAATCGGATTCACCATGGATTTCGGAAGAGGAGGTGGTCAACTATTCGGATAAGCGGGTCCGTCACGATCAGATCGTGACCTTGAGGGAGCGATTTGAAGATCTCAGGGCCAGATATTGCAGGGACGAGGCCGGGAAAGAGTGGATGGAGCGAATGGAATCCTTCAGCAACCGCATGGAGAGAAAGATCTTCTCCAAGCTGGATATCGAACCGGAGGATTTGAGATCCCTCCGAACTGAGCGAGAATCCACGGAAGATGAAATACAGCTTTGAACAGGGGCCTATTAGGCCCCCCAACGAGGCGTACAGCCTCCTTATCCGGGTTACCCGCAATTGCCCATGGAATCGGTGCGCCTTTTGCCGAACGTACAAGGGGCAGCGGTTTAGCATGAGGTCCGTGGATGAGGTGAAGGAGGATATTCGGACGGTTAGGGAGATCAGCCAGGAGATAAAGGCAATCTCATGGAACGCGGGTCGCGGCGGTGAAGTCGATGCCTCAGTTGTCCAGGGCATCTTCGAGAGGCCCAACCTGTACGATGAGGCCTTCAGGAGGGTTGCCCTTTGGCTGTATGGGGGGGGAAAGAACGTCTTTCTCCAAGACGCCGATAACCTGAGAATGGAGGCTAGTCATCTGGCGGAGATACTCGCCTTTTTGCGGCAGACCCTTCCGGATGTCGGCAGGGTTACCACGTATGTGAGATCAAAAACCGTCCGCGGGATAGATCTGGAAAAGCTCAAGGCCCTTCACCAAGCGGGACTATCCAGGGTTCACATCGGGTTGGAGTCGGGATATGATCGCCTTCTGGCGTTCATGAAGAAGGGGGTAACGGCGAGGGAGCACATCGAGGCGGGAAAGAAGGTAAAGGCATCCGGTTTGGAGCTTTCCGAATACGTGATCTTGGGCCTGGGGGGAAAGGCGATGTGGAAATCCCACGCCATCGAGACTGCCAAGGTCCTGAACCAGATCGACCCTCATTTCATTCGTGTCAGAACCCTAAAGGTTCTGAGAGATATGCCGTTGTACCGAAAGGTGGAGGCGAATGAGTTCGTCCTGTCTTCCGACGATGAAATCGTCAGGGAGAAGGGGTTGTTCATCGATGGGCTTGATGGCATTACGAGCTATTTCACGAGCGATCACATTCTCAACCTCTTGGAGGAGGTGGAGGGGCAATTGCCGGGGGACAAACCCAAGATGAGGGGGATCATCGATCGATACTTTGCCCTTCCGGAAGGAGAGAGAATCAATTATCGCCTGGGAAGACGCGCTGGACTCTACCGAAAATTGGACGACCTCGACAATCCCATGCTTTTCCAAAAGGTGCAGGATTTCCTGGAGGGAATAGGGGCCACATCACCGCAAAAGATCGAAGAAACTATTGCCGGCCTCATGGAAAGGTATATATAAGTTTTTGAAATCTTTACCTTTTTAGATCAGTAAGCCGTCATTCTGGGGCAAAGAGCGGGCGATTACGGACATTCGCGGGAATCGGAGATGGCCGAAGGACGGCCAGAAGAGCGAGAAAAAATGAAAAAAGTGAAGATTTTTAGTTGACATTTGCTGTCAAACTATTTACTATGAATCGTTGTACGCTAAAGGCCCCTATATCGGGCTTCAGGAGACGATCCAAGGGAAAAGGAGGTGAAAGGGAATGACCAAGGCTGAACTCATAGCGAGTATTGCGAAGGATGCCAAGATCACCAAGGCGGCGGCAGAGAAGGCATTGAACTCCTTTACCGGCAACGTGACAAAGGCACTGAAGAAGGGGGATAAGCTGACCCTGACCGGCTTTGGCACCTTTATGGTGGCGAGGAGGAAGGCGCGGTCGGGGCGCAACCCCAGAACGGGAAAGGAAATCAAGATACCCGCTACGAAGGTCGCCAAATTCAAGCCGGGAAATAAGTTGAGGGACACCGTCAAATAACGGCCTTTTCTCGGGAGGGGGAGAACTTCGGTTCTCCCCTTTTTTTCAGCGATGATTGGGTTCAAAAGGGTATGAAACAGATCGTTTTGGGAACGGCTGGACACATCGATCACGGGAAGACTGCCTTGATCAAGGCGCTCACGGGTGTTGATACCGACCGATTGAAGGAAGAGAAAGAGCGGGGCATTACCATTGAACTGGGGTTTGCCTCCCTCGATCTCCCCAGCGGCTTGAGGATGGGAATTGTGGATGTCCCTGGTCACGAAAAATTCGTGAAGCACATGGTTGCCGGGGCGTGGGGCATCGATCTGGTTGCCCTCGTGGTAGCCGCCGATGAGGGGATCATGCCGCAGACGAGGGAGCATTTGGATATCTGCAGGTTATTGGGAGTCAAGAAGGGCTTGGTGGTAGTGAGCAAGATCGATCTGGCCGACTCTGAGCTCGTGCAGTTGGTGGGGGAGGAAGTGAGGGAATTGGCCAAGGGAACGTTCTTGGAAGGGGCTCCTGTGGTGGCCGTTTCCTCCCTCACGGGCGAGGGAATTCCTCACCTGTTGACCACCTTGGATGGATTGGCCAATGAAGTCCAGGGGAGGACATCCGAGGGCCTCTTTCGCCTGCCCATCGATCGGGTATTCGTCATGAAGGGGTTCGGGACGGTGGTTACGGGCACCCTTATTTCTGGGAACATTTCGGTGGGCGATACGGTTCAAATACTCCCCTCATTGAGAGAAGCGAGGGTTCGTGGTATCCAGGTCCATAATGAAGCCGTCGAGATGGCAGCGGCGGGGCAACGCACGGCGGTAAATCTGCAGGGGGTCGAGAAATCCCGCATAAACCGCGGCGATGTCATGGTCCATCCACAAACCGTGACGCCCACCTATATGGTGGACGCCTACCTCGAATATCTCCCCACCTCGCCTCGTCCCCTGCGTAACAGGATAAAGCAACGATTTCACATCGGCACCAGCTCAACGCTGGCCACCATTGTCCTCCTGGACAGGGAGCAACTGCCCCCGGGGGAGGAGGGGTTCGCCCAATTGAGGTTTGAGAGGCCCGTAGTGGCCTTTCCCCAGGACCGATTCGTCATCAGGGGTTCTGGTGCAATTCAGACCTTGGGAGGAGGTATTGTCATCGATTCCCATCCGGCCAAGCATAGAAGGCGCGCGAGAGGTGTGTTGACGGGCCTCATGACCCTCAGGGAGGGGAAGGAAGATGAGGTGGTCGTTCACCATCTAGCGGCCTGCGGTGTGGAGGGTATGGCTCTCCGAGAACTGAGGGAGAGGGTGAATATTCCTCCCAGCCGTTTGTCGGAAATCCTCGGGGAGTTGACGGCAAGGGGGGAGATCGTGACGAGCGATGGGGACGAGGGGAGGTTCGTTCACCATGGAGGATATGAGCAACTGAAGAAGAGGACGTTATCCTATATCCTCCAGTTTCATGAGAAGTATCCCCTCGAGTCCGGTCCATCGAAGGAAGAGGTGAAGTCGAAATTGCCCAAAACCGTTGAAGCGAAATTATTCCATCGCATGCTGAGGGAACTGGTGGATTCCAGGGAGGTATTGGTAGAGAAGGATAAGCTGAGGCTATCCACCCACCGGGTATCCCTGAGGGATGATCAAAGGAGGCTGAAAAAGAGGGTTGAAGGGCTCTTCGCAAAGGGGGGGCTTCAATCTCCGTCCCTTAGGGAACTGGCCTCGATGCTGTCAACGGATGAATCCGAGGTGAGAAATGTGGTTCGTCTGTTGACGGAGGAGGGGGTGATCATCAGGGCGAAGGAGGATATGTATTTCCACCGGGAAGCCGTTGAAAAGCTCAAGGGGGAATTGATCCGGTTTCTCCGTGCCCATCATGAGATTACAACCGCCGAGTTCAAGGGGATGACCAAGGTTTCCCGGAAGTATGCCATCCCCCTCATTGAGTATTTCGACAACAGCAGGATTACCATTAGGGTAGGGGAGAAACGGCTCCTGCGGGGGGAATAGATCCATTCGGAGTAAAACGGGAGGATTCGGAATTCAACAATCGATAAAAGCCTTGGCAATTCCATGAGTTATGAGTTTGTATGTTGACTGCTGAGGCCTGAGGAACTGAAGAGATGGAAAGGGCGTTGTTACTCAATGCGACTTATGAGCCCCTGAACGTGGTGTCATGGAGGAAGGCCATCGTCATGCTCACCTTGGGGAAGGTCGAAGTCGTTGAGACATACGACCGGGAAATCCACGGGGTTTCGTTTTCCATCAAGCTCCCATCAGTGATTCGCCTCATCAAGTTCATCAAGAGGAGGCCCCCCTCCGTCAAATTCTCCAGACAGAACATATACCTGAGGGATAAGGGCGTGTGCCAGTACTGCGGAAGACGCTATAATCGTGACCAGGTGACGTACGATCACGTAGTCCCGCGATCCAAGGGAGGATTAACGGACTGGACCAATATCGTAACCTGCTGCAGACCGTGTAATCGCAGGAAAGGTGGGAGGACCCCGAAAGAGGCGGGGATGAGGCTCATCAGACACCCCCGAAGACCCTCCTGGCCACCGATTTTAACTATAACCATAGGGATTCAAGAGACCCCGGTATCATGGCGCCCATATCTCTATTGGAGCGTTGACGTGGAGACCTAGCCATCGTTTCTGCCGAAGGGAGGAATGGGTCCCCCTCTGGGGACCCATTCCCTTTTTTGGAGGTATCCCGGTTATAGGAGTGAGACGAGGGAAGGCCTCCTCTGTCCAATGACGTGAACGTCCAGGCGGGAAATCTTTCCGGAGAACGCGGGCAATTCCCTTGACAATCCAGGGGTTGGATGGTAGGAAGGGAAAGGGTAAGTTCTCGGAAAAAGGGGAAAAAGATGAAAGTCCTCTGGGCACCGTGGCGCATGACCTATATCACGGGAGATCGAGGTCAGGGGTGCTTATTTTGTCTCACTTTGGGTGAACGGAAGGACAAGGAGAATTTCATCTTGCATCGTAGCAGTCATTCCTTTATCATCATGAACCGCTATCCGTACGCCAACGGTCACCTCATGGTGGCTCCCAACAGACATGTTGGCTCCTTAGATGAGCTCGGGGAGGGAGAAATAGCGGACGTGATGGGACTGGTGAAGAAATCCCTTTACACGCTGAGGAGGGCCTTAAAGCCGGATGGATTTAATGTAGGACTGAATATCGGAAAAGTGGCGGGAGCCGGAGTCGAAGACCACATTCATTTCCATATCGTTCCCCGTTGGAACGGGGATACCAATTTCATGCCCGTTGTCTCCGGGACAAAGGTTATGCCGGAATACCTCGAGAAGACGTACGAGAGGTTGATCTCCCTTATCGAGGAACCGTAAGGAGGTCTTCGGTGTTGCGCTGCTGCAGTGCTGCAGTCGGAAAGGGGGAAAGAGGGTTGAGGTTGGAGATTAGAGGCGGAAGGCGAAATGCCAAATACCAAAAGTCGATTAGTTGGCTGGTTTGATTGGTTACATTGGTTGAATTGTTTTAATCAGAAAACCCAAATGTCAAATGTCAAAGTTCAAATGCCAAATGAAACCAGAAAAGTCCAAATGTCAAATGACAAAGGTGAAAGGCTAAGGTTGAGGTTGAGGTTAAGGAGAAGGTCAAGGCTGGAGGCTTGAGGCAAAAAAAGTCAAAGCTCAAATTTCAAATGCCAAAAAAACCAATAACGAGTCACGAATCACGAGCACGA
>SMTZ1_10015172_pt1 | contig 10772 bp, 10 predicted proteins | sample DeeMarSWOR136_30_FD_25667 | JGI IMG/M metagenome (IMG submission 25667) | reverse complement strand
CTCTACCCGTATAGTATTTTTTAGGATTGTATCCTAGAATGGAAAGGTTTGCAACGTCAGAGCCAGCGCCCATGTCTGCTGGAATCGTTTTTAAGGTTCCGTTACGTCCCTTGACCGCAAGTTCATCAATGTGGGGTTTGTCCGCAACCTGTAGAGGAGTTTTGCCATCTAGAGCGTCAACTGGATAGTCCGCCATTCCGTCACCGATTACGAGAAAAACAAGAGGCTCTAACAATGTCTTTTTGCATATTTGACTGTTTCATCTATGCTTTGAAATCCATACTTAATTTCTTTAAAGCTTTGTCTCAGTGCCATTGTGTCCTCTCTCACTTTGCGGGGTGGTTTCTTCCCTTTTATCACAGTCACCATTAAGTTGCATAAATGTTTGATATCACTCTCTTTAAATCCTCTTCTAGTTACATCTTGAAATCCAATTCGGAGTCCTGAAGGATTTTCCTTGTCTTTTTGGTCATCGTATGGCAGTAAGTTCTTGTTAACAATAATGTTTGCTTCTTCAAGTTTTTCAGCTACTTTTTTGCCGCCACCGTATTCTTGAACGTCCACAGCAATTTGATGCGATTTTGTGAATCCGTTTTTTTCTCCTAAAACTTTCACTCCGTTTTCAAAAAGACATTCTCCTGCAACCCTTGCGTTTTTGACTGTTTGTTTTGCAAGTTCTACGCCGAACACTTTCATTTCTAGCGCAGTTATTCCCATAGCGGGTAGTCTTGCCAAGTGAGTGTTTGACGTGGTTAACGGAAAAATGGAGTGATGAACACTTTTTACTCTGAACACTTTTTACTCCCCTTTTCATTCTTTTACCTTCTAAATTTGCAAGGACTACTCCTCCTTGGGGTCCTGGAAATGTTTTGTGCGTTGAAGCGGTTATGAAGTCTGCGCCTTCTTTAAGGGGGTTTTGAAATTGTCTGCCAGCTATTAATCCTAAAACATGTGCACCATCATAAACAGTGTAGGCGCCAACTTCTCTAGCAACCTCTTGCAACTCTTTCACTGGATGGGGAAACAGAAACAGGCTTCCACCAAACGTTACTATGCCCGGTTTTGCTTTTCTTATCACTTCTGCAGACTTTATTGTTTCTAAACCTATGACTTCTCCAGCGAGACCTGTGTAGTCATGGGAAATGTGGGCTCCAGCGCTGAGGGGTGCAACAACCATTCTGTTTTTTTCTGTGGCTGTAGCTAAACCTTTGAACGTGGCTAGGTTTGCGTGTGTGCCCGAAACCAATCTCACGTCAACCCAGTTGCAGTCGAACAAGTTTTTCATCAGGTCGGCTGTGCAGTTTTCAATTTTTGTGATGTATTTTTGTCCTTGATAATATCTTATTTTGATGTGTCCTTCTAGGTCGTTGTTGCCTTCAGCGTATCTGGATTCTAGGTCTTGACATAGTCTTAGCGTTTCTTTTACTGCTGGGGATTTTAATCCTTCACTGGCTATCAGGTTTATGCACTCTGTGTCTCTGTATTTTTCATGGTTTCTGCTGGCTTCAACCAGTTTCAAGGCTGTTTCGAACGAGTTTTGTTTCATCGGGCTTACTCCCAACCGTTGATTTGGTGATTTAGAATCTGAAAAGGATGCTTTATCTTTTTCTCTCTATATGTTTTGCCCGCTCGTTTCTACCTGTAGCCTTATGGGAAGTGCCAGTTCTTAATCATTCTTTTAGGTGCATTGGTCTTTTCTTTTCCATATCGAAGAAACGGCTTTGTTAGGTGTCTCTGAGACCTAGGAGATGTTATGTAAAGCTGTTCCTTCAAAGAACGCTTATCCTCAACCTTTATCTTCTCTAAGTTTCGGGCGCGAAAGCCACATTTCTTACATCGGAATCCTTTACTCTTCCCCATAGACTCCATTCGCCTTCCACAGTGAGAACACTTGGGATTATGAAAGATAAATTTAGGTGTCAACTTTAGAACCCGCATTTTTTCAAGATTAATTGTAACTGGATGAGTTGGCGATGCTGGGCGAACACCTCCATAGACTTCAATCTGGTCGTCCACAATCAGTTTTTCAGCTGCTTTTCGAAGAGCGTCTGTAGGTGCATATGCTGCACAGTCTACTTGTCCGCTTTCATCTTTTATGGAGAAGATGATGTGTCTCCTTGGAATAATGTACGGTTTCTTATTCACAATTCCTTGAACAATCACTGGATTGTAGGGTTGTATTTCCCGAATGGTGCTGGTCTTTCTCAGATGCGCATCGGTTCCGTGGTTTGTGCGGAAAATAGTCCATCGTTCAATAGTTTCTTGTGAACGAACAGTCTCGTGAGCCTGTTTAACAGCTTCTGCTTTATCTCCTCTTATGCCATACAGAATTGGGTCAGGACCTCTAGGAGTGATCAGAACTCGTTTTTTTTCGTGATCGAAATTGTTGTAGGTGAAAGGCGCAGTTTTCTCATCCATTTCCACAACAGATAAGGCTTGAATTCTTCTGGGTGTTCCACGGTTCTGTGGTGTTCGATAAGATATAACCTCATAAGTGTGGTCGCCTTCCAAGGTTTCGCCGATTGCAGCTAAACCTCCTATAATTCCTCTTCCTTTTTTGAAGCCCACTGCCTCTGCCTTAAACGTTTTAATAAGTTTAACAGCATCCTCCTTTTTCACGATGCCTTGGATAGCTTGTTTAGCGAAGATTTTAAATTCGCTTGGTATATGGTCGTGGAAAAAGAAAACAACCCCCGGATCTGTGCCATCATAACTAAGGTCAGAGTTTTTCTCAACCGCGTCAACTACCTTGTCCTTGATTTCTTGGGTTGAGTCGAATGAGGTTGGGGTAGTCGATGAAGGAAACTCCTAGCTTGCACAGTTTTTCCACTAGAAGCGCAGCTATGTAGGTTGTGCATCCCATTCTCGGTGAGTCAGTGTCGTCAAACCCGATGTGCATCGTAATCATAGAGTGTCCGCTCTTTTCATCATTAATCAAGGAAACATGCTATCTTGAATAAGAATTTTCACCTAATGATATGTTTAAGCGAAAATATGTTTCAATGGAACCACTTATGATAGCTAGCAAACTTTGGAATCGTTGAATAAAAAAGGGAGTGTGTGGTGAGTTATGTGCCTTCAACCACAATCATAGTCAAGGAGGACCGAACCTTGTTCAATCGCCGAATATGCCAAGTTACAACGTCCTTAAGCTTATCCATGGTATCCGCCTCGATCTTAGCTCCTTCAACTTCCTGCAATCCTTTCAGAACTTCCTCCTCAGAACCGATCTCTGCATTAATCAACACGAAAGCTACGGGCACTTAATCATCTCCTTCAGTTTTATTCATTAGCTTGTTACCCTAAATAATTTTCTATACTAGATTCTGCCTTTTTCTATGTTTTACCAAGTGCATACATGCGTCACAACTTTAAAATACAAAAAGGAAGCATACTGTTTTTTTCAAATTGAGGTGTATGATTTGAAGATTTCAGTTATTGGTGCTGGAGCTCAAGGATCGGCCATCGCTCTTATCTTGTCAAAGAATCCGGAAGTGTCTGAAATTGTTTCTGCTGATATAAACTTGAAGGCTGCTAGGAAAGCTGCAGAGAAAACAAGAAGTGACAAGGTTTCCGCGGAACGAGTTGACGCTAGTAAGGTTGACGATCTCCTTCGAGTTGTCAAGGAGTCGGACACCGTTGTAATGGCGACCACAAGATTCAACATTAACATCATGGATGCAGCCTTGAAGAGCGGAGCAAACTACGTAGACCTTGCTTCGGACGTGGATGTGGGCCGCTGCAAAGATGCTGTAACTGAGCAGTTGGCTCTAAACGACAAGTTTAAGGATGCCGAATTGACAGCGGTGATATATCAAGGTGGGCCATTCACTACGAATGTGGCTGTAAGGTATGCAGCTGATAGATTCGACCGCGTAGACGAAATACGCCTTAGACTTGGGTGGACCGGGAGGGAAAGAGAAGAATTCATACCAACATGGTCCCCGCCTTGGAGTCCAGAATGGGCATTGGGTGAATGGATATTTCCACCAACGATTTACGAGAATGGAAATTGGAAAGAAATGCCTACCTTCTCAGGTGTGGAAGACTATCCGTTTCCGGAGCCTGTGGGTCCAGCAACAGTCTGCTACATAGACTACGAACCAGTTTTCACTATTCCTCGCTTCATAAATGGTGTGAAATATGTGGACTACAAGATAGGCCCAGATAGAATGGCAGGTTCACTAATTAAAATGGGCCTCGCCAACAACAAGCCCATAGAAGTGAAGGGTGTAAAGGTGGCTCCCAGAGACGTTCTTCTAGCACTCACACCTTCAGCATCAGAAACAAGTGCAAAGATGGAGCAACAGCTCTTACGCAGCGAAGAAGAATTCTATGGATGCTCATTAGCGGAGGTTAAGGGCGAAAAGGCAGGCGAAAAAATCACTCACACCGTGTACAGAATATCCAGTTTCCGCGAAAACTACAAAAAGTGGGGAACCGCCTGGGCGGGAGTGGCTGTTCCAGCTGCGCTCACGGCCACAATGCTTGCTAAAGGAGAAATAAGGGCTAAAGGGGTCATACCGCCTGAAGGTTTAGAACCCGAGTCGTTCTTAGCCAAACTCGCTGAAAAAGGATGGGTCTTCCAAGAAAGGATCACAAGGGAAATTCGTCTTTGATTATCTTGCATGCATACAAATAGACTTGAGAGATGAGAAAGTTTGGTAGGTTTTGAGAAGCCTTCTAAGATGTCTTCTTTCCGCATCTTGAGCAAAGATGACTTGGATGCGATTCACTGGGCCAGCCTTGATATCCTGAAAGAGACTGGTATTGGAATTGTCAGGGGCGAGGACAGTCTGAAGATGCTGAAGAAGAAGGGTTGCAATGTAGACCTTAAGAAGGAAACAGTGTTCTTTTCGCCCTCAGAGGTTGAAGAGTCTCTGAGGAAAACTTCAACGGTTGTAACTGCATATTCACCCAGAAACTCAAAATACGATTATAAAATGGACGGCAGACACATCTACTTTGGCACTGGTGGCTTGGATGTTAGTACGGCTGATCTGGAGACAGGAGAGTGGAAGCCATCAACCACCAACGATGTAGCTAGAATAGTGAAAGTGACTGATGCTTTAGACTCTTATGCTTCAGCTGATGGCATGACTGCATCCTTTGATAAACCTGAATATATCAGAGGCTTCTATGACGTCGTTGCGAGATTGAACAACACCGAGAAACCCACTAGCATTTCTATTGGCGGGGGGAATGCGGAATCTCCTGAACTGTCGCGCGCTTTATTTGATTATCAACTTGAGGTAGCTAAAGTTGTTGCTGGGGACGAAGAATCCTTGAGGAAAAGACCCTTACTAGGCGGAGGTTTCTGGGGAATGTCACCACTCCAGTTTCATGGATTATATGTTGAACGCGCCTTGAAACTCGCCGAACTTGGCTTTCCAAGTTTTGTGGGCAGCATGACCCAGGCCGGGGCCACGGCACCAGTGACTTTGGCTGGGATGCTTGCTGTCACTAACGCTGAGATTTTGGGCGGCATTTCCATAATTCAACTGTTGTACCCTGGTACCCAAATGAGTGTAAGTTATCTTCCAGCTGCCTTTGACATGAAACATGGTCAATGGGCAGCCGGCGCACCAGAAGAGGCAGTGCTCAGCGCTGCTGCTGTTGAAATCGCTAGACATTATGGGCTTGCTTCAGAAGCTATGGGTTTGGTTACCTCTGCTAAGATGCCTGGACCTCAAGCTTGCTATGAGAAGGTGATGAGCAGCATTCTTCCGATTCTCGCAGGAACTGACATGATCGCGGGAGGCGGCGATATCGCTTGTTCAGTGACGGCTTCCTTTGAGCAGTTGGTGATTGACGATGAGCTGTGTAAGGCCATGCTAACATCTATTCGTGGGGTGGAGGTTAGTGATGAAACTTTGGCTCTCGACGTTATCAAGAAGGTGGGTCCAGGAGGCCACTACCTAGCCCAAAAACACACCATGAACCACTTCATGAAAGAACAGTTCATACCTGAATTAATAGACAGAAGCAGCTATGACGAGTGGAAGAAGAACGGAGAAAAAAGCCTTGTAGATAGAGCAAAGGAAAAGGTAAAGAGAATTCTCAAGGAGCATTCAGTGCCGCCCCTGGACAAGGACATCCAAAAGGAACTCTACGACATAATCAAAAGGGCTGAAAAAGAACTGCCGAAAAAGTTTCCAAATCTCAGCGTGTAAGTTTAATGCGCGCGCATCATTTGTTTGATGGAAAGATTGTTTGAAGAGCATACGCTGAAGTGTAAATAGCTCCTGCGCCTCCAATGTAGTACGCTACACGAAGAGCTTCAATAATCTCTTCTTTTGTAGCTCCAAGTTCTATGGCTTCTTGAGCTAGGGCCACTACTCCTTGAACTGATCCATGCGTTGCATCAATCGCCATGGCAACTAGTGTTTTGGTTTTAGCCGTGAGAGCTCCCTCGGAAAACGCCAGATTCTCTGTATCAGTAAAGACCTTCAGAAATTCTGGGTCAACATCCCTAAGTATTTTGAGAGGATCTCCTTCTGATATATTGTTCACCTCCAAACCCGTTAAGATACCAACACTGATAAACTCACTGTTAATACTATTGCATGATGTGCGCGCGCAAGAGATATCAGGGTCCGATGCAGTGTTCTGTTGAGAACGTCTTACATGAGGGATCGCACAATGAAGGTTGTAGCGCTGGTTGGAAGCCCTAGGAAAAACGGAAATACAGACATCTTGGTTGACAAGCTCCTTAGCGGTGTCAGTTCCGAAGGTTGTAGTGTCGAAAAAGTGTACATGTATGATATGGATATACAACCTTGTATCGACTGTAGAAACTGTAAGAAGGGAAACTTTGAATGCACCACCGAAGATGATATGCAAACGCTTTACCCGAAACTAACCGAGGCCGATGTGTTAGTTTTTGGAACACCCCTCTACTGGTATGGTCCTACAGCACAGATGAAGCTCTTCATAGACAGACTGCGACCGTTCGCTGTATCAAAAACGCTCAAAGACAAAAAAGCCGTCCTCGTCGTACCATCTGAGGAAGGAAAGGAGGCTTGTAAGCACCTAGTTGGCATGTTCAAACTATCTCTTGAGTACCTAGGCGTCCAACTCGCAAACACACTGTTAGTCAAGGCTTACGAAAAAGGAGAGGTAAGAGAACAACCAAGCATTCTAAAAAACGTCTTCACTATTGGACGATCACTAATTCAATTATGAACTCACATGCGCGCGCATGTACAAAATCCTTTAAAGATGTATCTTGCAATGTAGATGTCTGGAGGGGAAACTGACGGAAAGGGTTCATTTTGGTATAGAAGTTGATCTTACAAATTTTGAATATGTGAAAAAGGTTGCTCTTCAATCTGAAGCATTGGGGTTTGATTCTCTTTGGATTTATGATCATTTCTTCTGGGAGGACTCTCGTGATTCTGAAACAGAACAGGTCCCTGACTTACTAGAGTGCACGACGGTGATGTCAGCGCTGGCTGCTATAACAAAAAAAATGCGTATAGGTTCCATAGTGATGTGCAACTCTTACCGGAACCCTTCTCTGACTGCCAAAATAGGCGCTACCATCGACGTGATCTCCAACGGCAGACTTGAATTTGGAATTGGAGCTGGATGGAAAGAAAACGAGTACCTAGCTTACGGCTTCCCTTTTCCGAAGCCCTCTGTCAGAATAGCTCAACTGAGAGAAGCAGTGACTATTATTAGAAAGATGTGGACCGAGGAGAAGCCTAGTTTTAAGGGAAAATATTATGAGATCAAGGAGGCACTTTGCGAACCGAAGCCGGTGCAGAAGCCTCACCCTCCCATTTGGATTGGAGGCGGAGGAGAGAAGCTGTTGCTCAGGGTAGTGGCAGAACTTGCTGACGGGTGGAACTGGTACGGCTCGCCAGAAGAGTATGCTCACAAACTTGACGTCCTGAGAGGTCACTGCACCAATGTGGGGAGAGACTACGATGAAATAAAGAAGTCGTGGACAGGGGAGTTGTTCCTTTTGCCAAAAGATAGCAAAGTAAGATCAGAGGTTGAAGAATATCTGTCATCGAGAGGAGAACCTCCCCATTGGGATACAGATTCAAAGGATATACAGAAACTTAGCGCTCATGATTTTGACACTTATGTAAATAGTAATATTGTGGGTACACCCGATGGATGTTGCTCTAAGATAAAAGAATACCTGAAGTTAGGAGTCACGCGATTTTACCTAGAGGGCACCACCACAAAAAGTAGAGAACAATTTGTAAAGGAAGTTATGCCTGAGTTTCAAGCTACATAAAATCGTGCGCACGCCTCACGCAAGCGCAAACAGCTGCAACGAGCCGAAATCCCAGGAAGACCCAACAATCATTCTATCTGCTGGGGGGGCAAAAAAACCAGCAGGAAAAAGCCCCGAGAAACGGCTCATTGCAAGTAGTCGGACGTATTCGCTCGCATGCTATTTATTGCCCCCTAAGAAAGAATCTGAGGTAGTGCGAGCGTTTCCTGTCTTTGTGCTTCTAGTAGATTGTCCACAAGATTAAAATTTTGATTATAGCTATTTGTTTAACTGTGTGGTTTTGTCCTATCGTTTGGAAGATGAACCATGAATAATTGAGAGAGGAGAAGAAAATAGTTGAAAAGGAAAGCAGTTTCTGGAATAATGTTGATACTACTATCAATAAGCATGCTAACATTGGCATTCAATATTCAATTGGTTAAAGCTGAACCTAGAACCTGGACTGTGGATGATGATGGACCAGCAGACTTCCACACAATACAGGAAGCCATAAACGTAGCTAGTCCAGGAGACGTCATATACGTAAAAGAAGGAATATACTACGAAAATGTAATTGTAAACAAGGCTGTATCGCTTATCGGAGAAAACAAACTCACAACTACTATAGATGGCAATATGACTGGTACTGTTGTGGCGATAACAGCTGATAATGTCGCAATAAGAGGGTTCACTATACGAAATGGTGGGGGTATCTATGCCGGTATCAGCTTTTCATCGGATGGAAACAACTTAACTAACAACATTATGTCGAATAACTGGTGTGGCATCAGTTTGGAACATTATAGTGCTTACAACGTCATAGCTGATAATAGCATAATGAACAATTTAAACGGAATCTCCGGGGAACTGTGGTCTGATAGTGAGATAATTGGAAACACCTTGAAGGATAACTTGTTAGGGATATGGATAGGACCATATTCAAGCCGTAATACAATCGCTTTTAACAATATAGCAAATCACTGGAGTGAAGGCATTTCTATGTGGCAATCATCCTACAATGTAATAGTTGGAAATAACATTACGGACAATAACCAAGGCGATCATTGGGCGGGCATAGTAGTCGGATTCTCGTCGTATAACCAGTTCTTCCACAATAACATCGCAAACAAAGGAAAACAAATAGATTTGCAAGGGGAAGTGATAAACACTTTGGATGATGGTTATCCTTCTGGTGGAAACTATTGGAGTGACTATACTGGTCTTGACTTTTTTAGTGGTCCTTATCAGAATGAGACTGGTAGCGATGGTATAGGAGATACACCATACGTTATCGATGCAGAAAATCAAGACAATTATCCTCTTGTTGAGCCTTGGAGCCTCAAACCATCAAATCCAGTAGAAGCAATACAGGAATTGATTGAAACAGTCGAAACTTGGAACTTGCCCAAGGAAACCGAAAGCAGTTTGAAAGCTAAGTTGAAAGCAGCTGTTCACATGTTAGATATGGGAAAAGAGGACGGAGCAATACGAAAACTGGGCGCCTTCACTAATAGAGCTGAGATGCTAAGAGAGAAAACGTTAACGAATGAACAGGCAGATGAGCTGGTATCAGAAGCACAAAGGATCACAGACCTCATTAATGGATGAGCTCCTTAACCCTCTCCTTTTTTTGAACAAACATTTCACACATGCGTGCGCCGCGCCTGCGGGGGGGTGCAAAGGGTGCAGATTTGGCCGTTCTGCATGCATGCTGAAGTAACTCTTAAATCAAAACTCACTGAGTGATATTATGAGATGAGATATACATGTTGCCAGCACCAGATAAAATAGAAGAGATTGAAAAAAAATATGGGATGACGATTAGACGAATCTTGCGGGGTGATGTGCCGACATTTATGGAGGTGCCGTTGGCGACAAAGCGTGAGCACCTTAAGGGGGCGGATGTGGTTGTTGCTGGAATACCATGGGAAGGATATGTATACGAGTCGACGGGAGGTGATGCCCTTCTTCCTCCAATGGCGTCTACTGAGCATGTGCAGATGCGAGGAGCGGATAGAGCTCCTGAGGCGATAAGGAAGGCTTCCATGTACTATTCCATTCGCGAGGCTGGAGGGACATTCCCTGAACTGGACTGGAACCTTCGTTTGGCGGATCAATTAAGAATCGTCGATTACGGAGACGTCGATATAGTTGTTGGAGATGCTGAAGAATCGTTTAAGCGCGCTGAAGAAAAAGTTTCACACATCATGGAAGCAGGAGCGGTCCCTGTGGTTTTCGGAGGCGATCACGGGATAACATACCCGGTTTTGAAGGCTGTGGCGCAACACACTAAGGGAAAGGTTGGGATTATTGACTTTGATTCACATATAGATCTCAGCGACGCGATCAAATACGATGCTGATTGGCAGTTTATGGGGGCTTTTCAGCTTAAGAACGTTAGTCCGAAGAACATGGTGCAGATTGGAATTCGCGATTTAGTCAATTTACCGGAATGGTTTAAGAACGCAAAGAAATTGGGAGTCACAAGTTTCACAATCACAGACGTTGAAGAAAACGGCATTTCTGCAATCGTCGAGAAAGC
>SMTZ1_10008672_pt1 | contig 10773 bp, 12 predicted proteins | sample DeeMarSWOR136_30_FD_25667 | JGI IMG/M metagenome (IMG submission 25667) | reverse complement strand
CTCAGCAAGGTCAACTTGGATGAGAGGGAGGCGAAGCTTCTCGCTGAGGAGTGCGGAGTCATCTGATCTAAATTATTTCAGGTTACCTCCCGTCTCTTGAAGGACCCCTTCCCCAAGAAAAATATTTTTAAAAACAGTCAAAGCCCCGTAAACCAATCTTTATAAAAGTCTGATTCATCTTCCTTTTGAGATTACAAGCTGGGTCCCCCATTGAGTGTGGTACAACTTAAGGTAGGAGAGGCTAAGCAGCAGAGGGATGTGGGCAGAAGCATAGCCCGCATCGACTCGGAGACGATGAAGTCCCTAGGGGTCACTGTAGGGGACGTCGTGGAGATCAGCGGCAAGAAGAGCACAGCCGCTAAGGCCTGGCCGGCTTACCCCGAGGACCAGGGACTCGGCCTACTCAGGATAGACGGCTTCATACGGAAGAACTGCGGAGTCTCGATAAACGAGTTCGTCAACGTGAAGAGGGCGGACGCCGAGTACGCCGCCTCCATCAAGCTCGCTCCCGTCGACATCCGGATCAGCGTGGACAACGACTTCATCAGGTTCGTGAAGGACAGGCTCATCGACAGGCCTGCTACCCGGGGCGACACGCTGCTCATTATGATGCTCGGCCTTCATGGTGGTGAGCACGAGGCCCAACGGCATCGTCAAGATCTCGCCCACCACTGAGATCAGCATCATGAGCGAGCCCGTGCCCGAGCTGGAGATGCCCAGCAGGACCACCTACGAGGACATAGGCGGCCTCGACGAGGAGATAAGGCGCATCAGGGAGATGGTTGAGCTGCCGCTGAGGCACCCGGAAATCTTCCAGCGCCTCGGCATCGACCCCCCCAAGGGCGTGCTGCTCCACGGCCCCCCCGGCTGTGGCAAGACGCTGCTGGCTCGCGCCGTAGCGAACGAGTCGGAGGCCAACTTCTACGCCATCAACGGCCCCGAGATCATGAGCAAGTTCTACGGCGAGTCCGAGGCCCGGATGAGGAAGATGTTCGAGGACGCAGAGAAGAACGCCCCCAGCATCCTGTTCATAGACGAGATTGACGCCATCGCCCCGAAGAGGGGGGAGGTGACCGGTGAGGTGGAGCGGAGGGTCGTCGCCCAGATCCTCGCCTCCATGGACGGCCTCAAGGGCAGGGGCAACGTCATCGTCATAGGAGCCACCAACAGGCCCGACGGCCTCGACCCAGCCCTGAGGAGGCCGGGACGCTTCGACCGGGAGATAGAGATCGGGATACCCGACCGGGACGGCCGCTACGAGATTCTCCAGATCCACACGAGGGGCATGCCCCTGGCCGAGGACGTGGAGCTGAAGCGTGTGGCCGAGATAACCCATGGCTACACGGGCGCCGACCTCCAGGCCCTGAGCAGGGAGGCGGCGATGAAGGCCCTCCGCAGGTACCTGCCCCAGATCGACCTGGAGGAGAAGAGGATACCCCACGAGGTGCTAGACCAGATGGTGGTCACCAACGACGACATCTTCGACGCCTTCAGGGAGGTGACCCCGACGGCGATGAGGGAGGTCTTCATCGAGACCCCCAACGTGAGCTGGGATGAAGTGGGCGGCCTTGAGGGGGTGAAGCAGAGCCTGATCGAGGCTGTGGAGTGGCCGCTGAAGAACCCGGAGATGTTCACCCGCCTCGGCATAACGCCGCCGAAGGGGATACTACTCCATGGGCCGCCAGGCTGCGGAAAGACCCTCCTCGCGAGGGCGGTGGCCAGCGAGTCGGAGGCCAACTTCATCTCGGTGAGGGGCCCCGAGATATTCAGCAAGTGGGTGGGGGAGTCGGAGAAGGCGATAAGGGAGATATTCAGGAAGGCCAGGATGGCGGCGCCCTCCATCATCTTCTTCGACGAGTTCGACGCCCTCGTACCGAGCAGGGGGATGGGCAGCGACTCCAGGGTGACGGAGAGGGTGATAAGCCAGCTCCTCACGGAGATAGACGGCCTCCTCAGCCTCCAGAACGTGCTGGTGTTAGCCGCCACCAACCGGCCCGACATCATCGACCCCGCCGTCCTGAGGCCCGGCAGGTTCGACAGGAGGGTCTACGTGCCCCCGCCGGACGAGGGAGCCCGGCTGAAGATACTTGAGATCAAGACCAAGGGGATGCCCCTCGACGGAAGCGTCAACCTGAGGGACCTCTCTAGGAGGATGGCGAGCTACTCCGGCGCAGACATCGACTCCGTGGCCAGGGAGGCCGCTATATACTCCCTGAGGAGGGATCCAGAAGCGACGAAGGTCACTCTGAGGGACTTCGAGACCGCGATGGGCGAGATATCCCCGTCGATAACTCCGGAGATGGAGAAGTGGTACTTGGACGTCTCCAAGAAGTTCAGGGAGAGGGACAGGCCGCCCATGGCGATAGCGTAGGTGGGGATGATGAACGGTAGGCTGGTGACGTCCACAATCGTCGAGACCCTGGGCAGGGAGGGCGCCGTCAAGGTTGACGCCCTCTACAAGACTGTGCACAGGCTCCACAGCGACGTCGAGAAGGGGGCCTTCGAGGAGACACTGATGGCGCTGGAGGTCCAGGGCCTGATAAGGGTCTACAACATGACGAGGGGCCAGCGCAGGGTCGAGCTCGTAAGGGGATGAGCGTTGGGCGTCCAGCTCGGCGGCCTGGTTGAGGCGAAAAAGGTCTCCATTCAGGACCTGGCCGGGCGGAGGGTGGCCTTCGACGGCCACAACATACTCTACCAGTTTCTCGCGATAATCCGGGGCAGGGGAGGGGAGCCCCTCAGGGACAGGGAGGGCAACGTGACGAGCCACCTGAGCGGCCTAATCTACCGCAACTCGAACCTCATTGAGGCGGGGGTGCGCATCGCCTACGTCTTCGACGGCAAGCCCCACCAGTTCAAGCGGCAGGTCATCAGGGAGAGGAGCGCTGTTAGACGGGAGGCGAGGGTTAAGTACGAGGAGGCAGTCAGGGAGGGGAGGGTGGAGGAGGCCAGGGTCTACGCCCAGAGGGCCGCCACCACCACCTCCGACATCGTCTCCGACGCGAAGAGGCTCCTCACGCTCATGGGCGTCCCCTGGGTACAGGCACCTGGCGAGGGGGAGGCCCAGTCGAGCTACATGGCCAATAGGGGGGACGTCTGGGCCGCCGCGAGTCAGGACTTCGACTCCCTCCTCTATGGCGCACCCAGGCTCATCCGGAACCTGTCTATAACCGGGAAGCGGAAGTTGCCCCGGAAGAACGTCTACATCAGGATAGAGCCCGAGATCATAGAGCTATCCAGGTTCCTCGGTGATCTAAAACTGACCATGGACCAGCTCATAGATGTGGGGATCCTCGTGGGCACAGACTACAACCCGGGGGGAGTGAAGGGGGTGGGGCCGAAGACGGCTGTGAAGCTGCTCGGCAAGCACGGGAGCCTGGAGGAGGCGCTGCCCCATGTCAAGGGCGCGGATTTCCCCCACCCCGTGGAGGAGATCAGGGGCCTCTTCCTTGAGCCGAGGACAACGGACGACTACGAGCTGGAGTGGAGGGCTCCGGACAGGCAGGGCATCGTCGACTTCCTCTGCGGGGAGAGGGACTTCGACAGGGCCCGTGTTCTCAAAGCGGTGGAGAAGATAGAGAAGGGCTACACTAGTGGCAGAGGCAGGGCGACACTGGACAGCTTCTTCAGGCCTCCGTAGGCGACTAGAGGAAGAGGGCCATCTTGTAGTCGGCGCCGTACTCTCCTGTGACGTAGTTGAAGTGCTCCCTCTCCAGCCTGCCCTCTATCCTGAAGCCGAGCCTCCTGTAGAGGTCTACGGCCCTCCTGTTCACGGTGACGACCAAGAGGGTAATTTTCACGATGCCTTTAGAGCGGGCGATCTCGATCATGTGCCGTGCTAAAGTGGTACCCAGGCCCTTCCCCTGGTAGTCGTCGTGTACGGTGATGCCGAACTCGGCCTTGTGGCGGAAGGCGTCGGACGGATTGAACGCGAGGGTTGCGGAGGCGATTATTCGGCGGGGAGGCTCATCCGTGAGGGCGACGATGGGGAGCACCCTCTCGTAGTCGAGGTTCTTGATCCAGCCCTCCACGAGCTCCTTGGTGAAGGGGTTGGGCATGAAGCGGAGGCTCTCCACAGAGAGGCTGGAGTACATCTCCCAGAGCATCTCCAGGTCGTCCTCCACCTCGGGCCTCAGGAGAATCGGGGTCCCATCTCTGAGTTCTACCTCCCGTGTCCACTCTCTGGGAGTATACATGATGTTTGGTTTCTCCGCCTAGGGGGTTTAAAACTGTGAGGGTGGATCTGGGTACCATTCAACCTGGGTTGTTGATCAACTGAATATTGGTTGACGGTTCGAGACGCGTCTTTAGCACCTGGCTCATCATCCGCAAGCTTATAATCGGCTTCAGGTGGATACGTACGAGTATCCTTGAATGGCGACTCGAATAGCTCTCTGAGGCTGCTCCTCGCGGTCCAGCTGTCCCAGCACTTCAGGAGCGGCATCATCTCCCCCATCCTAGCCCTATTCATCAGGAGGCAGGGGATGACCGTGACCCAGATCGGCCTCCTTGGCACGGCGAGCATGCTTGGCTGGCTCATCTTCGAGCCCCTCTCCGGGGTGGTGGCTGACCGTGTGAGGAAGAAATACATGGTTATCTTCGCCATCGTGGCGTCCTCAGTCATCTACTTCCTCTACCCCCTTGCGAGCAACGTCTGGCACTTCGCGGCGCTGGCCTTCACTATGTCCTCCGTGATGGCCCCTTACGCGATCTCGGTCAAGGCTCTCGCAGCAGAGCTCATACCGCCCAGCAGCAGGGGAAGTACCTACGGTAGGTACATGTCAGCAGTCTCCGTCGGGGGCATACTGGGGCCAGTACTCGGGGGCTACCTGTCCGGGGCCGTGAGCTACTCGGTGCCCTTCTACATCGCGGCGGGCGTCGGGGTCGTCGGCCTCGCAGGTGTGTTGCTGATGAGGTATGACGACAGGTCCGATGAGGTGATGGCGGTCAAGGAGAACCACGCGGGTGGCCGCCTCTGGACGAAGGCCTTCCTCACGATACTGCTGATCAGGATGCTCTATCTTTTCAACTTGGTATTCAGGAGCAACTTCCTCCCCGTCTACCTTAACGAGAGCCCCGCGATAGGGGCCTCGGAGGCCGAGATAGGACTCTACCTGGGGGTCCTCCAGGTCATGTCGGCCCTCTCTCAACCTTTCCTCGGGGGCGTCACCGACAGGCTCGGATCCAGGGCCGTGATCGCCTCGAGCCTAGGCCTTGCGGGCCTAAGTTACGTTGGTCTCACCCTCGTGAGGGGGATCTTCCCGCTCTACCTTCTGGGAGTGGCTCAGGGCGTCTTCTTCGCGGCCGCTGACCTGAGCATGATGGTCCACCTGATGGGCGTTATGCACGAGGGGAGGACGGGCATGGTGATGGGCCTCTACTCGGAGTCGGAGAACGTGGGCGGCATGATCGCCTCCCCCTCCCTGGGCTTGATCTACGACGGCTTCGGGCCCTCCCAGAGCGTTCTCTCCGTGGCGGCTGTTCTGTTCCTGAACGCCGCCCTCTCAGCGATCCTTCTCAAGCGGCCGAGCGAGCCTGGCTGATGTTCAAAGAAGTTTTATTCTGTGTCTTGGTTTATTTGTCGGTGTCCGATTGGAGTATCTGTGCGATCTGCTGTTTGAGGTCTCGAACGAGGACAGGCTTAGGATATTGCAGAGGCTCAGGGGAGAGGCGATGAACGTCACCGGCCTCTCCAGGGAGACGGACCTCAGCACCCAGGAGACGAGCAGGCACCTCTCCCGTCTCAGCGAGGCCGGCCTCACGCTGAAGGACCCGGAGGGCCTCCACCACCTCACCCCCTACGGGGCTCTCGTCCTTAGGCAGCTCGGCTCCACGGGCTTCGTCTCCCGACACAGGGACTACTTCATCAACCACACCCTTGGCTCCTTCCCCGACAGTCTCGTGAGCCGAATGGGGGAGCTGGAGGGCTGCACTTTCATCGACAACGTGATGGTGACAGTGCACAGAGTGGAGGAGACACTGATGGAGGCAGAGGAGTACATCTACAACATCAACGTGCCTTTCATCGCGAGCGCCTTCCCCCTCATCCGGGATTCCTTCGAGAGGGGCGTTAAGGGGCGCTTCATCCGGACGAGGGAACTGGGCATCCCCGAGGTGATGATGGATGAGAGGGATCGGTTCATCGACGAGGAGACGGTCAACAGGTTCCGCAGCCAAGGTGTCTACGAGGCGAGGTTCCTGGAGGAGCCCGACCTGGTGCTCTACATGTCGGAGAAGGAGGTGGCCATCCTCTCCTTCCCCACAACTGATGGGAGGTTCGACCTCCTGGGCTTCAGCGCGTCGGATGAGCCCGCCCACGCCTTCTGCCAGGACGTCTTCAGTCACTACTGGGAGCTGGCCAGACCCGCAGTCTGAGGAAAACCCGAGGCGCAGATATCTAAAGCAACTCACTTGTCTGGCTTAATAGTGTACTGGCTTTGACGTAGAATCAATGTTTAAATTTGATGTATTTTATTTAAAATAAGCTCTTTTAGCCCATATAATACTATATTAACGTTCAATAATCCCGAAACATAATTATGATATTTCTTCTCCCTTCACAATCATTAAAGCACTCGCTCAGATTGAAGATTTATCATCGGAATGTTGTAGGAGGCGTGTGTCTTAACCACCTCCAATAGATCTCGAGGGACATCAACGATACTAGGTACCCTGATCTTCGTCGGGATACTATTCACTGCCGTGGTCCCCATGATGCTGGTGATGAAGCAGGCAGACACCTACTACGAGGGAGAGGTTCTGGACGTGAAGCGGCTCGACGAGGAGCGCGACCTGGAGATGCTCACCGTCTACGCCTATCCCGAGGCCCCTGGCTCGAACAAACTGGAGGTTGAGGTGACCAGCGCGCGCCCATCGACATCGTCAGGATTTGGATCAACGACACCTACGTCAACTCCTCGGCTATAATCACCGCCATGGAGAAAGAGGTGCTGGGGCCCTTCGACGTGTCCCTGACGCCGGGGAGCAACTCGACTTTCAAGGTTGAGGTATCGACGGCGAGGGGAAACGTCTTCTACTCCAGCTCGGGCCCGATCGAGTACGACGGCAGCGACTGGGTCTCGGAGTTCCTCGCAATATTCGTCCAGATCTCAGGCGATGGCTGGCTCGGGTTCGGCCAGTACAGGGTCACCGTCGAGAACGTGACGGAGACTGCCATCCCCTACTCGGAGCAGCAGACCACCAACTTCGCATCGGGAACCGCGTCTCTGATCTTCAACGTCACCGGGGCGGGCTCCGGGACGTATAACGTCTACGTCGAGAAGTACAGGTGGTTCTTCGGCTGGGATTACAAGGACGACAAGGACGTCGAGATTCAGTGGCCCTCGGGACCCCCTATAGTATGGGTGTACTTCGAATAGGTCTGCACTTTCAGTGTTCTAACCTGTTATTTCATAAATTGATCTGACATATCTTCCATGGGGTAGTGGGCGGATGGAGCCGAGGAGGATCAGGTTCGACCTCGAGATCTACAGGCACATGGACGACATGAGGGAGATGAAGCGTCACCTCGAGGACTTCCTGAGGAAGGTGGAGTCGGGGGATGTGGTCATCCTCTACAAGGAGGACCTGGAGAAGGCGATCAACTACGCCTTCGAGGAGGGCAGGAAGTCGGCCCTCATAGAGCCCGAGGAATGACCTCCTGAGGGTTCAACCCTAGCCCAAAGCGGCTTCCACCCGAATCTGATTTATACAAAGAAGAACCGCGTAAACCGAGGTGCGAGTTTTGAGCCTTTTCGACGGTGACAGGGCCTTCAGGGACCTGGAGAAGATGGCGGTAGAGATCGGAACGAGGCCGAGTGGTAGCAAGAAGGAGAGGGAGGCGGCGGAGTGGATCGCCTCCCAGTTCGAGGCCATCGGCCTGAAGACCAGGATCGAGGAGTTCGAGGTCACGACGGGCAGGGTGGTCTCCAAGAGCCTGGAGGTTCTCAAACCCTACAAGGGTGAGGTGGGCTGCGAGGTCCAGCCACTCTACGGGGGGACGGGACCCAACGGCGTGGAGGGCGACCTGGTCCACCTTGAGACCCTCGACGAGGAGTACCTCACCCCCAGATTATCTGGGAAGGTGATTCTCACCTCGGGGCGGACTAGGGACAGGAAGAAGACATACGGAATCCTTTCCATGCTGAAGCCCGCGGCGGTTATAGTCTACGAGTTCTTCCCGCGGGTGCTGGCGAAGAACCTCTGGGGGAGCCCCATTGTGAGGGAGAGGTTCGGCGACTTCCCCACCGTCCGTGTGACCTACGAGGACGGCCTGGAGCTGCTCAGGAAGGGCGCCAGCAGGGTCCGAGTCGTAGCCCACGCTGAATCCAATAAAGTCCGGTCGCAGAACATCGTCGGCGAGCTCGAAGGCGGGGAGAGACCCGAGGAGATAGTCGTCGTCGGCGGCCACTACGACACAGTGCTCGAGGTGCCGGGGGCGGAGGACAACGCTGGTGGCACTGCTCTAGTCCTGGAGCTGGCCCGTGTGTTCCGGGAGAGGGGCTCTAGAAGGACGATGAGGTTCGTCGCCTGGGGGAGCGAGGAACTGGGCCTCTTGGGGAGCAGGCACCACGCCACGTCGCTCAGGGAGGCCTCTGAGAAGGCGAAGAAAGAGGACGAGGACGCCGAGACGGAGCTGGATAAGGTCGTCCTCTGCATCAACCTAGATGTGCACGGCGCCCTGATAGGCACCAACTCGTCTAGGGTTCTGGGACCGCCGGAGCTCACCGCAGCAGTGAAGCTCCTCTCCAGTGAGAGGGGGGTCGTCTACGACGTTAAAGAGGACGTCTATTCCTCAGACGGGACGCCCTTGTCGGCGGTGGGTGTGCCCAGCGTCTCCTTCAGCAGGAGTGCCCCGACGAACTTGCTCATGCACAGCGTCGAGGACAGCATGAAATGGCTGAGCCCCAAGAACCTGCAGGCCCAGGGCGAGTTCCTAGAGACCTTTCTCTCACGGTACGTGGCGGACGCCGCGGCCTTCCCCTTCGAGAGAAAGGTGCCCGAGGAGCACAGGAAGAAGATAGAGAAATACTTCGAGAGGGCGATGAGGAAGATGCCCTAGCCCCTCAGTACCTGAATCCCGGGGCGTGCCAGACCCTGGAGACGAAGGCGCCCTCGAAGATTGGCTCCAGCCTCCACCTCTCCTCGGGGTAGAAGTGCATCACCAAGTGGATGAGCTGCTCCTCGCTGCTCGCCTCCACCACCCTGAAGCCCCTGCAGAGCCCCGTCATGTAGGAGGGGTGGAGCCTCGGGTACTTGTCGGGGTGCCTCCTCATCTTCTCGTCGAGCTCCCTGTTCTTCTCGCTCACCTTCTCCGCGTCCTCTGGGTCGAACTCGTAATGCCAGATGAACTTCACGTGACTTCCCCCTGAATGGGCTTCGAGGCGGTCTATCTTTACCTTTTGTGTATGGTTATCGTATACACACAGCCGGTGGCAATGCATTTTTATTGCCAGACTGGGCTGCTTCTCGGATACCGAATCAATCAGGGCTTGATGTGGTTTATGATGGGCGACAACGGCGTCAATCGGGCCAGGGTCTCCCCCGCGATAATTGTGCACGGTGGGGCGTGGTCACTGCCCGACAGGCTCGTGGAGGCCAGCGTGAGGGGTGTCGAGGAGGCTGCCGGGAGGGGCTGGGATGTTCTCTCTTCGGGGGGCTCCGCCCTGGACGCAGTGGAGGCCGCCGTGAGGTCGATGGAGGACGACCCCGTCTTCGACGCCGGCGTGGGTTCTGAGCTGAACGAGGACGGCGAGGTGGAGATGGATTCCGTCATCATGGAGGGTGGTGAGCTCAAGGCTGGCGCCGTGGCGGGCGTCAAGGGCGTGCGCCACCCTGTGAGCCTCGCCAGGAGGGTGATGGAGGAGACGGACCACGTCATGATCATCGGTGAGGGCGCGATGAGGCTGGCGCGGGAGTTGGGCGTCGAGGAGGCCTCCCAGGAGGAGCTCGTGACTGAGAGCGCCCGCAGGATGTGGGAGAGGTACGTCAAGTACAGGAGGACCGTCTCAGAGCTCTACAACAGGGACACTGTGGGCGCCGTCGCCCTAGACGCCAGGGGGAACATCGCAGCCGCGACCTCCACTGGTGGGATAACCGGGAAGAAGGCGGGTAGGGTGGGAGACGTCCCCATCGTAGGCAGCGGGGCCTACGCCGACAACCTCGTCGGGGGCGCCTCCTCGACGGGCCACGGCGAGTCGATAATGAAGGTGACCCTGGCGAGGCTCGTCCTCTCCAACGTGGGTGGCGGGCTGGGCCCGGGCGAGGCCGCCGAGCTAGCTCTGAGATACATGCTTGAGAGGGTGGAGGGCCGGGGCGGCGTGATCGTGATCACCTCCGAGGGGGAGGTAGGCCATTTCTTCACGACTAGGAGGATGCCCTGGGCGTCGGTCGTCGGGGGCAGGCTCGAGTCGGGGGTCTAAGCCTCCCTCAGGGGCCCCCAGGATACCTTTGAGACGGCTATCAGGCACCTCCTCCTGAGGGACCAGACGTAGATGACGCCCCCATCCCAGTCTGGGAGGGCCAGGGTCTCGTGGTTGTGGATCCAGTGGCTCTCCGGGTCCTCGATGAGCTCACGAACGGCATTGATGATCTTTGGGGCTGGTGTGGCCTCCGCCTCCTCCTCCAGCCAGACCCTGTAGCCCGGGAAGGCCTCCTGGAGCCTCTCCCTGAGCTCCCGGGCCTCCCTCCTCTCCTCGGCTGACATGCTCCCCGATGAATAGGCGCAGGGGGTTGATAGGCGTAGCGATCCGTGAACCTCTGAAGTGGGCCTAT
>SMTZ1_10022358_pt1 | contig 10774 bp, 6 predicted proteins | sample DeeMarSWOR136_30_FD_25667 | JGI IMG/M metagenome (IMG submission 25667) | reverse complement strand
AAGGCACTAAAGGATCGGCGTCTCCATGTATGATCAGAAAGGGCGGATCGTATTCGTCGACGTAGGTTATGGGATTAGCGAGTACACAGAGGTCATCATTTTCCTGAATCGGTCCTCCTATAAGTATAGATTCAGGAGAATCTGGTGCATCATGTGCCTGCGCGCTTCCGCAGGAATCCATCTTTTGAAACGCAGTAGGACCATACCAGTCCACCACCGCATCGACCCGACTGCTCTCTTTGGAATTACCACCTACATTTCCTTCGATGGATAAAGTTTTCTGTCCAATAGTATAGTTTTTGACTCCTCCACTTGTTCCCATTAAAGCGGAAAGATGACCTCCCGATGAATCTCCTGTTATACCAAGAAATGTGGTATCCAATCCATATTTTGATGCGTTGGCTCGCAAAAACCTTATAGCCCCCTTAATATCATTAATCTGTGCTGGGAAAATAGCCTCCCGGCTTGACTGATGATTAACAGCAACAATGGCAAATCCTTGCTCCAATAACGGCCTGCCGATCCGAAATGCCCTGTCCTTCGAATTATTACTAAAAAAGGCACTTCCTGCAATTGTAACAATAACAGGATAAGGTGATTCCCCTTTTGTGGGAAGATATATATCCATTCGATGGCCCGTTAACGTATCTCCTGCATAATTAATATCCAACCATTTCCGACTGATATTATCTGTATTGGCTTTACCAGAATGCAGTGCAAATGAGAATACAGAAAAAAGAACTCCTATAAGGATTAAAAGAATCACATTCTGTTTTACCCGATTTTTTTTATAGATTTTCATAATTCCCGGCTCCTTACCTTATCTTTAAAGATATAATACAGCATTAAAAGCAGATTTCATTTTGGTTGCGTAGGGTACATCGTATTCCGTAAATGCAACCTTAGTTCCGGCATCTAGTTTCCATTCAAAAAAGGCATGATTAAGTAGTTCAGACGATCCAGGGACGATTTCTTTGAATAGTTGCTGCCAGCGCATCCAAGGCAATATTTACATCATCTACAATCTGAAAATCATACATACCAACACAAATAAAATCAGCGCCATTCCTAAAGGCATATTGAAAACCTGTATTTGGGTGTATAGCTCCTGCTGCCAGAATTTTAAATGCTATCCATGGTTGTTCGAGATTTTCCATAAATTTTATAGTTTCTACAGGATTGGTGCACCAAATATTGTCATGCTCCTGCTCTGATTTAGCAGACCAGTAATCAATTGGATGAAGAGTTTTCATCCAATAATCGGGTCTTAGGCCTTGCTCAACACATGCTTTTACTGTTTCCAGAGCATGCGCGCCAATACCAGCGGGAAGGCCGTTTTGCTTAATTAGTTCTAACGACCGAGCGATCAATTCAATATTTCTCTTCTTGACTAATTCATCAGCAATACCACCTTGGATATAACAGGAATGTGCACCGCTGTCAATGGACATTTTAATTCCTGTTATGACATCGCCTTTATAGGCGCAATCAGAAATAAATTGAATATTGCCAATATTTCTCTTCCAATATTCAGTTATTATCTGGCACAATACTGGATTTGTCAAGAAACAATTGATTCCGCATTTTTCAGCTAAAAAAAATGTCTCGAAAATCTTTTCCTTTGTATGATATGATTTGACCAATTTGTCCACGTAAATTAGATCTCTGGCATGTGCCCATCCTCCAACAAGATTCCCTCCTAAAATGATCCTGCTCAATTTTAAATTACCTATGTAACCGTATGGCAATATGCCTTTTAAATCCTTCAATTTAGAATAATTAAACGATTTTACAGTAGCGCTGGTAACCGCATCTATATTATCTTCTAAGTGTTTTCTTTCATAACTCTCCCAGCCCATTTTTTTCATAACTGCTAAAACGAAAACACCAAATGTAGGTAGAGTCACTAGACTTTTAATGATCTCTCTGCGATTTAAATCAGTCGGATGTTCATTTGATTTTTCAGCAGGATTATTATCGGAAGTATAAGTTTGGAGTATTTTTAGTATTTTATTTTTAAACATTAAAATTATACTTTTAAAACCATCAATGCTACTTGTGGGAAATAATGTCAAAACAGCAAGGGCCAAAAGTTCAATCAGAATATTATCTACAATTAGATAACGTCCTTCGGTTGGCATATCAAAGCCCAGTCCAATAAATGGTGGACGTGCCAGGTAATAAAGTAATAAGAGTACTATACCAGAAATGCTTGCAACGCGTGAGAAAACACCAAATAAAAGCCCTAAACCAATTAAAATAAGTCCCCATATATTGATAAAATCCACAACTTTTAATACAAAAGGATTGGAAATAATCCACCCAAAAATACCTCTTAATATCCACCTGGACGAATCAAGATAGGATTCTGATGACCAGTTTGGAGTAAGAAGTTTAGATATCCCTTCGTAGATAAAATGCCATCCAACTGCCAATCTTAATAAAACGAGAATTGCCAGTTGTACATCTGAATAATTATTGTTGTTCTTACTAAGTTTCATTATAAAATCTCTGATAAAATTTAATATATTTTTTTATTAATATAAGGCTAACGAAACGTGTTTAAGCCGGCGTTGAACAGCCGACCGAAATTAGGTATTAGAGGCATAAATCTACGAACTCATGCCACGCTTTTTCCGGTCCACTTATATTTAGATCCCGACCTAGTCGGGAAGTATATGTTTAGTCATTAAATTAATATGGAACAATTAAATATCGCCCATATGCTACAAAGATAGAAATAAAAAAAAGAGTTAGACTTGCAAAAATTTTAGGTTTTTCACGATATTTCACATGAAAAACAATAGATATCAGCAACAATATAGCAAGAAAGATTGCGGAAACAGGTGTTAGCCACGTCTTATGTTGTAAAAAAATCGGTAATATTAGATTGACACTTACAAAAAGCAAACATAAAGCAGTAGCAAATAAAATTGGATGCGCAATTGAACCCATCTTTTCAATAGCATTTTGCATTTCTGTTTTGCCTAAACTAATTCCGTGAGAATAACTCACTGATATCATCTTAATACTCAGCATTATTTGGAGAATCCAGAGTAGAGTATTCATTTTTTTTAAATAGGCTGAAAGACGAGTAAATCAGATGCCTTAATTTAAAATGATTTGAAACACTGCTTTTCGCTCAACAGAATGCAAATCCCAGGTAAAATTGACATAAATATTAACAATTACATAGAGGAGTTAGGTACAATATAGAATATAAATTTTATAACTCAAAATAATTGAAATCTTATTATTTGATTTTGCATATTTCCATAAAAAATTGCTTCTATTATAAAAATAATTTTGTATGGATGAGTAAACTTTTTAAACAAATCCAAATGAATAAAAATTTACTATATAGCGTAATCTTTGAAATATCTCTTGTAAAAATTATTACCAACAAAGTGTAACATATTATTTTATTTCAAAATGTTTTTTAAAAAATTATTTTTCTTTTTCAATAAAAGGATCTGTCCCATTCCATTTTCCACCGTTTGCCAAAACGGTATAAAAAGCATCGTGAGTCATTGTTTCAAAAATAGTAAACTCAGTGAAAGATATGATATGAAGATCATCAACAAATTGACGCTCTTTAGAAAACTCCTTACCCCAAAAAAAAGCACTTTTTAGCTTTTCTGGGTATCCCAATGTAATTGGTTTTGCAAAGAAAAAAATTAAAACCAAGCAGTTTAGACATGTTAAATAATTTTATGCTTTGTCTTGACTCCCTGATTCCGGATTTACTTTTACTTTTTCAATCAACCGTTTTAGACGCTTTGAGAGTGTCTTCAATACATCCTGTGTAATCTGTGGGTGATCTGCCAATAAGTCATAAAAATCTTCACGATCGATTCGAAGCAAAGTACTATCTTCAATAGCAGTTGCAGCAGCTACTCTTAAATCATCATCAAATAAAGCCCAGGTTCCAAAAACATCCTTTGATTTAGCAATCAATATTTCCTGGTTATCCCGGTGCAAACGTACCGCCCCACTCACTACCATATACATTGAATCAGAAATATCACTCACTTGAAATATAATATCATCTTTATCGATATTTATCTCTTCTGTTATCGCGGCAACATAGGCTAGATCTTCAGTGGTACTGTTTCCGAAGACATTAACCTCCTGAAGAAAAAAAACTTTTTCGACCAGCGTTAACATAAATAATACCTTGATAATCTGGATAACTGCTGGGCTTAGAAATATCCCAATACCATTTGTTTTATATATATTAAGTCAAGATTTAATAGCATCCAAATCAACTATTAGAATTTTTCAGATTGTTGTTCCCAACATTTTTTGAGCAGATGAAAAGGTTGGATATTATGTGTTATTCTTCTACTCCCGACAGGACATTAAGAGCAGCCTCCCGAATGTGAATATTTCGATCCCCTGATAATTTTTTTAAAGTCTCACCAGGGAATACACATTTCAAACAGGATATAAGATGAAGAACACAGATTTTAAGCCATGCATTATCTCCATTTAATATATCAAAGAAATTCTGCTGTTCCATTTTTAACAATAGATCCCGGTCAGTTTTTGATTTTCTTTGTATTCTGGTAACTGAATAATCTTCCAGCACCGGAATGAGAAACTCCTTATGTTTTTGATCCAGGATATTATCTAGCAGTTCAATAGCATTGGCCAACCTGAATATTCTTTCCAATGATTTATCAAGTTGTTCATCTAACGCTTTTATTAGTAATAATCTTGCTTGTAATATGTTTTGTTTTGAGCTATTCTCTATAGTAGTAATATCACACTCAATTCTATGATAATTTAAAAACGATTTGTAACAGTTTATTTCTTTTAAAATCTCCTCTTCCACTAATTGAGAATCGAAACTCAGATCTGGAAACTTTGCCCTCAATTTATTCAATGCACTAATATATTTGAAGCGAATATGAGCTTCTGGTACATTCATATATTTTTGTAAAAGATCGACAACTGTTTGTGACCCTATCATTGATAAAACACGGATGATATTCGCACGAATTCTCAAAGAGATTTCTGAATCCTGCAAATACTTTTCAATATGATCCAACAGATTTTCCCCATAACCTACTAAAGCCTCACGTATATTTCTTCTAAATTCTTTCTTTTCTGACAATTTCACCAAGGGATCGATGAATACAGGCATTTGTGTTTTACCCGCACTTTTTATGGCTTCTTTTACCACTTCCGTCTGTTCATCATATAAATAATTTAGGACAAAATTATTTAATTCCGGTTCCTTGAGAATTCCCAGTATTTGTGCAAGCTGCAATTTGATCTGAATTTTTTCCGGTTCAGAAAGTTCTGTTTCTGCTGATTCAAGCATTAAATTATCAACAACATTTTTAATATTGATAATATTTTTCAATTCGTCATTCTCGCTGAATATCAGCGAAATTCCCAGCAGAATTGAAATTTTTTTCTGAAAATTATTTTGCCCCAGCAAATTCGTGATGAGATCTTTTTTCTCCGTACTATTTTTAATTACATATTTTACTGCTTCAGCCCTTACACAATAATTGGGATCATCCATGAGTAAGGTAATATAATCATCAAGGTCAACATTTTTATAATTTGCAAGAATCTGTAGCGCTGATAACCTAATATCAACTGATTCATTTTTAAGTAGTGATTTTAATACAGGCTGCAGCGTATCATTATAGACATCTGTCAGCAATTGCAAGGCGTATTGTATTTGTCTTTTATTATTACCTTCCAAAATGTTGATAAAGTAATTCAAAACCGATGCATCATTCATATTAATATTCTGCTCTTCAATATTAATCATTCTTTTTTCAACTGCCATTCTGAATGAGTTAATGTATTCTTTTCTCACTTTTAGTATCAGATATAACCAGAAACCAATCAAAACAAAAACAAGTATACTAAGTTGCTGCACAGATAAGCCCAATTGATTGGCAAATAGGATCAGAAAGAGACCCGCGGCACCGGTTGCCAAACTATCAACTGATACATCAATAAATGATTTTGCTTGATTTTTCTTAATCGAAGGAACCGGAAGATATAATAGTTCCATACCTGCTTTATTTATTGATTGTTTAAAAGCCCCCTCCCCAACTTTAATTAAAATACCAGACCACAAAGCTGGAATAATAAGAATAGCTGTTGCACCTCCTAAAATTGCCAGCGGCAGGAAAAATATGGAAGCGATAACGCCAAATCGTCTTAAAATTCTGGCAGTAAAAAAGAATTGAATGCCAAGAGATAAAATACTTAAATTTGACAACCAGAATCCGAAAAAGGCAGTTAACTCATCCTTATCACGAATAGCATCACTGGCAATATATGCATATTGAAAATCAACAATGGCAGATACCAGAGCTGTAATAGCTACCAGAATTGCAATATAGGTTAAATACTGATAACGTAGAATAATTTTAAATGGATTTGTTGACTTTTGACGTTCGCTGATCCTCTTTTGTTGCTTAACGCTCTCCCCATAATTATATCTGGCTGATTGCTTCCATACTTTTATTAATATATAAATGCAAATCACCCAAAAAACAACGCAGAATAGTAATAGATTATCTGTCCCAATAAGCGGTGCAAATATTTTGTCAGAATAACCGCCAAAGATACCACCGGAAATTCCACCTGCTCCAATTAAACTAAAGAGCCTTTTAGCTTCACGTGCATCGAACACATAATTTGCTAATAACCAAAACTGGGAAGTGGACACCACCCCAAAAAGAGCGACATAAACAAAAAAAGCATAGAGAAACCACCCAGCCTGAACCTTAAAATGAAGAAGTAACCAAAATAGGACAATTAAAACTGTAAAAAATATATGGGTATAATAGATAAGAAAATTCAGTCTTAATTTTTGGCTGTACTTTGAATATATATGGATAAACAACACAGCTACAACCGCACACAGAATGTATACATAAGGAAGTTGGTGTATTCCGAATTTTATTAGAAATAATGAATTCCTAATTGGTTTTAACATGACCAGGGAAGCAATGATTAGGAAAATATAGCTAAACATTAAAACAAGCTTAAGCCCCTCGCCTTCCCTGATATTAAATACTTTTTTAAAAAATTGAATCATAAAACTATGATGCAGCCTGATGTATTGTTTCTAAAAGCATCTTAACAAAAATTTGAAGACTATTTGGCTTATTTATTTTTATCGGCTACTAATCTGGTATATTCTTTCCCGATAAAAAATGATAACACCAGCCAGATGATAGCAAGTCCCATATTAACCGAGGCGAATTCGCTGGTCTGAAATGACAGAAAAGTTATCCCGACATAAACAAGTAGCGCAGATAAAACATCTCCGGCACGCACAAAAAAAGTATCAATTACTTGTTTTGCCTTATATTTTTCTTCCCGTGAAGTAGGTAGGAATAGAACCTGTCGTACTGTATTCTGCAAGGAATAATCAGTCGCATTCTCTGCTGTTTTGATCCAGCGTACCGTAGAAAGTATCGGAATTAAGGCAATATAACCATACCCTCCGATGGCAATAAAGGGAAGTATTAAAAGTGCAATCCGGATGCCCAGATACTTTAAGATTCGGGATACAACAAATAGTTGTAAGAGCAATCCGGTTAAATTTACTCCGGTATAAAATTCACCATAAAATTTAACAATAAATATATCCATGGCTTTTTCCGTAATCTGTCCAGAAGAAACAGCTCCATGTGCGGCATCAGTTACAATTCTGCTTAAAATATATTCACCGGTGGTATTTACCCAGTTTAAAAATAGCAAAAGGAATGCGAGTAAAAGCAGGTATCGACTCTTAAAAACAAGTTTAAAGGCACCTTCCTTCCCAATTGGAGCTTCCAATTCTTTCGCATCAACTTCATCACTCACTTTAATGAACTTCTTCTCCCGAGTATCGACAATATTGGTAAATATTAAGGTACCTGCAAGGAGAACACCTGCCATTAATAGAAGTTGTAATACACCCAATGGATCCACTAACTGACTGGTCAGAAAACCTCCGACCACAGCTCCGGCACTTTGTCCGAATGCCACAATAATAAAGATTCGTTTCCCTCCTTCCGGGGTGTAGATATCATTTGCAAAAGCCCAGAATTGGGCTACTATCATATAATTAAAAATACCCACCCATAAAAAGAATATCACACTTATCGGAACATTCAGATGACCAAGTATATAGAACAAACCTAAACAGGTAGTAAAAAACAGGGTAACAGTATTAATTAATCGCCGTCGATCCATTTTACTAGCTATCTTCGCATAAAGTGGTATAGCAAAAAGTAGGAGCAAAACTTGACCGGCAGATGAATAAGACTTTATCTCAGCACTACCCTCTGATAAGATTAATCCTTCTCGAACCGTTTTCATCATATAATATGAAGTTAAAAGAACAAAAATATTAAGAAATAATAGTGTTGCTGAAAATCCTTCACCTGCCCGGACTTCAGTAAAGATGCTTAGAAATTTTTCATAAACATTTTTGTTTTTTTGTGTGTTCACAAAACAACCTTCTTTTACATCAACTTATTTATACATTCCATTTGAGAGGTTAGCAGATAATTAATAAGTAAAATTTTAGGTTTGTCGCTTAATGCCAATTATTTTAAAAGTATTATTTTCTAAACTCATTTCTAAAAATATTTTTACAGGCTTACTCCAAGCCGAATTTTTCCCTCTTTGGGTTTGAATATTAACAATAATCCAGGATTCAGATGGGTTATTCAATTTAAAGGACGAATTCTTACTCAACTGCTGGAAAACTTTTACAAGCGAGATTGATGTGCTTCTCATTTGACCTTCATCCAATACATTAGGCTTATCTTTCCGATACTCCATGCAACTGAATTTATAGTAGGAATCATTTTGGCCAATTAATCCACTCTCTACCGCCAGATCAGAAAAAACCAAGGTCGGACCATTCTTTGCTGAGGTTTCAATTTTAAATTTATCCAGTGGATTAACCCGGCTGAAAAAATATTCACCAATGATATCTCTACGTTCCTTTATAACCCGAAATAAATAGTTTTCTGCTTCCGGATCTGAATACTGCGCTTCTCCTATAATCACTTTTAACTGTTGGTCTGTAAAAGACATTACAATTTTCGCGGCCCAATAACCATCTAGCAATGTCATATTTTCAAATGCTGGATTTGGACAAAGAGGCCGGTATTTCATTGGTTCAAATGGTTCTGCATTATAAACACCAATAGAAGGATACTTTACTCCATCAAATTTTTCCCATGGTCTGATATATAAACCAAAGGTAAATATATTGGCAAATATAATACCCGGATCTATATCGTACTGATAACCTCTCCAAGCGTAATTTGGGCCGTGAGAGGCACTCCCAAGGGTGGCTCCAAAATCTATTAGAAAATGCTTTACAAAGCTTTTACCGTTTTCTGTGACATACATATCCAGTGAGTTGCTATCTTTTGTATCAAAATGATTTAACCAGGCCGATAATATCCATAAACCACGCAACTCCCGGCGATGCTGGTGTGGAATAAGATCATTGTAATCATCTTTTCGAATCCCTTTGTATTGAAACGGGCCGATAGGTACTCCGTCCAGATATTTACTGGCCAGTGCTCTTATATCACCGTTTGGCAGTTTCTGTATACCATCAAGAATTTCCTGAAGATCGCTTTTATTCATTGCTCGTTTTCTACCCATACGATCTGTAAATGTAACATCATCTTTTAACTTGAGAATTTGCGGATCGAAATATACTATATAATTTTCAGGCGTATTATAACCCATGGCATAAAACAATTTTGTAGATATCACTTCCGCTCCGGAAGCTAACTCAGGATAACCCTGGGGATCAAATTTAATGAGATAGTTATCACCCTTATTATCCTTAATACTGAAACCGGGAGTTACACCTTGCACCTTAGCCCGGGTAATAGTCCAAAATCCGCTTTTATCCGGCCCAGATCCAGAATTCGGTCCACGAATTAATTCCTGACCACTCATTTTTTTAAAGGAATTACGATTTGTGAACCAGGAAGAATTTGCCACTTCACCAAAGGCGTCCACGTTAATGGATTCTTTACGAGTGCCAGTTAAATTCCGATATTGACGGGAAAAGTCAAAAAATTCGTCCAACTGTAAAATAATTTGTCGGTCAAAATATTCACCATATAGATGAAAATTTTTAGAAGCTGGTTTGGGCACATGATTACGGTCGTCAGGAATCGTCTGAGGCACCTTGAAAATAGTATTCTGACTGCAACTGATTATTATCAGAAACAAAAAGTATATTATTTTACCAAAGCGGGAGATTTTGTATTTAAAAACTATCAATGGTATATATACTCCTTCAATTCACTAATTCCAGGTAAATTTCACTAATATTCCGTCTTTACTTTTAGCGATTTCTAATTTGGTCACATTGCCAAAAACAGATAATAATCTAAATCCACCTCCATAGGATATTTGCAGGTGATCCGGCTTCAGCTCCTTAAATATATTTGATGCGACCTGTCCGGCATCAGTAAAAATCATGGCATAAATGTTATTACTGATAGGATATCTGAATTCTAATGTTCCCATAACCAAATCGTAATCCCGGAATCTGCCCCGATCAAATCCTCTAAATCCTATATCCTCTCCCAACTCGCTCAGATAGTAAAATGGTACCTTTCTGTTTGGGAGTGGTTCAGTTATTTCACCGGCCAAACGGAGCATAAGAATCCGGTTATAAAACAAGTTAAAATATGTAGCTGCATCCAGATGGTATTTTGCGAATCCATATTGTTTATCCCCTATCTGGTTATAGATACTCATAAGA
>SMTZ1_10023522_pt1 | contig 10775 bp, 10 predicted proteins | sample DeeMarSWOR136_30_FD_25667 | JGI IMG/M metagenome (IMG submission 25667) | reverse complement strand
TGATACTCAACATCTTTTTTTACATGATAATAGTTGGATTAATCTTATATACATAAGATCATATAGTTAAACGAGAATATCAAATTCCTTACAATAATGAATGATTTTAATAGAGAAGAGAAAAACAATATCTAATGAAACGAAATTTAATTATTGGTATCTTGTTTAGCAGCGTCTTTGTCTATCTCACCATAAAGAATGTCAATTTATCTGAGTTAAAAGTGAGTCTCGAGGAGGCTGAATATTCTTACCTAATTCCCATCTTTTTCCTTTCAGTTTTCATCCTCTACCTCCGGTCATATCGATGGGGGATAATCTTAAACCCTATTGAAAGAATCAGCCAGAAAGTTCTCTTTCCAATTACAGCCGTGGGTTTGATGGCGGTTGTCTTACTACCAATGAGAATGGGCGAATTTGGACGTCCGTATTTAGTATCAAAACGAAGTGAAATCGGCATGAGTTCCGCCCTTGGGTCTATAGTATTGGAGAGGGTGTTCGATGGGCTGACATTGATGCTTTTCCTGTTGCTTACTACTTATTTTGCTGAACTTCCGAGATGGGCTTATCAGACGGGTCTCTCTATCATGATATTTTTTATGCTCATCTTATTCTTTTTGGTCTTGCTGATCTTCAAAAGAGAGTACATTTTAAGATGGGTCGGTTTTCTTTTAAAAAGGTTTCCTGATAGAATTGAGAAAGCCTTGATGCGAATGCTCACTTCCTTTGCCGATGGGCTAAAGGTGCTCCCTGACACTAAGAGGGTTATTCTTTTAGTGATACTTTCGATTCTTGTATGGTTGAGTATGGGCCTCTGTATTTATCTATTGTTCTATTCCTTCCATTTTGGCCTTCCTCTTATAGCGGCTTACGTTGTTTTAGTCCTGACGACACTGGGTATAATGGCTCCAACGGCCCCAGGATTTGTGGGTAATTTTCATCTTTTTTGTGTTATAGCCCTCACCCTTTTTGGTATACCTAAAACGGAGGCTTTATCTTTCGCCATTCTCCTGCACTTCATTCAAATAGGGCTGGTGGGCATAATGGGGTTAGCCTTTATCCCACTAATCAAAATCCCTTTTTTTGAGCTATTTCTCGTCAAGAAACAAATCCAGGCATAAGGCCATCTTAATTCCCCTCACGCGTTTAAATCAGCTTTGATTCCCATTTGCAATAAAATCATAGAATTCGGGCTCATCTTTTTAATCCTCTTTACGCCTTTGGCTTTTGGGAGCGTTTATGTTTGGGCTTTCAGTATCATGGAACTTACTGTTTTTTCAATGCTGATCTTTCTAGTTATAAAAAAGTTCCTGATTCAAGGAGAAAAATTCTCTTTTCCTCTCTTTTTCCCCATTATCGCTTTTTTAGCTTTGATTCTCTTTCAAATGGCGCCACTTCCTCCCCCGGCTGTGAAGCTCTTATCCCCGAGAACATATGAACTCTATTCTGACACACTTGATAGATATCCCAGAGAAATGACGGAGGACAGAGGTGAAAGGGAGAAAATTAGAAGTATAGAATTCAGAGGTCAGGGGTTAGAGGCCAGAGGCGAAAAGTTAGAACCCCAAAAAAAAAGGAACGTTTTTGAAAACTGGAGAACGCTTTCAGTTTACCCTCATGCCACCCGGACAGAATTATTAAAGATTTTAAGCTATTTGGGGATTTTCCTCCTTATCGTCAATTATGTCGATACAAAACGAAAATTGATGCGCATGAGTACCATCATTGTTTTTAGCGGGATTGTTGTGGCTCTTTTGGGAATAACCCAAAGGGTTGCAGCAGCTCCCCAGATATACTGGTTTTGGGAGCCTGTATTCAAAAAAGACGCCTCTTTTTTCGGCCCTTTCGTTAACCCAAACCATTTTGCGGGGTATATCGAGATGATCGTCCCGCTTTCCATTGGGCTATTCATTGTCAAATGGGGGCATTTGGCAAAGGACAGACTCCGAAGTATTCGAGAATTTCTCATCGCAATGGGCAACGAAGAAGGGTGTAAGCTCATTCTATTCTCTTTTTTCATTATTTTGATGGTTGGGGCGTTATTTCTATCATCGTCCAGGGGGGGGATAATCAGCTTTTCAGGTTCAATGATTTTTCTTCTCTTAATGATTATCAAGCGGGAAAAAGGGATACGAAATATCTTCATTATCATTGGCTTATTGATTTCCGTATTTTCTCTTCTGATTTGGATGGGGATAGGGCCATTAATAGAAGAATTCAGCTCAATTCAAGACCTTTCCAAAGATTATGATATCCAGTACAGATTTCTAAATTGGAAAGATGCTATTAAGCTATTCCGGGACTCTCCATTATTTGGAGTTGGATTGGAAACTTTTTCATCTATTTTCCGCAAATATAAGACCCTTGAGCTTCAATATTATTATCTCTATTTAGAGAATGATTATCTACAACTCCTCTGCGAGATGGGGGTTTTCGGCTTTGGAATCTTCTTATGGTTTATCCTGAGCTTCTTTCGGAAAATAGGGTCAGAGTATTCAAAATATGAAGTCGAGGGAACAAGCAGTGTACGTTACATTTCTTTTTATGGGTGTCTGACGGGCGTGATAGCCATCATGATCCATAGTTTTTGGGATTTCAATATGCATATTCCCTCCAACGCATTGCTCCTCAGTATGTTTATGGGTTTGGCCATATCTGGGGTTCGCATTGACCCAAAGGGTTATCTTAAAAATTCCCAGAGACGCGCTTCATATACAAAATTACCATGAAGACGAGAATCTATTTAATATCTATCATTTTTATCTTGGGCCTCCTTTTGTTTATGGTGATGAGGCAATTCATGGCCGATATTTACTGGAGAACGGCCCATCAAAATGGGAACGAACCGAATAAAACCATGGGATATCTGGAAAAATGCACTGATGTTGATAATAAAAATGCCTTATTTCACTTTTCCCTGGGGAGGGCATTTTTACATGACGGGTTAGCAGAAACCACACAAGTAGGAGCGAAAAATAAGTGGATAAGAAAATCCATTGATGAATTTCACAGGGCTATTGACCTCGAACCTTCGAACAGTGATTATCATTTTCATCTCGGGATGAGTTATAGATGTCTGGCCTTTCCTCCTCCTTTGTATTGGAAGGTGGTTCAAAATTCATTTAAGCGAACTGCAATGTTAAACCCTACTGGCATTCGTCATCTCTATTCTATTGGAATTTACTCTCTCAATGAATATCACCGGTTAAAAAGCATGGGTTCGAATACTGAGAAAATAGGCTTTGTTAATTATAATAAATATGCGGCACTATCAAAGGATAATTACCAGTTCTATTTTAGCAAATTGCTCGATGTTAATGAGACATATTTGCCCAAAATTTTAGAAAAATGTTTCTCGATGACTCAAAAGTATACTGACTTAAAGACCGTTATTCGGGATACTTCCCACGATCACGCCTTTTTTGCTCGGTTTCTGTACAATAAGGGTATGTGGGAAGAGGCAAAAAAAGAGTTTCTGGCAGCTATTAATCTGGAACCAGACAACCCGATTTACTATTCCGACTTTGCCTACGTCCTTTTTTTAAGGGGAGAGTTTGAACATTCCATCCATTGGTGGCAAGAACACAAGAAATTGGACCCTAGAAATAAAAGGACATATCTGTCCCTGGCCGATGGATTTATAAAGCTAAACCGATTTGATGATGCACTTCTGGAATTGCGTGACTTGATTACCATCTATCCCGGGGATATCAAATATCAGGTCAAATTCATAAGGACTCTCCTGGCAGCCCGCCGGGTTGACGAGGCCATAGATGAATATCATGAGATAATGGGGGAAAACCCACGTTTCTCGAAGAAAAAATATGATATGGCGCGTTATTATCAGCGAAAGAAGAATTATCCAAGAGTAACCAAAATCCTCAACGAAGCTCTATCATCGGCCCTTAATAGGTGAATACCTTACCTTAAATCCATTCCCAATTATATGAAGATGGCACAACTTTTCGGTCGCGATTTCCAGGGGAAATGCATACCTCTCCTTGGGTTCATTTTCCTCATCAGCAGTTGTAAGCAATGGACTATGGACCCGGAAGTACAACTTGGTTTGACCGTAATCATTGCCGTTATCACCTTCGTAGTTATATTCACCAAGCCAATCCTTGGGATTTATGCGGTTGCAGCGATATCAATTACTTTCAGCCCAACTGTTTCCATGGGTTTTGCCAATTTGTATTTCCATCAATGGCTTATTCTCATTGCACTTCTGGCATCGATTTCAAGCGGGCTCCTTCTGGAGAATTTCCATACCAGGATAAGATCCGAGATTAATGTACCCATGATAGTATTCGTCGGTTCGCTCCTCCTTTCCATGGCTCATGCACCGAATTGGGTAATAGGAATAAAGTCATTTTTATATATTGGTGTTCTGATTGCATCGTATTATCTAGTTTTATTGTGCATGAATGGGGAAAGACACATAAAGGTTCTCACCGCCTTGTTGATTATTGCTACATCGGTAGTATGCATAATCAGCTTTAGATATCATGCCGCTGGAAGATTGGGCTCATTTGTATTAAGAAATCCAAATAGTTTCGGCAATTTTCTGGCATTAGTAATCCCTTTTAGTATCAGCTTACTCTTGTATGGGAAACTCAAGAGCAGGAAGAGATTCATCTTAGCATTTTCTATCAGCTTGATGTTCATCAGTTTGGTTCTTACCTTCTCAAGAAGTGCATGGGTCGGCGTTTTCGCAAGCATTTTATCATTACTTGTATTTAAGCCAAAAGGATCATTAATTTTTATCTTATGCTGCATCATCAGCGCTGTATTTCTATTTTCTCCGATTCATAAGAGGATATTTAAAGATATTTCCGATCCAGGTGCCCAATACAGGATTCTTAAGGCAAAGATTGCCTATAAAAAATTTAAGGAGAATCCAATTGTGGGAAATGGATTAGGGAGTTTTCATTATGAAAGTCAATTTTCAGAAATTTGGGCGTATCGGGCGCATTCGACCCTGGAAAATAATTACCTGCTCATGTTGGCTGAGGGAGGTATGATGGAATTCCTTGCATTCCTCTATTTAATCATAACTTTTGGGAAAAAAGCTTATTTTCTCTTAAAACGAATCCAAGAACCATTCCTCAATGCCATATTATTAGGTTCTGTAGTGAGCATTATTTCAACGCTGGCGGCTGGGATGTTCGAAGATACCCTTTTCTTTCCAAAAAATAATTGGCTAATAGGGATGTTTATGGGGATTGTCATTGTCGTGGAAAGAATCTATGAGGAATCATTGAAAACGGGAGATGCCGTAGGAGTCGAAGCCGAAGGGAAGGAGTAACCTTTTAAATGGGGATAGCCTGAAACCATGGAACAGATGTTGGAAAAAGAAGAAATATCAGTTTTATTGATTAAACCTTCTCGGGGTTGGGCCTTGCCTCAAATCCGGGATATCTGGGCCTATCGTGAACTTTTGTATTTTCTCGTTTGGCGGGACCTTAAGGTTCGATACAAGCAGACGGTCTTAGGTGTCCTCTGGGCGATTATTCAGCCTTTTTTTCTCATGGTCATTTTCAGCATTTTTTTTGGAAAACTTGCCAAAATACCTTCTGAAGGTATTCCCTATCCTATTTTCGCCTACACCGCATTGTTGCCATGGTCCTATTTTGCTCAATCTCTCAATGCATGTAGTGAAAGTCTTGTGGGAAACAGTCATTTAGTAACGAAGGTCTATTTTCCCAGACTCATCATTCCCATCAGTTCGGTCCTATCAGGGCTTGTAAATTTTGGCATCTCTTTCGGTATCTTGTTGGCAATGATGGTTTATTATAATATTTTTCCTACTTTTGGCAACAGCCCTTGGAGCTGGACTTTGGCTTTCAGCATTAAACGTCCAATATCGTGACATACGATATGCTAAATCATTCTTGGTCCAATTTTGGTTTTTTATTACGCCAGTGGTGTATCCAAGCAGTTTAGTTCCTGGTATATGGCGATTCTTTTACGGTCTAAACCCAATGGTAGGGGTAGTAGAGGGTTTTCGAGGAGTTTTATTGGGCAAAGGCCAAATTAGCGGGCCTATGTTTGCGGTTTCCATAATTGTCATGGCTCTCCTTCTCATTACTGGGATTTTCTATTTCCGCCGAATGGAAAAAGGGTTTGCAGATGTGGTTTGAGTTCAAGTGGAGGATCGATCCCTCTCGCCGTTTCGCATCAAGGAGCATTCATGGGTGACGTTGCAATTCGCGTGGAGAATTTAAGCAAACTTTACCGCATTGGTGAGCATCAGGGAGGTTACAAGACCTTGCGCGAGGCAATTGTGAGACCCGTCTCCTCTCTTTTCCGAAAACAATGTCATAATCCACAATCCAATATCCGCAACCCACAATCTGAATACATTTGGGCTCTGAAGGATATCTCCTTTGGAGTAAGGCGTGGAGAAATGATTGGCATAATTGGACGAAACGGGGCTGGTAAGACCACATTGCTCAAGATTTTATCGCGCATTACAGAACCTTCAAACGGTTGGGCAAAGATACGAGGACGAGTAGGGTCATTACTGGAAGTGGGTACTGGATTTCACCCTGAACTGACAGGGGGGGAGAATATCTACCTGAACGGAGCCATCTTGGGAATGAAGAAGGCAGAGATTGATCGTAAGTTTGACGAGATCGTGGCCTTTGCCGAGATTGAGAAGTTTATAAACACGCCAGTGAAGCGCTACTCCAGCGGCATGTATGTACGGCTGGCCTTTGCCGTTGCCGCACATCTCGAACCGGAGATCCTACTGGTAGATGAGGTATTGGCAGTAGGGGATGTTGCGTTCCAGAAGAAGTGTTTGGGGAAGATGGGGGATGTGGCAAAGGAGGGGCGGACAGTTTTGTTTGTGAGTCACCAGATGGGGGCAGTGGGTCAGTTGTGTCAACGAACTATACTTCTGGATGACGGCAAAGTCAAAAAAGATGGTCTTTCGAGAGACGTGATCGCTTCATATTTGATGGAAAACTCCCCTAAATCAGACGCTATTGAGTGGGAACGTGAGAAGGCCCCGAAATGCGATGAGGTAGTGCTTTTAGGCGTTAGAACTGTGAATAGTGATGGCAAGGTTACAGCCCATTTTTCCTCAACTGAGGATATTTCAATCGATATAGACTATGAAGTCTTGAAATATGATAGGTTGCTGAGGATATGGATTCGGCTCTCTACTCCAGAAGGAATAGACGTATTTGCTGCACATAATGGCGATGTATGGGGGAATTTGGATGCACGTCCTAAGGGGGTATACAAAAGTCGCTGTATAATTCCTGGAAATCTCTTGAATACCGGCACGTACATCGTCAATGTGGCAGTGGGGACATCAGCCGGTGTCGGGATTCCAAGCAGGCCTGTCCTTTCGATAGAAGTTACTGATACTGATAAATCCGCTCATTATAATTATACCTCTAGTTATTTTAGCGGGATAGTACGCCCTAAGCTTGATTGGGAGATTAGCAAGATTTGACCCAGGATTCCGTTTTATTTCACCGTAACACCAATTTTCCTCGTCAACGTGTCTGTATGCATATCGAGCGACATTTGTCACATAGGCATCTCACTCAGGGGAGCGACCAAAATGCATCCAACAATCTATAGCCGATTTGATCAATTGGTTCGCCAATATGCACCCCCGGGAAATAAAATTTTAGAAATTGGTGCCACGGAAAACGTATCCGAAACATTATTAACCCTTTTCAGAAATATTTCCAAAAGCTATGACTGTGTTGGCATTAACATGGAGGTTAGGCCGGTTGACAATCTGCCCTATACCTTAATCCAGTGCAACGCTAACAACATGAACATTTTGGACGATGAATCCTTCGATGCTGTCGTGTGTAATGCCGTCTTGGAGCATGATAAATTTTTCTGGAAAACTCTTGCCGAGGTAAGGAGAGTCTTGAGGCCCGGAGGTCTGTTTTACGTAGGTGTACCGGGCTTCTCGAAACAGAACAACCTCATTCAGAGGATCATGCTGAAAGTAATGCACTCCAGGTTTCTTCGGTCCCTTCCTTTACTATACCCATTCGCCCGGTGGACCATGTTCACACGTCTGGCATTTACTTCAACCCTCATGTTCCACGGAGCCCCATACGATTTTTACCGCTTTAGCGAGGAAGCCGTCAGGGAAGTTTTCCTGGAAGGCCTTGTTGTTCTGCATCTGGAATACATTCTTGAGCCGGTACGTATTATCGGTATTGGGAGGAAACCTGACGAGGATTAGCGATGAAAGCTAAACGAGGAAAGAGACCGTGCATAATGTGATCATTTCAGGCTCCGGTCGAAGTGGCACAAGCATGCTAGCCGGGGTTTTGGCCAAAGCCGGTTATTTTATGGGGGATTATCTTTATCCAGCGCGGGAAAGTAACCCTAAAGGGTTCTATGAAGACCCGGAAATTAATGGCATTAATGAGGTACTTGTGGCTCAAGTGGTACCCCAAAGACCTCGGCTATTAGGAAAATGGTTTTTCCGCAGTCGGCCCTTGGAAGGTCAGCGATGGTTAGCTCGCGTACCTGTGGGAACCAGAATTCCATCGTTGCCCATAATCAGTGAGCGTATACAGAAAGCTACACAAAGAGAGCCTTTCTGCTTTAAGGATCCACGTTTTTCATATACCCTCCCTGTTTGGAGGCTTTTCTTAAAAAACACGGTTTTTGTGTGTGTATTTCGAGACCCCGCCAGTACAGCCCTGAGTATTTTGAAGGAGTGTCGAGACGCTGAGTATCTGCATAGCTTATCGGTTAGCTTCCAACAAACACTGGAAGTATGGAACCTAATGTACAGACACATCCTCGATGTGCATCGTCATGAAGGAGCATGGTTGTTTCTCCACTATAATCAAGTACTGAGCGGTGAAGGCCTGGAGCGTTTGGAGGACTTCGTAGATGCGCCAGTGGATCGTTCCTTCCCAGATCCTTCTTTGAACAGGTCATTTTCCGACGATCCCGTGCCCGAAGAGGTTGCACGGGTATACCAACACCTCTGTGAGATTGCGGAATACGAAGCCACCCATGAGGAATTTCAATTTTAAAAGAGGAGAGGTCGTGGACGGCGTCACGTTGATTATATGCTGCCATAATAGCTCAACGAAATTGCCATCAGTCTTAACTCATTTGGCAGCACAAGAGGTACCAGAAGACATCCCTTGGGAGGTTATTGTCGTAGATAATGCTTCTACAGATGATACTTCCCAGGTGGCTCTCCAAGTTTGGCCTGAGGATTTGCCTGTACCGTTAAAAGTTATATATGAACCAGAGCTAGGACTTATGCATGCCCGCCATCGGGGTCTTTCAGAGGCAAGGTACGAATTAGTCAGCTTTATTGACGATGATAACTGGGTTGCTTCGAATTGGGTAAAGGTAGTTTTCGAAGTTATGTCCCCGCGCTCCACTATAGGAGCCTGCGGTGGGTTTGGCGAAGAAGTGTGCGAAGTTGAACCGCCATGGTGGTTTGAAAAATATAAAGGCGATTACGCTGTAGGGTCTCAAGGACCGGAAACGGGTGATGTAACAGAGACACGCGGGTATTTGTGGGGAGCTGGGCTTACGGTGCGCAAATCGGTGTGGCAGAGGTTGCTTAGGAGCGGGTACCGGAACTTGTTAACAGGCCGTCGAGGAAACAGCTTAACCTCAGGCGAAGATGTCGAGTTATGCTTCGCTATTAGGATAGCAGGTTTCCGGTTATGGTACGAGCCACGTCTTCATCTACGGCATTTTCTCCCTCCACGTCGCCTTACGTGGAGATATTTACGGCTCATGTACCGTGGTGATGGGGCATCTAGCGTGGGATATGATCCTTATCTGGCCATCTTGGGATCTGAAGCACAGAAACATCAGGAGATATGGAAACGGGAGTTCTTAAAAACATCGATGAAATTGTTTCGTTTCCGAGCCCGTCTCGGGAAAAGCCTTTTACTCTCTTGTGAGGGAGACCAGCAGACATTAGCAATAGAATTGGCGATGGGACGGCTTCTTGAGCTCTTTCATAAGCGTCAAGCCTATGACAACAGCTTCCACGCAGTCCGGCAACTGAGGAACAACCTCGACGCCCAAGGGCGAGATTCTCAAAAACCGGGAAAATAGTTAGAAATGAAAACAGCGATATTTGTTACCCAGTTTGTTCCGCGAGATGTCGGGCACGGTGGTGACCACCGTGCGTACCAGATCTTCCACGACTTGGGACTGGCGGTAGGAAAAAACAACGTGGAGCTGATTAGTTTTCCCCAGTGGGTTCGGGAGCATCCTCCATCTCGCCCGAATCTAAACGTGTGGACTTTCACCGTCCGTGAGCTGAGACATAGAGTAGCCTACTACAAAGAGAATCCGGCCAGAATATTTGCCAACACGGTTTACACGCCCAAGCGCTTCTCAATCCCTGACTTCCTGGCCTATTACCGAAATATGGTGGAAGACATCAAGAAGCCCGCAGTTTGCATCATTGAACACACGGGTTTCGCGGAATTAATTGATCTCAATTCACAATATGGCATTCCTACCATCGGTTGCATTGCGAATCTTGAGGCTTTTGACACGGGTGATCTCGAGAACCGATACCCTCGACACGTGCTTGCCAGAGTTGTTGACTTCGCAAACGAATTTCATGTCCTCGCTCAATGTGATAAAAGGCTGTTCATCTCCAAAGTGGAAGCCGGGCTGATCGGAGGGCTTGGCTTATCGGCACAGTATTATCCCTATCTAGCAGTTGGATCAATACGTCGGCGCCTTGAAAACATTCGACGTAACAGGGCAAAAGCACAGATCGAACGCGGCCTCTTCCTCTT